>Ga0265296_1002426_pt1 | contig 18863 bp, 18 predicted proteins | sample MunlanPumphouse1_FD_189073 | JGI IMG/M metagenome (GOLD analysis project Ga0265296, IMG submission 189073) | Groundwater microbial communities from a municipal landfill in Southern Ontario, Canada - Pumphouse #1 | ecosystem: Environmental > Aquatic > Deep subsurface > Groundwater | place...
TCGCGTCGTGCGCTGGAACAGCGCATCGCTGAAGGCCTGGTCAAGGTCAACGGTGAAGTCGCGCAGACCGGCATGTCGGTCAAGAGCGGCGACAAGATCGAGCTCGACGGTCGCGGTTTCGTCGCCACCGCGCTGGCCGAACCCTCGCGCGTGCTGGTCTACAACAAGCCGGAAGGCGAAGTGACCACCCGCGAAGACCCGGAAGGCCGCCCGACCGTGTTCGAATCCCTGCCGGCGCTGAAGGGTGCCCGCTGGATCGCCGTCGGCCGCCTGGACATCAACACCACCGGCCTGCTGCTGGCGACCACCGACGGTGAGCTGGCCAACGCCATGATGCACCCCTCGTTCGAGGTCGAGCGCGAGTACGTGGTGCGCGTGCGTGCCCCGGAAGGCGAGGACAAGGTGCCTGACGCCGTCGTCGACCGCCTCACCCGTGGTGTCGCGCTGGAAGATGGCCCGGCCAAGTTCGATGAGATCGAACGCATCGGCGGTACCGATTCGCACGACTGGTTCCGCGTCGTGGTGAAGGAAGGCCGCAACCGCGAAGTGCGCCGCCTGTGGGAATCGCAGGGCTGCCAGGTCAGCCGCCTCAAGCGCACCCGCTACGGCAAGGTCAGCCTGCCGCGCGAACTGGCCCGCGGCCAGTCCGTCGAACTGCCGGGCAGCCAGGTCGAAGCGCTGCGCGCCGAACTGAAGCTGGAAGAAGGCGCGCCGTCGGCCCTGACCCTGCAGCCGGTGATCGGCCAGCGTCGTGCCGCCAAGACCACCGTGCGCGTGCGCGAAGGTGGCCGCGGCAACGCCTACGTCAACGGGCACAACACCGCCGATGAAGGTCGCGAACTGCGTCGCTTCGACAACGTGCGCGAAGACCGCGGCCGCGGTCGCGGCGGCAAGGGTGGCGGCGGTTTCAAGGGCGGCCTGACGGTCAGCGGTGAAGCCGCAGCCAAGCAGGCGCAGCGCCCGTTCAAACAGCGCGCGCCGAAGAACGACCGCTCGCTGCCGGAAGGCAACCCGGCCGCATTCCGTACCTGGTACGTGCCTGATGGCGTCAGCACCGGCCCGAGCGGCCACCGCAATGCCGGTCCGGGCGCACGTGGCCCGGGTGCCCGTGGTCCGGGCGCAGGTGCAGGTGCAGGCGGCCAAGGCCGTCCGTACGGCAAGCCGAAGGGTCCGGGCGCAGGCGCCGGTGGCGGCCAGGGTCGCGGCGGTTACGGCGGTGAAGGTCGTGGTGGCTACGGTGGAGAAGGTCGTGGTGGCGCCGGCGGCCAGGGTCGTCCGGCCGGTGCGGGCAACCGCTCGCAGGGCCAGGGCAACAAGCATCCGTACGGCCATCCGGGCAATGCCCCCAGCTTCCCGTCCGACCACGCCAATCCCGGCTTCAGTCCGTACGGCACCTCGCGTCCGGCCGGCAACGGTCGTCCGGGCGGCAATGCGAATGCACGTCCGGGTGGTAACCGTGGTCCGGGTGGTCCGGGCGGCAATCGCGGTCCGGGTGGCCCCGGTGGCAATCGTGGTCCCGGCGGCCCGGGTGGCAACCGCGGCCCGGGTGGCCCCGGCGGCAACCGTGGCCCGGGTGGCCCGCGTCGCAGCGGCCCGCGCGGCGGCTGATCGGCCGCACTGCTGACACATGAAAAACCCCGGCTCCGGCCGGGGTTTTTCTTTAAACAGGGAACGGAGGGGATCAAGTCGTTTTTGCCAGACTGTGTGTCGAACGGGCGAAAGCGACTTAATCCCCTCCGTCCCCTTTCGCGTGGCGCTGGAAGGCGGCGGGTGTGGTGCCAGCCATGCTGCGGAAGAAGGCAATGAACGGGCTCTCTGCCGAGAAGCCGGTGTCCTGCGCGACGTGTGCGACGCGATGGCCAAGCAGCAGCAGTTCCATCGCCCGCATCAGGCGCCATTGCTGGCGCCAGGCTTGGTAGCCCATGCCGGTGTCGCGCTGCATCAGCCGGCCCACGGTGCGCACGCTCAAGCCCGTGCGTGCGGCCAGCTCCCCCAGTTCGGGCGGCAGGTGTTCGGCCAGCGGCAGGCAACATGCGATGCGTGGATCGTGCGGCAATGGCAGGTCCATCGGCGCTACCGGTGCGGCGGCGATCTCCAGCAAGCACAGCGCGAGCTGGTGGTGCGCACGTGGCGCCTGCCAGTCGTGATCGAACGGTGCCTGCGCGATCGGCTCCAGCAGCGCCTGCAGCAAGGGCCCCACCCCGATGATTGCCGGCTGCTGCGGCAGCTGTGCCGACAGCGTGGTATCGAAGTACAGCGAGCGGTAGTCCACCGCCTGACGCATCTGCGCGCGATGGCGCAGGCCGCCAGGGATCCAGGCCGCGCGCGACGGCGGCAGCAGACTGATGCGGTCACCAAAAGTCAGCCGCGTGCAGCCCTGCCGCGTGTACAGCAGCTGCGCACGTGCGTGCTGATGCCAGCCCGAATCGTGATCAGCCAGCGACGAGGCAATGCCCAGCACCGGCGCGTCCCAGGCATCGGCATCGAAGTGCGCATCCGGCTGCAGCCAGGCCATGTCCGATTTCCTACACTTTCTGTCAGGATCGACAGATTGCGCCAATGCGCCGGCCACCACAATGCGCGGCCCCGATTCCGGAGCGCCCGCATGTCGCGTCGCCTGTTGCTGCTCACCATCGCGCTGCTGATGTTCCCGCAGCTGGCCCAGACCCTGTACAGCCCCGCCCTGGCCGATCTCGCCGGGCGCTTCGTACTGCCACCGGGCGCCGCCAGCCAGGCGATGAGCCTTTACCTGTTCGGTTTCGCCGCCGGTGTCGCGCTGTGGGGATGGCTGGCCGACCGTATCGGCCGCCGCCCAGCCCTGCTCGGCGGCCTGGCCGTGTTCGCACTGGCGGCCTGCGGAGGCCTGCTGGCCAGCACGTTCGGCCAGGTCCTGCTGGCCCAGGCACTGGCCGCGCTGGGCGCGGCGGCGGCCTCGGTGGTGACGCAGACGGTACTGCGCGATCACCTGCAGGGGCCGGCCTTGGCGCAGGCGTTCTCGTGGATCGGCATGGCGCTGGCATTGAGCCCGGCGATCGGGCTGGCACTGGGGACGTTGCTGGTTGCCACCCATGGCTATGCCGGCGTGCAGGCAGGCCTGCTGCTGATTGCCCTACTGCTGATGCTCGGATGCACATCCGGCCTGCACGAGAGCCGCCCTGCCAACGTCGGGCACACCCCTCTGCTGCCACTGCTGCGGCAACTGCTCTGCGACCGCTGGATCTGGTCACAGGCGCTGCTGGTGATGGCATTCAACGTGGCCATGTACAGCTGGTACGCCCTGGGGCCCTTCGTGTTCGAGCGACTGCACTGGCCGCTGGCCTGGTTCGGTGCCAGCGGAGCGCTGCTGGCGCTGGGTTCGGCGCTGGGCGCCTGGGGCAATGGCCGCCTGCTACGCGCAGGCGCGTGCGCCACCACCCGCATCCAACTCGCCGCGGGGCTGGTGCTGGCCGGTGGCCTGTTGGCTGTACTGCTGCATGATCGACCCGCTCTGGTCGTGGCGATGGTGCCGGTGGTGACCGGCTTCGGCCTGGCCATTCCCAATGTGCTCGGCCAGGCCCTGCGCGGCTATCCGCATTGCCTCGGCAGCGCAGGCGCGCTGTTCGGCCTGCTCTATTACCTGTTGATCGGCGTGGCGATGGCCGTGGTCGGTGCACTGCAGCTGCTTGCACCGACGCTCATCGCATGCGGGCTGCTTGCACTTTGGCTGCAGCGGCCGCGCGCCGTTGTGGCCTAGGAATTATTGCAAAGGCCATGCGCTGTGCGCTGCTTCCGGAATCGCCCCCTATTCACTGGCTATCGTGCGCACTCTCCCCAACGAGGCAGATGCCCATGATCACCATCACCGCCGAACAGGCCCGCGCCAACGCAGATGCCGCTACGCGTCCTGTCGACCAGTACTACCGCGATCTCGACACGTCGATCCAGGCGGGGTCGGAAAATGGCCGCCGCTACATCGTGTTCGGCTTCAGCCAGGCTTTGGCCAGCGAGCGGCTCGTCGAGGGCGTCGTCGCGCAGTTGCAGAAGAATGGCTTCGAGGTCGAACGACTGCCCAGCGATGCCGAGCAGCATTACATCCGCATCAGCTGGGAAGGAGCCGCGCCGGCCCGGCTCAACGCCGGCTGATGGTGAACGCCGCGCCGTCCACACCCAGGTCCCAGCCCTTGCCGGTGCCGGACAGTGCCAGCGAGATATCGCCCTTGGTCATCACCTGCGCGTTGCTGGACTTCACTGCACCCGCGTGCGCGCCTACCGAGGCGTAGGTGCCCAGCAGCTCGCCGACGCTGCTGGCGCCGGTGAAGCTGCCACGGCCATCGGTGATCTTCGACTTGCCGACGGTCAGGCCGCCACCCTTCAGTTGGATCCGCACCGGCATGCTGGCGCCGTTGGTGCAGTGGATGGTGCCGTTGCCCGAGGCGGTCTTGTAGATCAGCGACCAGCCCGACAGGTTGTAGCGCAGCTGGCAATCAAGATTGCCACCGGCCTGCGCGGTCGGGGCCAGGGAGGCAGTGGCCAGCGCCAGCAGCAGGGCAAACGGCTTGGTATTCATCGGCAGAACGTCCACATCGGTCGGAATGTGGGCGAATCTAGCAGCGCGCGCGTGCACGATGGATGCAGGCGCGCGCGGTGAGGCAGGAGGCGTTCAGCCGCCGTATCAGGCCTGCACATCCAGATGGAAGGCGTCGGCATCGAGCATCGCCGGGAAGCGTGCACGGTGCGAGGCCAGCGCTTCGGCCGAGATGGTGGTGGTCACAACCTGCTCGCGCTCGCGGATCTCCACCTGCGGCTGGCCGAGGAAGTCGATGACCGCACTATCGCCGGCGTAATGCAGCTGGTTGCCGTCCACGCCTACGCGGTTGACCGCAGCGACGAAGCACAGGTTCTCGATCGCCCGCGCGCGCAGCAGGGTCTTCCACGCATAAGCGCGAGCCGACGGCCAGTTGGCGACGAAGATCTGCAGGTCGAAGTCCAGCTGTTCAACACGCTCGACGTTGTAGCGGTTGCGGCAGAACACCGGGAAACGCAGGTCGTAGCAGACCTGCGGATTGATCCGCCAACCCTTCCATTCCACGCACAGGCGGTCGCGGCCGGCGGCGTAGCGCTCGTGCTCGCCGCCGTAACGGAACAGATGGCGCTTGTCGTAGTACTGCAGGCCACCGTCGGGGGTGGCGAACAGCAGGCGGTTGTAGACGCCCTCGCCGTCGCGCAGCTGCACGCTGCCGATCACCGCCGCATTCACGGCCGTGGCCTGTTCGCGCACCCAGGCCACGGTCGGGCCGTCCATGCCTTCGGCCTGGGCGATGGCCTCGTTGGAAAAGCCACTGGTGAAGGTTTCCGGCAGGATCACCAGATCGGTGGTCCCGGCCAGCGGCGCCAGCAGCGCACCGTAGTAGGCGCGGTTGCCGGCCGGGTCGTGCCAGCGGGTGTCGCCCTGGACGAGGGAAATGCGCAGATCCTGCATGTCGTCTACTCCGCTCACAGCAGGCGCAGGCGTTCGATCGCCGCGTCCAGGGTGGCCTCGTTCTTGGCGAAGCACAGGCGCACCAGGCGCTGGCCGGCCGGCGCGGTTTCGTAGAACGGCGACAGCGGGATGGCGGTGACGCCCTTCTCGATGGTCAGCCACTTCACGAACTCGTGGTCCGGCAGGTCACTGATGGCCGAATAATCGACCAGCTGGAAGTAGCCGCCCGGCACCGGCAGCGCCTTCAGGCGGGTACCGGCCAGCTGCTCGCGGAAGCGGTCGCGCTTGGCTTCATAGAACGCGCCCAGTTCCAGATGATGCTGCGGCTCGTCGCGGATCATCGCGGCAAAACCGTACTGCGCCGGGCCGAAACTGGTGAAGGTGTTGTACTGGTGCACCTTGCGGAATTCAGCGGTCATCGCCGGCGGCGCCACCGCGTAGCCGATCTTCCAGCCGGTGCAGTGGTAGGTCTTGCCGAAGCTGGAGATGACGAAGGTGCGCTCGCGCAGCTCAGGGTAGCGCAGTGCCGATTCATGACGGCGGCCGTCGTAGATGATGTGCTCGTACACCTCATCGGAAATCAGGTAGATCTGCGTGCCGCGCAGCACATCGGCCAGCGCCTGCATGTCCGCTTCGTCCAGCATCGCGCCGGACGGGTTGTGCGGGGTGTTGACCATCAGCAGGCGGGTGCGCGGGGTGATCGCCGCACGCACGCGGTCCCAGTCCACCGCGAAGGTCTGCGGGTCCAGCGGCACATGCACCGCCGTAGCACCGGCCAGTTCGATCGCCGGTTCGTAGCAGTCGTAGGCCGGGTCGAGCACGATCACTTCCTCACCGGCACGCACCACGGCGTGGATGGCGTTGAAGATCGCCTCGGTGGCGCCGCTGGTGACGGTGATCTCGGTGTCCGGATCGATCTGCGCGCCGTACAGGTCCAGCGACTTCTGTGCGATGGCTTGGCGCAGCGGCGCCACGCCGGTCATCGGCGGGTACTGGTTCAGGCCGGCGGCCATCGCCTTGCTGGTTTCGTCGATCAGCCGCTGCGGCGCGGAGAAATCCGGGAACCCCTGGCCGAGGTTGACCGCGCCATGTTCGGCGGCGAGCTGGGACATCACGGTGAAGATCGTGGTACCGACCTTGGGCAGCTTGGTGTTCGGTTGCATCGGCCTGGGCTGTGGGGAAACAAGGGCTGGAAGTGTACGAAATCCCGACCCGGCCTGCGGCGCCGACGGTAGCGCCGGGTCATACCCGGCGGCTCTTTGCACATGCCACACCGGCGCCTGGCAGAGCTGCCGGCCAGCGGCCGGCACTACCCGGTGCGGTTTCACCGCTACAATTGCCGCCGCACTCCCGCATGAAGACCCCTGCGCCTTGAACACCCCTGCATTGCTGGCCGCCAGCGGCCTGAGCTTCTCCCGCAATGACGAGCCGGTGTTCGGCCCGCTGGACTTCCACGTGGATGCCGGCGAAGCGCTGCTGGTGCAGGGCGGCAACGGTGCCGGCAAGACCACCCTGCTGCGCGTGCTGTCGGGCCTGGCGCGCCCGGGCGCGGGCCAGGTGTTGATCGACGGCAAGCCGGCCAGCAACGCCGAGCGTGCGCGCTATGTCGCCTACCTCAGCCACCTGCCGGCGCTGAAGCCGGACCTGGACACGCTGGAGAACCTGCATTTCCTGTGCGGCCTGCACGGTCGCCGCGCACGGCAGATGCCGGGCAATGCGCTGGCCATCGTCGGCCTGGCCGGCTACGAGGACACCTTGGTGCGGCACCTGTCGGCCGGACAGAAACGGCGCCTGGCACTGGCCCGCATCTGGCTGTCGCCAGCACCGCTGTGGCTGCTCGACGAACCCTATGCCAACCTCGACCTGGAAGGCATCAACCTGGTCAACCGGATGATTTCCGCACACCTGCGCAGCGGCGGCGCCGCCCTGGTCACTACCCATGGCGCCTATGCCGCCCCGCCGGTACGCACCCGCCAGCTCGATCTGGGCGGTGAAGCATGATCGCGCCGGGCACTGAACCGGGCCTATGGCAGACCGCCCGCGCCCTGGTGGCGCGCGACCTGCGCCTGCTCTGGCGCCGTCGCGGCGATGCACTGCAGCCGCTGCTGTTCGCCCTGCTGGTGGTGGTGCTGTTCGCCCTCGCCCAGGGCCGGGACCCGCAGCCGCTGGCTGCCACCGCCGGTGCGGTGCTGTGGTTGGCGGTGCTGCTGGCCGGGCAGCTGGCGCTGGATTCGCTGTTCCGCTCCGATGCCGAAGACGGTTCACTCGAACAATGGCTGCTGGCGCCGGTGCCACTGGCGTGGCTGGTGCTGGTGCGCGTGCTGCTGCATTGGGCGACCACCGCCCTGCCGTTGATCCTGCTGAGCCCGCTGCTGGCGGAAATGCTGCATCTGCCGCATGACCAGCTGCCGATGTTGCTGGCATCGTTGCTGTTGGGAACACCGTTGTTGAGCCTGATCGGTGGCGTGGTCGCTGCACTGACCGTGGGCATCCGACGCTCTGGTATTCTCGTGGCGTTGCTGTCGTTGCCGCTGTACGTACCGGTGCTTGTCTTCGGTGCCGGCAGCCTGGCGGCAGCCAGCCGCGGACAGGATCCGGTCGGTGCGCTGCTGATGCTGGGCGCTGGACTGGTGATCGCCCTGGTGCTGGCACCGCTGGCGACCGCTGCTGCGATTCGTATTTCTCTGAGTTGACCGAGCTGAGAGCCAATCCACCCCTGCTGGATAGCCGCCACGCATGAATCCGATTGTCCGCTGGTTCCATCAACTCGGCTCGCCTCCCACGTTCGATCGTTTCGCTGCCCGCTGGTCGCGACTGTTCTACATCGCCGCGGTACCGGTGCTGCTGGTCGGCATGTGGCAGGCGCTGCTGGTGGTGCCGCCGGAAGCCCGCCAGCTGGACAGCTTCCGCATCCTCTACATCCACGTGCCCAGCGCCTGGATGAGCCTGTTCGTGTTCGCGCTGACGGCGCTGTATGCCGCCATCGCACTGATCTGGCGGATCAAGATCTGCGAGATCCTGGCCATGGCGTGCGCGCCGATGGGCGCCGGTTTCACCCTGATCACCCTGGTGACCGGCAGCATCTGGGGCAAAGGCACCTGGGGCACGTGGTGGGACTGGGACCCGCGCATGACCAGTGAGCTGGTGCTGCTGTTCCTGTACCTGGGCGTGATCGGGCTTTACCACGCCATCGAAGACCGCCGCAGTGCCGCGCGTGCCGCCGGCCTGCTGGCCATCGTCGGCGTCAGCCTGTTGCCGGTGATCCGTTACTCGGTGGACTGGTGGGGTGGCCTGCACCAGCGCCAGTCGATCAGCGTGTTCGGTGAATCGGCCATCCGTACCGAGCTGATTGCTCCGCTGTGGTGGATGGTGATCGCCACCAAACTCTGGTTCTGTGGTTCGCTGCTGGCCAAGGCACGCGCCGACAACCTGTACCGCGAAGCCGGCAAGGCCTGGGTTGGCGACCGCGTCGATGCCCGGGCAACCGAGGTGGAGGAATCGCGGCCATGACTCACCTGCCCTTCGTGATCGGCGCCTACGCCGTGTTCGTGCTGGTGCTCGGCGCCGATGCCCTTGGGTCGTGGCTGCGCCTGCGCGCGGCACGCCGCCAGGCGCAGTCGCGCCAGCAGCGGCAGCAGGCCCGTCAGGCCGCACAGCAGGTCGCCGCGCCTGCGCTGTCGGCGGAGCTGGAGCGATGACGCCGGTCCAACGCCGCCGTCTGGTCTGGGTGCTGCTGGCCCTGCTCGCCTCAGGGCTGGCCACCGCGCTGGTGGCGATGGCGCTGGAACGCAACATCGCCTACCTGTACACACCCTCGGAAGTACTGCGCGGCGATGTCGATGCACAGACCCGGTTCCGCCTCGGCGGCATGGTGGTGAAGGGTTCCTTCAACCGCCCGCTCGGCTCGTTGGAAGCGCACTTCAAGGTCACCGACGGTGATGCGCAGTTGCCGGTATCCACCTCGCGGATCCTGCCGGACATGTTCGCCGAAGGCACTGCCGTGGTCGCAAGTGGTCGCCTGCAGGACGGTACGTTCGTCGCCGACGAGGTACTGGCCAAGCACGATGAAAAGTACGTGCCCAAGGAAGTGGCCGACAAGATGGGCCAGGCCCATCGCAAGCATGATGTGCCGGTCACGGCGCCCGAGGTGCGCTGAGTGCTTCCCGAATTCGGTCAGATCCTCCTGCTCTGCGCATTGCTGGCCTCGCTGCTGCAGGCAGTGCTGCCGCTGGTCGGTGCGCAGCGCGGCAACGACGCATGGATGTCGGTTGCACGCCCGGCAGCCTTTGCCCAGCTGGTGCTGCTGGCCGGCGCATTCGCCGTACTGACGGCGGCCTTCGTGCAGCAGGACTTCTCGGTGCGCTACGTGGCCGAGAACTCCAATTCACTGCTGCCGCTGATCTACCGCTATTCGGCGGTGTGGGGTGCGCACGAAGGCTCGCTGCTGATGTGGGCGCTGGTGCTGGCGCTGTGGACCGGCGCGGTGGCGTTGTTCTCGCGGCACCTGCCGGCACCGGTACAGGCGCGCGTGCTGGCGGTGATGGGCGTGGTCAGTGTCGGCTTCCTCGCCTTCCTGATCTTCACCTCCAATCCGTTCCTGCGCTTGAACCCGGTGCCGCTGGAGGGACGTGACCTCAACCCGCTGCTGCAGGACCCGGGGCTGATCATCCATCCGCCGATGCTGTACCTGGGCTACGTCGGCTTTGCGGTGCCGTTCGCCTTCGCCGTGGCGGCGCTGCTGGAAGGCCGCGTCGATGCGCGCTGGCAACGCTGGACGCGACCCTGGACCAACGTGGCCTGGGGCTTCCTGACGCTGGGCATCGCACTGGGCAGCTGGTGGGCGTACTACGAGCTGGGCTGGGGCGGCTGGTGGTTCTGGGATCCGGTCGAGAACGCCAGCTTCATGCCGTGGCTGGTCGGCGCGGCGCTGATCCATTCGCAGGCGGTGACCGAAAAGCGCGGCACCTTCGGCAGCTGGACGCTGCTGCTGGCCATCGCGGCGTTCGCGCTGTCGCTGCTGGGCACCTTCCTGGTCCGCTCCGGCGTGCTGACCAGCGTGCATTCGTTCGCCGCCGATCCCTCGCGCGGGCTGTTCATCCTGATCTTCCTGTCGCTGCTGGTCGGTGGCAGCCTGCTGCTGTATGCGCTGCGTGCGCCGCGGCTGGCCGTGGATGCCGGCGATCCGCGCCGTGGCTTCACCGCGACCTCGCGCGAAACCCTGCTGCTGGCCAACAACCTGCTGCTGGCCAGCGCCTGCGCGATGGTCCTGCTCGGCACGCTCTACCCGCTGCTGGCCGATGCGCTGTCGCTGGGCAAGATTTCGGTGGGTCCACCGTACTTCGGCAGCCTGTTCCTGCTGTTGATGGCACCGATGGTGATGCTGCTGCCGTTCGGTCCGCTGGTGAAGTGGCAGCGCGACCAACCCTCGCGCGCACTGGCATTGCTGCTGCCATGGGCGGGCCTGGCCGTGCTGCTCGGCGCCTGGGCCTGGTGGCAGGCACCGCAGAATGGCTGGAAGGCAGGCATCGGCGTCGCGGCCGCAGCCTGGGTCGGCCTGGGCACCGCCCGTTTCGTCTGGCAGCGCCTGCGTGGCAATGGCCGCTTCACTGCCGAGATGCTTGGCATGATCGTCGCCCATGCCGGTGTCGCGGTGTTCCTGGCCGGCGCGCTGCTGGTGGAAGCACTGAACGTGCAGCGCGAAGTGGCGCTGTCACCCGGCCAGCAGGTGGTGGTCGCCGGCCACGAGGTGCGCTTCGAGGGCGTGGACCACCGCGAAGGCCCCAATTTCATCGCTGACCGCGGTCATCTGCGGGTGCTGCGCGATGGTCGCGAACTGGCCCTGCTGCATCCGGAGAAGCGCCAGTACGCCAGCGGCGGTCAGGTGATGACCGAAGCCGGCATCGATGCACGCCTCAGCGGTGATGTCTACGTGGCATTGGGCGAGCCGCTGGGCAACAATGCGTGGGCGGTACGGGTGCACATCAAGCCCTTCGTGCGCTGGATCTGGCTGGGCGCGCTGTTGATGGCCCTGGGCGGATTCATCGCCGCCGCCGATCGCCGCTTTCGCCGTCCGTAGGAGTTCCCCATGTCCGAGTCGCCCGCCCCACGCCCTTCCCGCCCGCTGCCGCCGGTAGCCATCGTGATTGGCGTCCTGTTCTTCTTCGGCCTGCTTGGCCTGATGATCTACGGGGTGATGAAATCGGGCGATCCGCAGCGCGATGTGCTGCCTTCGGCACTGATCGACAAGCCGGCGCCGGCGTTCGCGCTGCCGGTGCTGCATGACCCGCAGATGATCGTGCGCAGCGAGGAACTGCGTGGCGCGCCCTACCTGCTCAACGTCTGGGGCAGCTGGTGTGCGGCCTGCCGTGAAGAACATCCGGTGCTGACCCGCTTCGCCGAGAGCAAGCGCGTACGCGTGATCGGCTACAACTGGAAGGATGAACCCACCGACGCGCTGCACTGGCTGGAACAGCTGGGCAACCCGTTCATGGTCGTGCTGAGCGACATCGAAGGCCGCACCGCCATCGACTGGGGCGTGACGGCCGCACCCGAAACCTTCCTGGTCGATGGCAGTGGCATCGTGCGCTGGAAGTACAGCGGTGCGATGACCCAGCAGGTGGTCGACGAAAAATTGATTCCGGCGCTGGAGAAGCTTGAAAAGGCCCAAGGCGATGCCGGCAACACCCTGCACGCCTCGCCGTAAGCACATGCGCTGGCTGCTGCCGCTGCTGCTGGCGATGACCCTGGCGCTGCCGAACGCCGGCCTCGCCCAACAACCGGTGCATGATGCGCGGCCGCTGGTGTTCCGCGATGCGGCCGAGGAAGCGCGCTTCCACGACCTGGCCGCGCAGCTGCGCTGCGTGCAGTGCCAGAACCAGTCACTGGCCGATTCCAATGCGCAGATCGCCCAGGACCTGCGCCGTGAAGTGCTGCAGTTGATGCAGCAGGGCCTCGACGATGCGGCCATCAAGCAGTTCCTGGTCGCCCGCTACGGCGAGTTCGTGCTGTATCAACCGCCGCTGCAACCCGGCACCTGGCTGTTGTGGGGCGGTCCGCTGCTGGTACTGGGTGGCGGCGCGCTGGTGGTGATGGGCATCGTCCGTCGTCGCAGCCGGCAGATGGATGCATCCGCTGCGGTGAACCCAACCGAGGGAGAGGACTGGTGACGCACTGGTTGCCGATGGTCGCCGCAGTGGCCGCTGCGCTGTTGGCGGCAGTAGTGCTCTGGCCGCTGCGCCAGCAAGGCCGCCGCAGCTTCGTGCTGGGGGTGGTGGCGCTCGGTGTAGCCGGCGCCTGCCTGTACCTGCTGGTCGGCAATCCACGCGCTGCACAGGTGCAACCCGCGCCTTCGGTGGCCACCCTGCGCGACGGCGTAGAGGCACTGCAGCAGGCGTTGCAGCGTGACCCGCAACGCGCCGATGGCTGGGCACTGCTGGGCCGTTCGCAGGCCGAACTCGGCAATGCCGCCGCTGCAGCCGATGCCTTCAGCCGCGCCGCAGCACTGGCGCCGGACGAACCGGGCGTGCTGGTCGAGGCCGCGCAGGCACGCGCGCAGGCCGATCCGGGCAAGCAGTTCGATGACACCGCGCTGGCATGGCTGCAGCGTGCGCATACCTTGTCGCCCGATGCCGAGCGCGCCAGCTGGTTGCTCGGCATCGCGCTGCGTCAGCGTGGCCGCAACGCCGAGGCTGCCGACCTCTGGAGCACGCTGCTGCCTCGCCTGGAACCGGGCGCGGCGCAGGCGCTGCAGGCGCAGATCGCCATCGCCCGAGAGGCGGCTGGCCAGCCGTCGGACACACCGGCAGCGGCACCGCCGCTGCTGCAGGTGCGGGTGCACCTGCCCGCATCGCTGAAAACGGGTGACTGGCCGGCCAGCACCCAGGTGTTCGTGCTGGCGCGCGCAGTGGGTGGCCCGCCGATGCCGGTGGCTGCACGCAAGCTGCCCTTGGCCAGCTTCCCTGCAACGGTCGGCCTCGGCGACGGCGACAGCCCGATGCCGACCGCACCGTTGTCGGCGCATCGCGAAGTGGAAGTACTGGCACGCATTTCGCGCAGCGGCAGCGCCAACCGCAGCGAAGACGACCTGCAGACCGCCCCGGTCAAGGTCAGCCTGCCGCATGACGGCGTGGTCGAGCTGCGGTTCCCGTAACGTACACGCGCCGCTGCGCTCGCCGGGCCATGCCCGGCGGATCCACGCTCAGCCCGCCCATGGAAACCAGCGTGTCGCCAGCTGCACATGCCGCCCCGCTAGAATGCCTACATGACCGAATTCATTCCGCCCGGCACCCGCTTCCATGCCCTGCCCTCGCCCTTTCCGTGCAAACGTGGTGGCGCCCTGCACGGTGCGCGCGTGGCCTACGAGACCTGGGGTGCGCTGGACGCAGACGCCGGCAACGCGATCCTGATCGTCACCGGCCTGTCGCCCGACGCACATGCGGCGGCCAACGAAGCCAATCCTGCGCCGGGCTGGTGGGAAGCCATGATCGGCCCCGGCAAACCGATCGATACCGACCGCTGGTTCGTGATCTGCGTGAACTCGCTGGGCAGCTGCAAGGGCTCCACCGGCCCTGCATCGATCAATCCAGCCAGCGGCGAACTGTATCGTCTGGATTTTCCGGAACTGTCGATCGAAGACGGCGCACGCGCGGCAGTTGACGTGGTACGCGCGCTGGGCGTCGAGCAGCTCGCCTGCGTGATCGGCAATTCGATGGGCGGGATGACCGCGCTGGCGGTGTTGCTGCTGCATCCGGGCATCGCCCGCAGCCATATCAACATTTCCGGCAGCGCGCAGGCATTGCCCTTCTCCATCGCGATCCGTTCGCTGCAGCGCGAAGCCATCCGCCTGGATCCGCGCTGGAACGGTGGCCACTACGACAATGAGGCATACCCGGAATCGGGCATGCGCATGGCACGCAAGCTGGGTGTGATCACCTACCGCTCGGCGCTGGAATGGGATGGCCGCTTCGGTCGCGTGCGGCTGGATTCAGACCAGGCCGACGATGATCCGTTCGGTCTGGAATTCCAGGTCGAAAGCTATCTGGAGGGACATGCACGCCGGTTCGTGCGCTTCTTCGATCCGAACTGCTATCTGTACCTGAGCCGCTCGATGGACTGGTTCGACCTGGCCGAATATGGCGATGGCGATGTGCTGGCCGGACTGGCCAGCATCCGCGTCGACAAGGCGCTGGCAATTGGCGCCAACACCGACATCCTGTTCCCGGTACAGCAGCAGCAACAGGTGGCCGATGGCCTGCGCGCCGGCGGCGCGGATGCGCGTTTCATCGGCTTGGAATCACCGCAGGGCCATGACGCGTTCCTGGTCGACTTCGAACGTTTCGGCCCGGCCGTGCGCGGCTTCCTCGACGAACTGTAATGGTGTGGCGGCGCAATCTCGCACTGGCCGCGTGCGGTGCGTTGATCGGCTTGACCGCAACCGGCGTGTTTCCACTGTGGCTGGCAGCGTGGTGCGCGCTGGCGAGCGCGGTGTCGTTCGGCTTGTATGGGCACGACAAGCGGGCAGCGCAGCGCAATCAGCAGCGGACACCGGAGCGCACGCTGCAGCTGCTGGCATTTGCTGGCGGCTGGCCTGGTGCCCTGCTCGGCCAGGCGGTATTCCGCCACAAACATCGCAAGATGCAGTTCCAGTGGGTGTTCTGGCTGTGCGTGCTGGCCAACGTGGCCTCGATCGCGGTGATGCTGCGCGAATTTTCCCGGTAGCCGCCCTGTAGATCCACGCTACGCGTGGATATGCCGACCAAGGTCGGCATCTACCGAAGCGGTTCGCGGACCAACACCCCATCGCGCAACCGGTACTGCACATCCACCACACCGGCCGGCAGGTCATCGTGGGTGATCATCAACAGGCTGCGTCCTTCCAGCAGCGCTGGCAGGTCCTGCAGCAGTGCGCGCGCGGTATCCACGTCCAGGCCTTCGGTGGGCTCATCCACCAGCAGGATCGGCGCATTGCGCAGCAGCGCGCGGGCCAGCGCCAGGCGCCGCGCCTGGCCGGCCGACATCGTCGCGCCGTTCTCGCCCACCCAGGCCTGCAGGCCGCCATTGCGCTCGGCCCATTCGCCCAGCCGTACCCGTTGCAGCACCGACCACAACGCCTCGTCACTGGCCTCGGGATCGCCCAGTCGCAGGTTTTCGGCCACGCTGCCGGCAAATACCGGTGCGTTCTGCGGCAGCCATGCCAGATGCCGGTGCCAGTCGGCCTGGGCGACATCGCGCAGGTCCTGGCCACCGTAGGTCAGCCGTCCGTGCTGCGGATCCCACAGACGCAGCAGCAGGCTGGACAACGTGGTCTTGCCGCTGCCGCTGTCGCCACGGATGGCGATGCGCTCGCCCGGCGCCAGCGTCAGCTGCAGGCCACACAGAACCGGCCGTGCGGCGCCTGGCCACTGGAAGTGCACATCGTCCCAATGCACGGTCGCGGCCGACGCCAGTGGCTGCGGCGATGCAGGTTCTTCCACCGAAGGCGGTTGCTCGACGATGGCCTGCAGACGCGCGGCGGCAATGCGGCCCGATTGCAGCGATTGCCAGGCCAGGCCCATGCCCGCCCACAGCTCGATCATCGCTACCGTCAGGAACACCAGCCCGGCGGCCATTTCCGGTGCGATGCGCTGTTGTTCGGCCGCATGCAGCGCCAGTGCCAGCATCGCCACCAGGCCGAGCCCGGCCAGCACGCCATGCAGCGTTGATGCAGCAATCAGCCGCAGGCGTCGACGACGATCGCGCGAGGCCACCTGCTTGGCCGCCACCCGCACCTTCAACTGCCAGGCGTTGCCAGCATTCAGCGCGGCCAGATCAGCCGCCCCTTCCAGTCCCTCGAATGCTGCCGTGCGCAGCGCCGCACGATGGGCAGCGCGGTCGGCCTCTTCGCTGTCATGGCCACGTACGCCCAGCCACGGCACGCCAACACCGATCAGCAGCGCCAGTACCGCCAGCAGCAGCGCTGCCGATGGCAGGATCAACGCCGCCGAGCCCACGCCCACCAGCGTCAACGCAGCCAGCGCCAGCAGCGGGCCGATGGCACGCACCAGCAGGCCGTCTATTTCGCCGATGTCGCCCAGCAGCCGCGCCAGCAGATCGCCGGTGCGGGTGGCACCCAGCCGTGCCGGCGCCAGCGGCAGCGCGCGGCGGAAGAACCACACGCGCAGGTCGCGGGCGATGCGCAGGGTGGCGTCATGCCCCACCAGTTTTTCGAAGTAGCGCGATGCGATGCGCGCCATGGTCAGCCCGCGGATGCCGGCCGACGGAGTGAAGAAATTGAAGCCCTGGCCAAGGCCCGCTGCACCGGCCAGCGCTGCAGCGGTCAGGAAGCCGCCGGACAGGCCCAGCAGCGCGGTGCCGGCCAGCATCGTGGTCCACAGCAGCAGCACCGCCAGCAGCAGGCGCGGGCGATGGCGCAGGAACACCGCGCGCAGTGAATCGGAAGAGCGGCTCATGCGCGCACCGCCTGCGCCGGCTCAACCAGGCGCCCTTCGGGCAGCAGCAGACAGCGGTCGGCCCAAGCGATCACCGCCGGGCTGTGGGTCGCCACCACCACGCTGCGTCCGCGCGCATACGCAGCCAGGCTGCGCAGCAGCGCCGCTTCGGTTTCGGCGTCGAGGAAGGCAGTAGGCTCATCCAGCAGCAGCACCTGCGGATCGCGCAGCAGCAGACGCGCCAGGCCGATGCGACGTGCCTCACCACCGGACAGGCCGAAGCCGCGTTCGCCGATCAGCGTATCCAGCCCTTCTGGCAGGCGCTGCGCGAACTGCAGCACCTGTGCGGCTTCGGCAACAGCGCGCAGGCGCGCGTCACTGGCACCGGGATCGGCCAGGCGCAGGTTTTCGGAAATGGTGCCGTGGAACAGATAGGGACGCTGGCTGGCATAGGCCACCTGCAGTCCCGGCCGCAGCTGCACCCGGCCCGCGCGCGGCGGCAGCCACCCGGCCAGCGCTTCCAGCAGCGTGCTCTTGCCGCTGCCACTGGGGCCGACCAGGGCCAGGCGCTGGCCCGGTTCCAGCTGCAGGTCGAGGTTCTGCAGCACGTCGTGGGTAGCGCCCAACGGACGCAGTACCAGACCGTGCGCCTGCAGCGGCGGCAAGGCGGCCTCGGCCGGCTCCGGTGCCAGCGGCACGCCGTCCTCTGCAATCCTGGCCTCGTCTTCCGGCAGCGTCTGCAGCAGGCGCTCCACCTCGGCGGCAGCGGCCAGCGCGTTGGCGCGGTCGTGATAGTGCGCGGCCAGGCGCCGCAACGGCGCGTAGAACTCCGGTGCCAGCAGCAGGCAGAACAGGCCAGCCCCCAGCGTCGGCACGGTCGCATGCAACGACATCAGGCCCAGATAGCTCAGGCCCAGATACAGCGCGACCATCGCCACACTGACCGACGCAAAGAATTCCAGCACGGTGGACGACAGGAAGGCGATGCGCAGCACCTTCATGGTGCGCACGCGAACGCCCTCGGCCGCAGCCTCGATGCCGGCCAGCTCGGCCTCCCCGCGGCCATACAGGCGCAGCAGGCCCAGGCCCTTGATGCGATCGGCGAAGTGCCCGCTCATGCGCGCCAGTTCGCCCAACTGCGCGCGTCCGGCCGCTTCGGCGCCCCAACCCACCAGCATCATGAAAAACGGCACCAGCGGTGCGGTGAACAGCAGGATCAGTGCAACCACCCAATCGACCCAGGCCACAGCAGCCAGGATCAACAACGGCACCACCACCACTTCGGTGCGTACCGGCAGGAAACCACTGTAGTAGTTCTCGATGGCATCGCCGTGATGCAGCATCAGCTCACCCAGCTCGCCGGTGCGGCGCTGCCGCAGCCACAGCGGACCATGCCCGAGCAGGCGCGCGAAGACACGCTCGCGCAGGGACAGTCGTGCGGCATCGGCAACGTCACCGGCCGCAGCCTGGGTGACACTGCCCAGCAGGGTGCGCACCACCAGGATCAGCGCCAGCGCGGCCAACACCGGCAGGCCCTGGGCCAACGGCGCGCGCTCGACCAGCACCTGCTGCACCAGCCAGGCGATGGCGGCGGCCTGACCGATCAACAGCGTGCCGGACACGCTGATGCACAGCGACGCCAGCCGCTGCCGTCCCTTCGCGGCGCGGGCCAGATCGGCCAGCCACGCGGTGCGGACACGCCGCAGGCGGGTCGATTCGTCATCCCGATCAGGGGCGTCGGCGGTCGGTTCGGCAGCGCTCAAGGCTCTTCACAGGCAGCAGGGGATGGACGGCATTGTAGGCGCAGGCAACCGCCTTCCCCTGCGGCCGGCGGTCGCAGTCTTCATCGGGTTGGCATACGATCCCCCCTGAACACCTGTTCATACATTGATCTGGATCAAGGCTGTTTGAAGTAGTCGGTCACATCATTCACCCCGTAGACCACCCTTCCCGCCACCTGCAACGGCACTATCCAACGA
>Ga0265296_1002427_pt1 | contig 18861 bp, 15 predicted proteins | sample MunlanPumphouse1_FD_189073 | JGI IMG/M metagenome (GOLD analysis project Ga0265296, IMG submission 189073) | Groundwater microbial communities from a municipal landfill in Southern Ontario, Canada - Pumphouse #1 | ecosystem: Environmental > Aquatic > Deep subsurface > Groundwater | place...
TATTCAAGGATTCAACCAGCCCTCGAATAGCCCCTTCCGCCAGTTGATCATCCTGGAGTGACGGGCTGTTGACAAAATCTTCATCGATAGCCTTCCATGCTTCATCGACGAGATCGATACCCTTGGCAGGGGAATTTGTCTGGTTATCGCTGATGCTGTTATTGCAACTAAGGGCCAGTGGCAAAATGAGTAACAGCAGTATTATCGCTGACTTAATGGTTTTCGACATCTAGGGTCGGCCTCCTTACGCACAAAACCCGCTCCCATCGATGGGAGCGGATGCAATCGACGCTGCTGATCCACCCTTCAGCCTGGCAATGGTCCTTGTATGTCGTGGGCCGCTTTGCCATGAGAATCAGCGGATAGTTTTTTGGTCAGCGCCTTGCTCTCTGATGGTGCTATTATATCCCATTCTGATATCCTGTGCCCTGTTTTTCACATTCCAAAAGGGACCCTCTCTGTCTATTGTAGCCACGCAAAGCCGCAAATTTAACGGTGCCAGAAGGGCTTGGGTTTGAGATATAACATATTGCGTAGTTTGAGGCCGAGGGTATAAAATGTTATCAAACTGCAACCATCGCTTGGTAACCACTTGATGGAACAAAAAGAAACGGCCCCTCCCGAAGGAGAGACCGTCGGACCAGGGATGCTATCCCTGGTGATGCTGGATATATTATACCATAATCTGTAAATACCGCGCTGACGTTCGTGATCTATTGGCAAAAGGAGATGCTAACACATTGCCCCAACGTGTAATCGCTTACGTGGACGGTTTCAATCTCTATTTTGGGCTGAAAGATAGCGGCTGGAAACGCTATTACTGGCTTAATATTCCGTTGCTTGCAAAGAACCTGCTGAAGCCCGGCCAGAATCTGATTCTCACCAAGTATTTCACCGCAAGAGTCGCATCACCGCCAGACAAAGTGAAACGGCAATCCACCTTCATTGAAGCCTTGCAAACCATTGAGGGGCTGAAGGTGTTCTATGGGCACTATCCGCTCAACCCGCGCAAATGCCACCAGTGCGGCTACGAAGACAAGGAGCCCAAAGAGAAGATGACCGACGTCAACATAGCGGTCGAGTTACTGAGGGACGCCTACGAGGATAGATACGATATCGCCCTTCTTATTTCAGCAGATAGCGACATGGTGCCTCCGATCAAAGCGGTGAAAGAGCTATTTCCTCAGAAGCGGATCATAGCGGCGTTTCCCCCTAAACGTAATTCCGCTGAACTGGCTCGCGTTGCCCATGTCAGCTTCCATATTGGGCGCAGTAACATCGCTAAGAGTTTGCTTCCGGAGGAGATCGTTAAACCCGATGGAACTATCCTGCGCCATCCGGATTCATGGAGATAGCCAACTATCAATTACGCGGGACGATTTGCCATGAGAATTAGGGGGTAATTTTGGGCCAGCGCCTTGCTTTCTGATGGTGCTATTATATCCCATTCTGATATCCGGTGTCCTGTTTTTCACATTCCAAAAGGAACCCCCTCTGTCTATTGTAGCCATAGAAGGCGCAAATTTAACGGTGCCGGAAGGGCTTGGTGGTTTTGGAACGGAGGTGTGGGTATTGGGTGGCCGACCTAACACCTGAGATCGGTTTAGCTAATTGGGCTCTGCCTCGGAGTCTCAATATAGTGTGATAGTAAGTTCCTAATCTTCGTTGATGATACTCTCGAAATATCCTGTTCCCTTACCCTATTATCCGACACGATGCTTAAGAAACTGCTTCTTTCGCGCTTGGTAAGTTTATCGTAAGTCAGTTGCCAATCGAGGGCACCGTTAAGCGAGTGTCTTCTTCTGTAAATAATGTATTCCTCAGGCATCAATACAATTCTTATGAATTCTTCTGGTGACGATCCAAACGCTGCGTCAAAGAAATCTTGATGGAGTCCAACGAGTCCTTTGGTGGCAAGGAGAATGCACTGAACTCCACGAAGTAGCTTTCTATTCCAATGTTTGCCCACGTAGAACCGATCCTTTGCATCCAACGGAATGAACTTCATAGGGAAGGAATAGATCTGAGTGCCCAGGCTTTCATTCAAGGCGACATTGATCCTTAAGCGCTCGTAGAAATCATCGGGGGTATCCAAGTAATTATATAAAACATAATTTGAAAGATACTTGAATCCATGTTCTCGTGCCAGTTGGATCTTCGACACGTACATGTCCTTCATCTCTATGTGGTCAAATGCGATCCTTAATGGTTTTATGGCGAGTTTTGCCAGCAGAGCCATTTTCCCCCGAGTTAAATACCGCGCATCGACTCCCTGGTTGAAGTCTACTGTCCTCTGTTTTCTAGTTGGGCCAAAAGTGGCACCCTTATGAAATCCCAGGTCTAGAATGTCGTTGACAATCCGCTCGAAATCATCCGATGCCAGCACATTATTGTCCATTAGAGTCAGGTGGCATTTTGGCCCATACACCTCATCAATTCCCATCATCTGTTTTTTCATTGGCAAGTAGTGAACGAAGTTAGGTTCTATCTTTCTAACCGCACAGAATTCGCAACGATTCGGACAACCTCGAGTGGCATACCCAAAATATGAATCTTGAAGGCCATACTTATATTCAACTTCGTTCAGAATATCATAGTCCGGCATTAACTCATCGATTCTCAGGCGGTCCCCTGGATCAAGCATCCCAGGCCTATCTAGAAGACCGCCTACCACATGAACACCCGTAGCTTCCTCCAATTCATCTCCGAGAAGGGTAGCGAGAATGCCTCCAACGAAAACATCTCGAGGCGATGCAACAGACTCAATATAATACCGAATGGTTTTCAATGTGACTTCCCAATAGAAAGTGAATAGGGTGCTTATATAGATGCGGTCCCATTTCTTGTCACGTAGCGTCGGGGACAATCCCTTTACGAATTGAACTTGATCTCCCCTCAGCTTATGATATGTGGACAGCTTCATCAAACCGAGAGGTGGATACTTGTTTCTGTACGTCGGCTCAACCAGAAGGATGTGTCTCATGCGTTGTTCTCTATTGAATTTGCTCGAAAACAAAATGCAATAATGCCCTTGGCAGCATTTCAGAAGACGTGGGATCGAGCCTAACTTCGTTCGTGGTTTTGGCCAAATAGTCTGATAGACATTCTCGCAGAAGGATTTCGATACCGGCGTTAGCGTATTCTTCCATTTCCGAAATCACAGCGGTGTCATCTTGAATTTTGGAGAGGTCCATGTCGTTTCTCTCCAAGACCATTGCATAATAGCACGCATATTCATCGGGAGTAACCGTCCTCGACCAAAAACGTTCATCCTTGCTAGTCAGCCTCTTCTTTTCCCTTGCTTTATAGCCAAGGCAAACACACAGAAAGAAGAGTTCATGCATATCCCCCATGCCGAATGACTTGATTCCGTTGTACAGTTCCCTATACTTGGGATCTGTTCTTACTCTAATTTCACCTGCCATGTTCATGCGTGCGCCTCCAGGCTCTCTCTGAGGTTCAGTTGAGTGTAAGGTATGTCTCTTTTGATTATTGTGGAGAAGCCTGCACCCTTGCTTTGAAGTTCATAGAACTCCCCCCACCGCCCGCTTTGCTTCAACAACGACGCTTCCTGTTGACTGAATTCGGTGTCAGTTACAAGCAGAATCCATTGAGCGCACGACCTGGGAAGCACGTTAATTAGGTTCCTGCGATGGTCCCAGGAGAGCCTACTGAATGGCGTATCCATAAACAGAGGGATTTCCATGACTTCCGAAACGGACGCGACCTTAGCTAGGGCTGCTATCAGCGATATCGACATTATCTGGCGCTGGCCCGCTGAAATATCGGCAAGAAACGGTTTCCCCCATCGGTCAAGAACTTGCAGCGAATAGTCACTATTGACCACGATCTCTTTTAGGGTTTCCCTGCCTTCTCTGTCAAGCAGTTGTTCAAAGAATAGATTCGCTTCGTGAGCTATCTTAACCTTTATTTCACTCGAAAACTCTTCATAGACAGTCTGCAGGAGCTGTACCGCACCCTCTGCCAAAGTTGCCCTTTCGGACAGCTCTGATTTGGCCTGCTCTTCCTTTTCCAACGACTTGCGCCTCTCCGCCAGTTGCATCATCTCTGATTCGAGCGCCGCTAATTCACCCTGCTCGTTTCTCCGCCGCGCTTCAATCCTGATCATTTTCTCTTCAATTCTCGCGCGTTGGGTTTCAAGTTCGGCTGCATCCTTCCGTTCGGATGTTCCAATCTCGCTGTTCAGTTTCTCAATTCTCGACCGCAGGCTCTCAATAGTGCTCGTACGACTGCCATACTTCACAAGGAGCGTTTCAGCGATACCAGCGATATCTTCATTATGACTCCGGATGCCGCTCAAGTACCTCCACAAATCCAAAGCAAAGTTATCCAAATCCGCCTTGGATAACTTATCTCTCCAGAGGATTATCTGTTTGAAGGGTTCGGTATCCGGTATAAGCTCTCGCCTACAAATACATAAATGGTCCGAAAGAAGCTTCTCGATAAGATCCTGCCTTATTTCGGACGGAATTTCCCCTTTCTGCTTCTTGGCATCGATTTGTTTGAATACATGTTCGACTGTGTCCGAAATGAGTAGCTGAGACGATTTCCCAATTCGTGATTTCATATCCAGAAGGAGTGCCTTGGCTTGATCCTGCTGCGATTGTAGCTCATTTTCCTTATCACGTCGCTCACGGAGCAGTGACCTTATCTCGGTGTATGCTTCCATCTGGATATCAACTTGCTTCTTCTCAGCCCCAGCTAAGACATATTCTTCTTCAAGGGATTGGCAGGATGTCTTGAGCTGGGAAATCTTCTCATCCATTTCAACGATCTGGTGCACGACCTTTCCGAAGTTACCCGTAGCCTTCTTGGCCAATTCCTGACTTAGCTTCTTCTTGAGCCGCTGAGTGGCACCTACGGCCTTTTCCAAAGCATCTACGTTGAGCAAGTTTCTGATACCTTTTGAAATCTCCTTCCTTTGCTCGACACTTGCCCTAGTCAACCGCTCGATCTTTTCGCCATCGAAAAGGAAATACTCCCTTATATTCTTGTCGAGTATCTGATTAACCAATTCTTTTATCTTCTCAGGGTCTTCGTAGTTGTGCGTATTGCCATCAGCGTCCGTGTGCGAAAGCCTAAGTATGCCAGGTTCTACTGCACCATCTTTGACGCCAAGAAGTGTACGTTTGACCGAATAATTCCCTCCATTGTGGCGAAGCTTAACTTCTACACTTGCTTCAATCGCTTCAGTATCTGAAGCCGATTCATCAAGCGCAACCTGATTTATCAGATGCAGCTCCTTTTGGGCAACCCCTTCGTCTTGCGATAGCAGGTGTTCTCCATAAAGGCAAAACATGATCGCTCGAAATATGCCCGTCTTTCCTCGGCCATTTTGGCCAAATATCACCGTGACATTCCTGCCATTGCTGTCTGACTCGAAGGCAAATTCAATTTCTTGGGTTCCCTTGAACTGTCGGAAGTTCTTAAGAATCAGTTTCTTGAGTATCATCTTGCTATATCCTTGTCTTTCACAAGTCTCCTGACTACTGCCTCAAGTTGTTCGGCAACCGATGCTTCCGGCAATCCCGAAGCGGAAAGCTTCACAGCTTGTAGCGCCAGCTTCAGCATGTTCTCGTCTGAACATTTCCCCTCTAGCTTAGCTTGTATGAAATCATTCATGTCAGCCATGCAAATCTCTACTCCGAAAAAATCATTGAGTCGTCAGCCTTCGCAAGCTTGTGATAGATATCCCATGGCCTTTGATCAAGAAGACCCAACATCTCGTATTGGTCAAGGATGGGACGGATTTTGGTCCTAGCCTCGAATTCATTTGATGCGCTGCAGGCAAATTCAGCAAAACGTGGCATTTCTCGCTTGAGGAGGCTTGCATCTACATCTCTTTTCAATGGTACCAAATCCTCTCTAGGTACCACAATAAAATCGTAGATAGTGGCTTTCTCTTTGCCATCAGCCAAGCGCAGAACGCGTCCTCTCCTTTGCACGAATTCCCTCGGGTTACTCGTGCTAGCCAGAAGGAATGCCATCCTGGTAGCAGGTATGTCTACTCCCTCATCCAGACATTTGACGGCCACAATAACTTGGACATCACCCTTTGTGAACTGCGTAAGGATTTTTTGGCGCTCATCCATGGGAACGGTATGAACGAACTCACGGCATCTTAAGCCCAAGTGGGCAACGGCAGTGAGAATGTCCCTGTGTGAACCCGGGGCGCAGTAGACTAGAATATGTCGAAGTTCTCTACCCTCTTTATCCGCCTCTTGCATCAGCTGTTTGAGTATTGCCACAAGCCGCTGCTGTTTCTCCACGGCTGACGACACGAGCGTGGCCCGTTCCATCAGCAATATCTTCAGCCTATCGTCCATATCCTCTGTGCCAGCATTCATCTTCACTAACTTGGCGATCCTTGAGGTCAGTGCCTCATATTGTTGCATTTCATCTTCGCTGAGAGAAACTAACTCTGGTCGGTATTCATAACGAGTGAGGTATTGGCCAATTGCCTTCTCCAAAGGAAATTCAACGCAAATGGGACCAAAGTATGAAAACATGGCTTCGGTACCTTTGTCATCAAACCAGCGTTTGGGCGTAGCAGATAGACCCAACCTCATGCCTGCATTGGAAATCATTGCCTGTCTGAGCACTTTAGATCCTAAACCATGCACTTCATCTCCGATAAGCATTGTGCTCTCCGGCTTGAGTCCACTCACAGCTTTGGCGAAGCCCCCTGTTGCGGCGGTTTTGTGTACCGCCAATATGCAGATATTGTCCACCGCTTTGATGTTGAAATCCTGGATCTTCTGTTTCACTTGCAGTTGCCAATTGCTGTGAGCACTGCTACATAGGATGGGGCGGAAGTTGAATGCCTCGCAATTATCTTTCCACTGATCTATGAGGTGAAGGTATGGGACAATAATAACAACAGCAAGCCTTCCCAAGGTCTCATATCGATTGATTGCACATGCCAGAGACGTGAAGGTCTTACCTGTACCGGTTGCCATTTCGAAAACTCCCTGGCAATTTGACGAGGTCCAGGATTGGATTGCTTCTTTCTGATAGTCATATAGCCGAACCGAGCAATGAGGTTCGTCACGCCCCGACATCGAAGTAGGCTCGATCCTGGGAGGAAGATGATAAGGCCTGGAATCCTTTGACCTAAGCTTAATGAGCTTTTCACGTGCTGCTTCAGGAATCCTGAAAACCTTAAACTGTCTATTACCACGCTCCCACAGCTCATCCAGTCTTCGGTGATGTTGCTCTACGAAAGGCTTTTGTCCATCTTCCCACGATTTAAATACGGAGAATGCCTCTCCATTTAAGGAAGCCTTAACACTATCATTAAAAGATCCATGAATGGCTACGCGATCCCCTAACTCATCAGTAAACACTGCCACCTTGTCGTGATAATCTCCTCCCGCAAAACCTTCTCTGGCCACGGCAAACCTAAAATCCAAGACATCGTCACAAATCATCCATGCAAGTGCATTCAGGGTGTCAGTTTCGAGGGCCGTGGCAAGGCTCTCTATGCTTTTTTCAAGCACTGACCTCAGCACATCGTTGTGTCTGGCATCGTCTCCTCGTTGGATAGCTTCCCAATCCGATTTCTCCATAATTGGAGAGACCACGATCTTAGCTTTCCCACCGTTTTCAACCAATCGACTCAATCCTTGAACTGCCAGCCTCAGCCATCCCGAACTGAAGTAGCCCACTCCTCTCAGATACAATTGAGAGTTCGCCAATAGAGGAACGATCAAGTCCTGTACAAGATCATGGTCGGCGCTGTCATAGACCGGCTGCAAATCCAGTGACCTAAGCATGGTGTAACAACTCCGTCAAAAGTATCTCGTTGTTAAGAATGGTCACTCTTTGAGAGTCTCCTAGCATCGAAGGGGTCAGTCTCCGCAGAATTATTCCTCGATCCACCATGGTGTCTGTAAATTCGTGCAAGTTGCTGGCTCCATTGTACTGCGTCTTGAGGAGTACGTATACAAGGTCTCCAAACGTCTTGATTGCGGATAGATTATCTATCGGCACGTACACATTCCTCGCATTTCCCACAACCAGAAACTTCTCGCCCTGGGTAAGAAGATCAGCCAAAAGGTCGCGAGAATAGAGCACATCATTATCTAGCTCTGGCAATGCGGCTGCTTCTAATATCTGATCAATAGTCCCAAAACACTGGCCGCCCTTAAAAGAGCCGAGGTATATGGTCTCAGCTATGTGTTCCAGTTGGTCCTGCTTTTCTTGACTCCATCCGATGGTTTGCTTATGAATCAGAACGCCCCTCATGTAGGTGACTACCGCACCTTTTTGCTGAACACTGTAGATACTCTGTGGGCTGTATCCTAGCTTGTCCACAAAATGCTTCTCAAGCTCGGTGATTGTGCAAAAACCCTTCTTTGATTTGATGTATTCCTCAATATTCTGAGCTATGCCATGATTTGCTGCCATCTCTTCTCCGGGCAATCGTATCTGAGGATATCTCTCAACTGACAGTCTATCGGAGTCATACAACCTTAGTAGGCTATGGATCATCTCTGGGGAATGAACACCCGTTACCTTGCACTTCACGATGTTGTCCTCAAAAACCTTCTTCACAGAAATATGATTTACCTTAGTCATACGCTTAACTGCATATTCTGTCAATTCCCGCAATAGGCGTCTTACGGCTAGCTTGTCTATCGCAAGATTGTCGACATGGCAATAGGTGCTGCGAGCTACCCTGATAATACTCGGGTTGTTGGACACCGCTTGGGTCAGTTGGAATTCCTTCATGCCCAATTCGGCAATGAAGTACTCTCTCGCCTCATCTAGTGCCACAGGTGCACCAGCGTCCGAAAAGAACTCCTCTACCAAGGCTAAATAAGGCTTCCTTGTAGAGGCCCCAATCATTTGGTGATCGGTAGCCAATCTGTCAGTGCTGGCCAAGATAATGTCAGGATACCACGGAAAACGAAGCTTCGTATTGGAACTCTTACGTAAACAAGTATAGAGAGCCACTTCGTTTGGGATACCTCGTTGTTGACATTCATCATGAAAAGTGAGAAACGCCCCGTTTGACGTAATGAAGGGCAATCCTGCTTCCAAATTAGACTCAATCCATTCTATAATTCGTCCAATCAAATCAACTGGGATTTCTACAGAATTACGATGTATGTATGTCCCCCTTCCCCATAGAAGAATGCCGTCGCATCTGTCCAAACTTGAGTGTACGGTATGGTCTGCTTTTTCCGAGAATTCTGGCCTTTCGACTCGAATTGCGGCAGATACTTCAGTGAAGTGCATGGCTCTCTGGCTCCGCATTAGAACTGATTCCGCGATCTCGATAAGTTTGCCACGTTTGTGGTTCCATTCGGAAACCTGGTAGAGCTTGTTTTCTGCCCTGCATATCGTTCTCTTCAGTTCATCACGTCTGAGTAATAAATCAATAAATGAGCCCCCCGGGGGACCTGGAGGCTTATGATGTCTTGGGCAACTTATTTGACAAAATTCATCGAGGACTTCGGCCATATCAGAAACTGGCATTTCTCCCGCTTTGGCAATAGCCAGGGAGAAGTGGCTACCTATCTCAATGCAGTCTAGACAAGGAACCCCGATTCTCACTAGAGTCTCCGAGTCGGCAACAAAGAAGTATTGATTCGAAAGCTGGTTAGGCATGAATCCCATAAGGTTACACAGTCCCGAGACAGACGGAGTGTTTTGCCATCCAAACTGCTCTTGCAGTTTGGTAGCCATCTCGACCATCGATACAACACCGCAAGAGTTTGCCAGTATCGAGTCTACTGCTATCCATAGAGGGTGTAATACTGAGGATGTTGTGCGGGTGTTTTTGAGCAATGCTTTAGTGGTTCTTGACTCGATCTGTCTGACTCGCTCACGGGTAAGTTGCATCTGTTGACCGATAGATTCCAAGGTTTGTGGCCCATCACACGACCATCCCATTCGCCGCATCAGTATCTCGATGTTTCTATCGGTAGACCCGCGTATCTTGCCGCTCTGGAGCCATGATTTCACCAAATCTTCAAAGGCAGAACTTAGCCCATTGCCATTAATGTCACTAACTTCCACCTTAGCAATATCTCGCACCTGAACTTCTACCTTAGTAATATCTCGCACCTGGGGATGGGGATATACTGACCAAAGCACCTTAACGAGTTTGAGCGAGTTGGCTGAAAAACCATATTGACGCATGACTTGGTATTCGGAAATCTCACGTAGGTCTTTCCACTGCTTAATGTTGTGCCGTTTGAGAACTTCAAGCGTCTCATGAGGTACGAAAGAAGGGGTGATAGAGTAGTTACTCAAAACATCAAAGTCAATGCCGATGAATATGGGAACGTCGTCAACAGGCAGTTCGACAGCGTCTAATCCTACTTCTTTCCCGACGGTAAGCGTTATTAGGTTGGTGGCAAATTGTAGAACCTGCATAAAGGCCGTGTCCTCAGGAAATGCGTCAACAAGACTCCCGAGGGGGAGAGCTAAGACAATCTCTAATGAGTCTTCCGGATATAACCCGCATTTTTGAGCACTGTCCCAGTATTGGGTTGAAACACCAGAATCGGATAAGGTTCGTCGTGAAAAAACATCCCAGACGCGGTCCACTTCATCCCTAGAAAGCTTGAAAATTTCGGGAATAGTCATACGGATGATGCTTGAAGTCGGTGGCTCAATCAAGATATCTTTATCGTGTCGTGTCATTTATCTTTCAATGAGGCCTTGAGGTAGATTTGATGTCATTATACCGTAAACCTGCTAGCTTAGGAAAACCAGTAGTATTATCTCGGTATCAGTGTAGCAGCCCAGTGGCCAATAATTTAGTGTAATTTGGTTGGTATGGCAAATGTCATTTGCTTCAAAACCAAGTCCTTATGGCACGCCCAATTTTGCAAATTCTGTGAATAAGGCAGAAGGAGTTCCCCTTTTGGAGCGATTGCCAGTATTCACATGCGGGATAAAGGGCACCCCGGAACGAAGGCCATAAATTGACGCAACTTCTAAAAAGTAGTACTATAATGATAAGTAATGCTTAGAATAAAGGTAAGGTAAATGATATGGTGTCCACAGCGGTTAAGATCACGCGGAAAGGACAGGTGACAATTCCGAAGGAAATTCGGGAGAAACTGAATTCAAATACCATCTATTTTGAAGTGGAAAATGACATCGTCATGGTAAAGCCGGTGCGGGATGCGGCCGGGTCTCTCAGCGAATACGCCGGGAACGCCAAGCCTGGCATATCCGTGAAGCAGATGAAAGACAAGGCATGGGAGGAAGCGGTCCGTGAAAAGAACGGCAAGAAGTCTTCCTGACACCAACATCATCATCCGGTACCTTATCAATGACGATCCCGCTCCGTATGCTAAGGCGAAGGAATACTTCGATAAGGTCAAGAACGGCGGCCACAGGGCCATCATCCTTGAAAGTGTCATTGCCGAATGCATCTATGTCCTGATGAAGATATATAAGGTCCCCAGGGACCAGGCAGCAGGAAGTCTCATCGACATCCTGCGCTATAAGGGGATCGCAAATGACGATCAGCAGGAACTTATCCGGGCGCTAACCCTGTTCTCGGAACAAGGGCTTGACATCGTTGATTGTATTCTATGCGCCAAGGCTTCGGCCCGCGGAGACCACTTGTTTACCTTAGACACGGACCTGAACGAAGCGAATGAGAAATCTAATGAACCCGCTCATCGATTGTAGTTAATGTCGTTGCCGCTGTCAGACCAAAAGCGCCACCACAAAAAAGAGGCTGGGACTAAGTCCCAGCCTCTTTTTTAACCTTTCATCGTGATAAGGTGTTTAGCGCCTGTTTCTGGATCCGCCGCCCTGGCTGCTGTAGCACGAGCTACAGTATACCGGTTTGTCCAGGCGAGGCTCGAACGGCACTTCGGTTTTGGTGCCGCATGCGGCACACGTAGCCGGATACATCTGCCTGCGGGAGCCAAAGCCTCCCCCATAGCTGCCGCCACTGTCTCCATCGCGTGCCTGCTTCTTTGCTGATCGGCAAGCGGAACAACGCTTGGGATCGTTGGTGAAGCCTTTGTTGGCGAAGAACTCCTGCTCACTTGCCGTGAAGGTGAACGTAGCTCCACAGTCGGCGCACTGCATTTGTCTGTCGGTGAAACTCATTGGATGACCTCCTTTTCAAAAATTGTGAACTGAACTTCGGTCATCCAATATCTTGAGGAACCTTACCTTTAAGAGACCTTACTGGGATAAGCCTAAGGGGTTTCTAGGAGAATTGGTAACCTTTGTCATGCCACTAACTTGAGTATACGCGAGAACCATGATAAATGCAAGTGGCAGTCTTGTCCCGGCCTTTCTGAGTTCACGCTGAAGCAAAACAGGCGAACACCCTTAGGGTATTCGTATACTTTGACTTGCACGAACTCACCAAGTTTAGAAAATCCACGGATTAAGCAATTGTGTTTGGGTGTGAAGGCATTGCCAAGTCTGGTAAAATAGTGCAGCGAGTCGATTTAAGGAAGCAAGAGAGTGCCGATTAGAGTTTTAGCTTCGGATGTCATTTCCAGGATCGCTGCCGGCGAGGTAGTTGAGAGGCCTGCCTCTGTGGTGAAAGAACTGGTGGAGAATTCGCTTGATGCCGGGGCCACCCAGATCACGGTGGAGGTCAGCGGCGGCGGCATACAGCTTATCAAAGTAACCGATAATGGCACAGGCATTCCCGCAGGTGATGTGGAACTGGCTTTCCAGAGACATGCCACCAGCAAAATCACCTCCGATACCGACCTGGAAATCGTTTCCACCCTCGGCTTTCGGGGGGAGGCATTGCCTTCGATTGCGGCCGTTGCTGATGTTTTGCTGGTTACGCGGCATCGGGATGATGTGGCCGGTGTGGCTCTCAGGTTGGAGAGGGGGGCTCTTGCCGGCAAGATTAAACAGGGAGCCCCGCAGGGAACGGCCTTGACCGTGCGAGACCTTTTCAGAAATGTCCCGGCCCGTCTCAAGTTCCTGAAGTCAACCTCTACAGAGAATGGCCATATCAGCCATCTGGTGACTCAATATTGTCTGGCTTTCCCGGAGGTGAAGTTTGACCTTACCATCGGCGGGAGAAACACCATCAGAACCTCCGGCAATGGCAACTTGCGGGATGTGTTGATCGAGATTTACGGGGTGGAAACGGCTAAAGCGATGCTTGAAATAGCGCCGGATGTAAGTGCAACAGGTGGTCAATTTCCTGTTATCAGCGGTTTTGTCGGCCCATCTTCTATCGCGCGCTCCAACCGCAACTATCTCAGCTTCTTTGTCAATCGCCGATGGATACAGAGCCGGATGCTGAGCTATGCCGTTGAAGAGGCTTATCACGGCATGATGATGACGGGCAAACACCCCATAGTTGTGCTCAATATTTCAATATCTCCCCAGGAGATCGATGTCAACGTCCATCCCACCAAGAGCGAGATCAAGTTTCGCTGCGAGCACGATGTTTTCATTGCGGCGCAGAAGGCAGTCAGGAATACCCTGATTGGGCTTGCCCCGGTTCCAAGCATGAAACTCTCAATTCCGTCTCCGGTTGATCCGGCATCCAGTTTTCCCTTTCCTGCCAGCCCTGCGACGCGAAAGGCAGCGCCAACTCCAAAGTTCGTCCCGGAGCAAAGAGAGGTTTTTGAGCCTCTCACCCGATTGCCGATACTGAGGGTCATCGGCCAGCTGCAAAACACCTACATTATTGCCGAGGGCCCCGACGGTGTGTACTTTGTTGATCAGCACGCGGCGCATGAAAGGATAGTATTTGAGAAAGTGCGGGAGCAACAGGCACAGCGAGCGGTAGAGGTTCAGGGATTGTTGGAGCCGATGACCGTTGAGGTCACTGCCCGGCAAGGGGAACTGCTGAAATCACAGGGGGAGGTTCTCGCTGAATACGGTTTCTCGCTGGAGCAGTTCGGGGAAAGGGCATATCTCTTGCGCGCTGTGCCGGCTTTGCTCAAGGGTGAGAAAATAATGGCGGCGCTGACTGAAATCCTGGACTCGCTCGGAGAGGTTCAAAAAAACGAATGGCAGGAGCGCGTTGCCCAGTTGCTGGCCTGCCACGGGGCGGTTCGAGCGGGGCAGAGCCTCAGCTTTCAAGAGATGGAGGAACTGATCCGGCAACTGGAGCGGACGGCTGTGCCGCGAAACTGTCCGCACGGTCGGCCGACTATGATGCACCTTAGCATCGCTCGCCTGGAAGGCGAATTCGGTAGGTAGGGGGGCACAGCGCGCCGTGTCCCCCTACCAATGTTTATTACAGATTCAGATAGCCGTGGGCGTAGAGGATTTTGTTCAACAGGATTTTTGCAGTCTTCATCACAGCCACTTGCTTGGGGTCTTTCATATCCACAATACTGAAATCAAAGTCATCCAGGGTATCGTTCTTGGCAGCATCGTGCAGGGCAAGATAAAGCTTATCGAGGGGTGTGGAAGCATGCCCCTTGTTGATCACATCGATCACTTTCTTCAGATCGGGGTCGAGGGCATCGGCAATGGGCCAATCCATTCCCGCGCCTGCCAGCATTGCCGCGTAGACACGGTTCAGGAGGGGCCTGATCTCCTCAGGGCAGGAGTTGGAAACATTGGAGAGGCCGCAAGTGGTCATGTTTGACGGACTGTTCAGCGTTTTGATAACGCGGACGGCCTTGATCACCTCAGGGCCATGCGACTGGGTTCCGTTTACCGTCATCGCCAGGGGGTCAAAGATGATGTTTTCCAGGGGCAACCCGTATTCCATTGCGGCTGCCATCATATCAGCGGCAGCGATCTCGGCGCGCTCATCGGCTGTTGCCGGCAATCCGGTAGCTCTCAGGGTAAGACAAATCAGCATGGCATCGTACTTGGCTGCCATCGGCATGAGCACCTTCATCCGCTCCGGATTGGCATTGGTGCTATTGATGATCGTCTTTTTGGGCAGCATTTTGAGGCCCGCTTCAATGGCTGCTGGGTTTGTGGTATCGAGCGATATTGGCAGCTTAGTCACTTCCTTGACTGTCTCTACCATCCACTGCATTACCTCCACCCCGTCTTTCTTCCGGGGGCCGATATTCAGATCGATGAATGCCGCTCCACCCTTGACCTGCTTTTTCGCCAGGTCCTGAATAAAGGCCTTGTTGCGGCCTTCGACGGCCTCGCGGATGGACTTCGAGATGATGTGTATGCTTTCCCCGATTATTTGCATATTGCTTTCTCCTCCCTATTTAATTACTTGTAAATACGACCCTTCAGGATCGCATGGTAAGCGAGGCTAAAAAGCCCCGCGCTACTTACTCTAAAGGCCGAGCTTACCGGCAATTTCCCTGACACCCGCCTGAAGGGGGGAATCAGCAGGCAGTTTTATCGATGGTTCCCCTTTTATCTCCAATGCCGCCAGATTCGGATCCTTTTGGATGCTGGCGATGAGATCGAGTTCCTGCTCCTGGACGGCCTTCCTTATCTCCGGGGGAAGCTCGCCTTCAACGCGGTTGACGATCAGCCATATCTGGCCTACCCGGGTCCTCATTTCCTTGATCAGCGGCTTCATCCTTCCGGCAGCAAGGACGCCGCGGATAGTGGGATCGGAGACGATCAGCAGGATATCGATATCGCGGGTCGTCTGGCGGCTCACATGCTCCATTCCCGCTTCACAGTCGATCACCACATAATCATAGTTCTTGCCCAGGCGATCGATGGAAGTCCGGAGCATGCTGTTGGCCGCGCAATAACAGCCGGGGCCTTCGGGCCGGCCTATAGCCAGGAGATCGATTTTATCCGACTCCACCAGCGATTCCATGATCTTCATCTCAATGTAGTCCGGCTTTGCCACCGTGTTATCGTAAGTCCCTTTCTTAACAGCTATGGCCATCTCTTCCCGCACGTGTCCTATGGTCTCCCCCAGCGGCATGCCAAGCGCCAGATTGAGATTGGTGCTCGGATCGGCATCAACAGCCAGAACTGAGCCCTTCTGAGAGAGAAGATTTATCAACAGGGCAGCGATGGTTGTTTTACCGGTGCCTCCCTTGCCAGCCGTGACAATAGTGGTTGTCATATTCACTTTCCTTTGGATACGGGCTTCCTTTTCTCTATGAAAGTATTTACTCTTTTGTTGGCTTCTTCGGCCGCAATTATGATATCACAAGCCGGAGCGAGATTACAGCATCAATGGAAAGGGGCTAGCGGTCGATCAACCTCTAGCCCCTCAAAGCGTGCAATGTTTTATCAAAAACTACGCCCCCGGTCTTCTGGTTCTCCTCTTTTCATATACCCTCAAACGCATCAGGGAGCGTCTTAGCGCTGCCTCGGCTCGAGCCAGATCGACATCAGAAACCTTGAGTTCCCTTCTTTCTTCGGCACGCTTCTTCGCCGCTTCGGCACGGGCAACGTCGATCTCATCGGCGCGCTCTGCGGAATCGGCCAGGATGGTCACTTTATCATTCATCAATTCCAGGAACCCGCCGCTGACGAAGATCGACACATCCTCGCTTCCCTTACGAACAACCAGTTCGCCTGGCTGGATGGTGGTCATGATGGGAGCGTGCATCGGCAGGAGGGCCATTTCACCCAGCGCTCCCGGCACAACCAGCATATCTATTTCGTCGGAATAAACGATTTTCTCTGCCGTGACGATCTCAAAATTCAGCTTGCCCATTTTAGCCTCTACTTATCCTCGCATCTTGGCCGCCGCCGCGACAACATCGTCAATACCGCCCTGCATGTAAAACGCCTGTTCCGGAAGATCATCATGCTTGCCATCCAGAATTTCCTTGAAGCTTCGGACAGTCTCGGCGACCGGCACGTATTTACCCTGTCTTCCTGTGAACTGCTCGGCCACGAAGAACGGCTGTGAGAGGAATTTCTCTATCTTGCGCGCTCGGGAGACTATGAGTTTATCTTCCTCTGAAAGCTCTTCAAAACCGAGGATCGCAATGATATCCTGCAACTCTTTATAGCGCTGCAGCACGCGCTGCACGCCTCGGGCAGTATTGTAGTGCTCTTGCCCCACAATCTGAGGATCGAGTATTCGAGAACTGGAAGTCAGGGGATCCACGGCAGGATATATACCTTTATCAGCGATGGCTCGCTCCAGGGCAACGACTGCGTCCAGGTGTCCGAATGTGGTCACGATGCCGGGATCAGTGTAGTCATCAGCAGGGACGTAAATAGCCTGGAATGACGTAATGGAACCCTTCTTGGTGGTGGTGATTCGCTCTTCCAGATCACCCATCTCGGTGCCCAGGGTCGGCTGATATCCCACCGCCGAAGGCATACGGCCGAGGAGCGCGGACACCTCCATGCCGGCCAGGATATAACGGTAAATATTATCGATAAACATCAGCACGTCACGGCCTTCCTCATCACGGAAATACTCCGCCATGGTCAAGCCAGTTAGCGCAATTCTCAAACGGCAACCAGGAGGCTCGTTCATCTGTCCGAATACCAGCGCAGTTTTGCTGATTACCCCTGAGCTTTTCATTTCGTTCCAGAGGTCGTTTCCTTCACGAGACCTCTCGCCCACGCCGGCAAACACCGAATACCCCCCGTGCTCCTGGGCAATATTGCGGATAAGCTCCGTGATCACCACTGTTTTGCCCACTCCAGCGCCACCGTAGGCTCCCACCTTGCCACCCCTGGTGAACGGAGTAACCAGGTCAAGAACTTTGACGCCCGTCTCCAATTGCTTAGGCGTCGTTTCCTGCTCCTTCAACTCCGGCGGCTTGCGATGGATGGGCCATCTATCAGCCTTTACTGGCCCAAGATTATCAAGGGGACGGCCCTGCACATCAAACAAACGCCCCAGCGTAGCCGGCCCCACCGGAACCGTTATGGGCTGTCCCGTATCAGCCACTTCCAGACCACGCTGCAAACCGTCGGTCGGCCCCAGTGCCAGACACCGAACCCAGTTGTTTCCGACGTGCTGCTGGACTTCGAGAGTCAGCGGTTCCCCATTGTTATCGCAGGTAATCGCATTGAACAGCCCCGGCAACAAATCCGGAGGGAACTCACAGTCAACAACGGTTCCCATCACCTGTGTTATTTTTCCATTGGCCATCGTAGCCTCCTTGGTTCCAATCCATCAGATAATTACTTTTTGACTGCTGCAGCGCCCGCCGTGATATCAAGCAACTCCGTGGTGATCTGCTCCTGGCGAGCCTTATTGTACTTGAGAGTAAGGGCCACTATCATATCCTTGGCCGCATCGGTCGCATTTCTCATAGCGACCATTCTTGCCGATTGTTCGCTGGCTATCGTTTCCAGCAATGCGTGATATATTTCCATCTCTATATATCGCGGCAAAAGATCCGACATGACTGACTTCGCATCCGGTTCATAGATATATTCTACGTTCTTCCCTTCAGGAATTGCGGCTGGGAGAATGGGCAGCAACTGATCCATCACGGGCTGTTGTATTGCAGTGGAGCGGAACTTGGGATACACCAGGAACACCTGATCGACGAGACCGTTAATATAATCATCAATCACAATTCGCGCCACTGGAAGCGCTTCATCAATGTAAGGACGATCACTTATTGTAGTGAATTCAGCTCGTATCTCCCGTCCCGCTCGTGACATGAAATCCCTGCCCTTCTTGCCGACCGCAACAATTTGCACAGGAATACTCTGGTTCAAAATAAAATTGGCAACAAGCTTGTTCACATTCGAATTCAGACCGCCGCACAGGCCTTTGTTTGAGGTCATTTGAACAACGGCAATCCTCTTCACTGGCCTCGCAACCAACAGGGGGTGAACCCAATCATCAACCTTCGGCTGAGCGGCCAAGTCCCCCAGGACCTCCATCATCTTTTTCTCGTAAGGTCTGGACTGGAGGGCTCGTTCCTGAGCTTTTCGCATCTTCGATGCGGCCACCATCTCCATTGCCTTGGTGATTTTCGCGGTATTTTTGACGCTGGTGAT
>Ga0265296_1002428_pt1 | contig 18858 bp, 10 predicted proteins | sample MunlanPumphouse1_FD_189073 | JGI IMG/M metagenome (GOLD analysis project Ga0265296, IMG submission 189073) | Groundwater microbial communities from a municipal landfill in Southern Ontario, Canada - Pumphouse #1 | ecosystem: Environmental > Aquatic > Deep subsurface > Groundwater | place...
ATTTTGGCTCCCGCAAAATCGCTCCGTTTTCTTAATTCCGACAATGTTTCGTTTGGTGGACCGTGCCGGATTTGAACCGGCGACCCCCTCATTGCAAATGAGGTGCTCTACCGCTGAGCTAACGGCCCCTGTGTCGGGCATCGTACCACCATGGACGCGCACGCTCAATCGCGGTAGCGTAGGTGCACACATGCGGTTGACCAACGCGCGGCTCCAGCGCATCCCGCACGCGCCCGGGGTGTACACGTTCACGAAGCGCGGCGTTCCGATCTACATCGGGAAGGCCGCGGATTTGCGCGCTCGGATTGCCGCATACACGCCCGGGAAGGATTGGAAAGCGGACATGGTCGCGCAGGCGACCGGACTCACCATTGAGCGGACGGATTCCGAGCTCGAAGCGCTCCTCCTCGAAGCGAACCGCATTGCCGTGCACCGTCCGAAGTATAATATCGCGAACCGCGACCAGAAGACGTTCCTCTCGATCCTCGTGACGACGGGTGAGGAGTTCCCGCAAGTGCTCCCGACGCGGTCGCACGCACGCACGGGGACGTACTTCGGGCCGTTCACCTCGGCGCACGCAGTCCGCGAGACGCTCCGAACACTTCGGAAGATTTTTCCATATCGGTGCAATCGGAAGCCGATTGCTCCTCTCCCCCCCAACCCCCCCTCCCCTCACGGAGGGGAGGGGGGGAAAGTATTGCGACCCTGTTTATACTTCCACCTCGGTCAATGCGCCGGGACGTGTGCTGGGCGTATCACTCCGGAGGAGTACCGCCGACGCGTCATCGTACCGTTGCTCCGCGTCCTCACGGGCCGAGCGAAATCCGCGCGGGTACTCCTCGACGCCGAGCATCGGCGGCTCCTCGACAGTGTCCTCGCGCACACGCGCGTGCTCTCCGTGACCGAGAAGTACGCGGTGGATCTTCGCGAGCTCCAGCGCGTGCTCCATTTGCCCGAGCTCCCGCGGCGCATCGAGGGGTACGACGTTTCCAACATCCACGGGATCGAAGCGGTCGGGTCCATGGTCGTCGCGCTCGACGGCGAGCCCGCGCCGAGCGAGTACAAGCGATTCAAGGTGCGGACGCTTGAGGGACAGAGCAATGATGTTGGAATGTTGCGAGAAGTGCTCACGCGGCGGCTCCGACATCATCCCAGTGTCATTGCGAGGGAGCAACAGCGACCGAAGCAATCTCGGCCTCGTGTGTTCATGACCGGGATTGCCACGCCTCGCCCCGGCTCGGCTCGCAATGACAAAGAGGAATGGCCAGATCCCGACCTCATCCTCATTGATGGCGGCAGGGCGCAGTTGAACGCGGCGCTCCGCGCCATGCGCAGCGCAGGCGTCTCCTTCCCCGCGGTCGCGCTCGCGAAGCGCGAGGAGGAGATCTACCTCCCCGGGGAGCGAGCGCCGCTGCGACTCCCGGGGAATGCACCGGCGCTCCATCTGCTCCAGCGCGTACGCGACGAGGCGCACCGATTCGCAGTCGGATATCATCGGCTTCGCTATAGAAAGAGAATTTTGCGTGGTTGAGCAAAATAGTGTCATCCGCGCGACAGATTTGTTCGTCATACTTGACAGAAATCGGATTCCCGTATACCATGGTGGTGCACGGTTCACGTTCTCCGTAAGGGGTTCGTGAAACGCGAGTAAGCAGGAACCTTCCAAATCGAGAAGTTCAACCAAGGCGGCCTGAGAGCCGCAGAAGGAGGAGCAAGTGACGGGACCGATGAACCCGGCGCTCGCGCCGGGAGCGCTCGCCGAGGCGACACGTAGGAAGGCCGAGAAGGAGCGCAAGCGCGCCGAGCGCGAGGCCAAGGAGCGCGCGGCAGGTGCCGTGGCGCAGCCGCGGGTGGATCCGCTCGATGCAGCGAAGGCGCTGCTCGAGCGAACCGACGAGATCGCCGAGAAGTACGGCGATTTCCGTCTGCGGCGCGACGCCGCGTTCGAGCGGGAGCAGACCTGCCTGCGGACGTACCGTGACCTCTACGGTCAGCACCGCAGCCGTCTGAACGACACGCGGTGGTGCGCGACCGACGAGGGGCGCAGCGTGGTCAGCACGCTCAAGGCCCTCCGCGACGAGATCGACCAGCTGAGCGGCATCACGCCGACCGACCCCGACTACAGGATTCTGTGGATGGCGCGCATCGCGTCGTACCACAGCGACTACGTCGGGTGCGTGTTGGCGGCGGCGCAGCCGATCGTCAGCGCGCACGGGAACGCGGACGCGATTCTCGTCGCGATCGACGGAGAGCAGGAGGAGGCGCTGCGCGCGCAGGGCGCGCAGAAGAAATTCTTCTTCCGCGCCGAGGGGCAGACCTTTTACCCGAACGGGTACAAGGCGCGGCCCGAGGTGCAGCGCGTCGTCCGTGAGCTCCAGCAGCTCTGGGGCAGGACGATCAGGACCTTCGTGGCGGAGCGTGCGCGCACCGCGAAGCTCCTCGAGACGCACGCGCCCGATCGGGTCGACAACGCGGGCGTCGCGTTCGACATCGTGCGACTCCTCAGCGTCGTCGAGGCCTCGCCGTACGAGGGCGACGTCGCCGTCGCGTTGTACGTCAAAAGGTTCGAGTTCCTCGCGCCCGGGGAGACGGAGCCGCGGTTCTACCGTGGCGTCGTCCACCTCTCGGTGGAGAACGGGACCGACACGGAGACCGGCGGGCCCGCGAAGCTCCTGACGATCCACGAGGTCGTCGGAAGTATCGAGCGGACGCTCCCGGCGGCCGGCGGGCGCTGGCTCATCCCGCTCGCGAAGGTCGGCGACGGCGAGCTCGGAGTCCGCAGGGGCCCGAATCGGCTCGACGACAAGCAGCCGTGGGCGCTGCTTCGCTGCCTCCAGAACGAGTTGTTCATGGCGGGGAGGCGGAGGCAGACCGTCGGCCAGGTGTTCGGTCTCGAGGCGTACAAGGCCTACGAGCAGCGGCGTCGAGGCGGTCGGAGGAAGTCGGCGGACGGGCAGGCGGCCAAGCCGGAAAGCGCGGCGCAGGCGGCGGAGCAGCCGAATCCCGCCCCAAGCGCCGAGGTGCCGCAGTCGGCACCGACCGAGCCCCAGCAGGACGCCGCGCCCGTCGAGGCACCGGAACCGGCGGCGGAGATTCCGCCGCAGAAGCCGCGCAAGCCGCGCGGATCGCAGAAGGCCAAACCGGCGGGCAAGAAGAAGAAGGCCAGCGCTGGCGGCAACAACGGGGCCGATGGTCCCGAGGTGCCGCAGGGCACGTGAACGTGAGACATCGAGATCCCCGGAGGCATATACTGCTCCGGGGGTCTTTTCTGTTCTGTTATTGCGAGGAGCGAAGCGACGAAGTCGAAGTGTCCAACACTTAGTGTTGGACAGTGTTTCATGTGCGGTGGCGGCGGCCTCGCTTTTTCGATGTGGGGGAACCGTTCGTTCCATCGGATTCCCCCGAACGTCCCACGATCGGTTTCCGGATTTCTTTCACGATGGATTGCGGCGTGATGCCGTGTTTGCGGTTGTACTGCTCCTGCGTCGCGCGTCGCCGTTCGACCTCCGCAATCGCAAGGCGCATGGATTCCGTCACGCGGTCGGCGTACATGATAACCCTCCCCTCGACGTGTCGCGCTGCGCGACCCATGGTTTGGATGAGCGTGATGTGCGAGCGGAGGAATCCTTCTTTGTCCGCGTCGAGGATCGCGACGAGCGACACCTCCGGGAGATCGAGCCCCTCACGCAGGAGGTTGATGCCAACAATGACGTCATAGCGTCCGCGGCGGAGATCATCGAGGATCTCGATCCGCTCGAACGTCTCGACATCCGCATGGATGTAGAACGCTTTGATCTCCCGATCGCGGAGGTACTCCGCGAGGTCTTCCGCCATCCGTTTCGTGAGGACTGTCACGAGGACACGCTGCTTTTTTGTGGTACGCGCCTCGATTTCACGAATGAGATCCGGCACCTGCCCTTCGCTCGGTCGCACCTCGACCGCGGGATCAAGCAATCCGGTTGGCCGAATCAACTGTTCGGTCACGCGGCATTCGCCGCGGGCAGCTCCCAGCTCCCAGCCATCAGCTACAAGTCGTGCTGGCGGTTGCTGGTGCTTGGAGCTTGCAGCTGGCGGCTGGCAGCTCATCGCAAATTCATACTCTTCCGGCGTCGCGCTCACGTACACGGTCTGCGGGACGCGCTGCTCGAACTCCATGAACTGGAGCGGGCGGTTATCGAGGCAGGAGGGGAGGCGGAATCCGTACTCGATGAGCGCCTGCTTGCGGCTCCGGTCGCCCGCGTACATCCCACGGAGCTGCGGAATGGTGATGTGGGATTCGTCAATGAAGCAGAGCCAGCCCGAGTGAGCTCCCAGCCCCCAGCTCCCAGCTGCAAGCGGCGTTCGTGGTGACGTTTCCCTCCGAGCTTGGGGCTGGCAGCTGGCAGCTGGCGGCCTTACGCCGTAGGCGTGATTGTAGAAATCCACCAACGTGAACGGGGGCTGGCCGGATTCGCGACCGTCGAAGTACCGCGAGTAGTTCTCGATTCCGTGGACGTAGCCGGTCTCCTCGAGCATTTGGAGGTCGTAGGTCGTCCGTTGGCTGAGGCGCTGCGCCTCGAGCAACTTGTCCGCGCGCCGAAGTTCCGCGAGTCGGCGTTCGAGCTCCCCGCGGATGTCGTCGAGCACCGTTCGGAATCGCGCTGGTGATGCGACGTAGTGCGTCGCCGGGAAGATCGTGACCGCGTCGAGCGCGCCCGTCGCGCCGCTGATGTCGCGTGCGGTAATCCGGCCGATGGCGTCGCCGTCGAGTTCGATGCGGATCCAATCCCTGTCCGACGCCTTCGGGAATACTTCGATGGTGTCGCCTTTCACTCGGAACGTCCCGCGCGCGAGGTCCGCGTCGTTCCGTTGGAACTGGAGGTCCACGAGTCGCCGGAGGAGTTCCGTGCGCGCGATGCGGTCGCCCGCTCGGAGTTCGATCCGCACGTTCCCGTACTCCTCCGGCGAACCGAGGCCGTAGATGCACGAGACGGACGCGACGATGATGACGTCCGAGCGCGTGAGGAGCGACTGCGTCGAGGCGTGGCGGAGCCGGTCAATCTCCTCGTTGATCTGCGCCTCCTTCTCGATGTACGTGTCGCTTGATGGGATGTACGCCTCGGGTTGGTAGTAGTCGTAGTAGGAGACGAAGTAGTGGACCGCAGCCGACGGGAAAAATTCCTTGAACTCGGAGTAGAGCTGCGCGGCGAGCGTCTTGTTCGGAGAGATGACGAGCGTCGGACGCTGCGTCGCCGCGATGACGCCCGCCATGCTGAAGGTCTTGCCGGAACCGGTGACGCCGAGGAGCGTCATGTGCGGATGACCGGCGCGAATCCACCCCGTGAGGTCTTCAATCGCGTGGGGTTGGTCGCCGGTCGGGTGGAACGTGGAGGCGAGCGTGAGAGGCATACCGTATCCGTAGGGTAGCACGTCGGATCATCGCGCCCCTCTCTGTTGTCGAAAATTTGGACACGTGATGGTGACACGGATTCGCGCCCGTGCGATGGTGGTCGTGCGGATACATCTGGCAGGTTCGTACCTTCCCAAACGGGTCAACGCGGCCGCGAGCCGCAGGAGGGCGCCATGGCGCAGTCACTGCAAGTGACGACGTTCGGAACGCGCGGGTCCACCCCGGTGGCCGGGAGCAAGTACGCTGAGTTCGGCGGGAACACGACATGCCTCCGCATCCACTCCCCGTGCCTCCCGCCGGATGTCGGCCTCGTGGTGGATGCGGGGTCTGGCTACCGCGAGTGCGCCGGTGCGCTCCTCGGCGCCGGTATCAAGCGGGTCGCGATGCTCCACACGCACTACCACTGGGATCACATCCAGGGGATGCCGTTCGGAGCGCACACGTACGCCCCGGGCTGCCGCACGGTCGTCTGGGGGCCGAGGGAGTACGGCATCGGACCGCTCGAAGTGTACGGTCATCAGATGCGCGAGCCGCAGTTCCCCATGCACTTCGAGAAGGTGCGCCACCAGTTCACGCTCGTCCCGCTCGATCACATCGGAACGCAGGTGCTCATGTTCCATCCGATCGGCGGCGTGAGGATCGAGCGCGTCCACGCGCTGCGCGAGCGCGACGCGGACGGCGGGCAGATCCTTTTCCCGAAGAACCTCTTCGGCAAGCAGGGCTCGTACCCGATCAGCGAGTGCCTCGTCGTCTGGATGTACAAGACGATGCACCCGGAGTACACGGCGAGCTTCCGGTTCGAGGAGCGACCGACGGAGAAGGTGTTCGCCTTCCTCACGGATCACGAGGTGACGCCGGGGTGGGCCGCGGATCTCCTCACGCACCTCCGCGGTGCGGACCTCCTCATCCAGGACGCGCAGTACAATCACGAGGTGTACCTCAAGAGTCGCGTTGGCTGGGGGCACGGGACGCCGGACTACGCGGCGGAGACCGCAGTGCGCGCGGGCGTGCGTCGCCTCGGCATCACGCACTACGATCCCGCGGCGTCGGATGACGACATTCGCCTTCGCCTCGAGGAGGTGCGCGTGAAGTTCACCGCGCTCGGGCGCAGCGAGCTCGCGGAGAACGCGTTCGCGTGCAAGGACGGAGAGACGGTCACCGTCTAAGGCCCCACACATCGTTCGTTGCGGCGACGCCCGCTCCGAGGGTTCTCGGGGCGGGCGTTCTCCTTGTCTCGGGTTCGATCGCGCGGTACGATGGAGCACGTTATGGCAGATGCGCCGAAACCGAAACAACTCCCCGAGAATGAAGAGGAGATCCTCGCGTTCTGGGAACGCGAGCGGATTTTCACGCAGGCCGTCGAGCGCGATGCGCCCGCGGGTGACTTCGTGTTCTTCGAAGGTCCGCCGACCGCGAATGCGCCGCCCGGAATCCACCACGTCATCGGGCGGACGTTCAAGGACGTCATCCCGCGGTACCAGACGATGCGCGGGAAGCGCGTGCGTCGGAAGGCGGGGTGGGACACGCACGGGCTCCCGGTCGAGCTCCAGCTCGAGAAGAAGCTCGGCCTGAAAACGAAGAAGGACATCGAGCGGTACGGCGTCGCGAAGTTCAACGCGGCGTGCCGCGATTCCGTGTGGGAGTTCAAGAAGGAGTGGGAGCGCCTCACGTCGCGGGTCGGCTTCTGGCTCGACCAGCGAAATCCGTACGTCACGTATGCGATGAGCTACGTCGAGAGCGTGTGGTGGTTCCTCGCGCAGGCGTGGGAGCGGGGGCTGCTCGTGCGGGACTACAAGATCGTCCCGTGGTGCCCGCGCTGCGAAACCGTGCTCTCGTCGCACGAGGTGGCGCAGGGCTACGAAGATGACACGGAAGATCCGTCGGTGTTCGTGAAATTTGAACTCGCAAAAGATTCCAAATTTCAAATTCCCCCGACGCTTCGGTCGGGGCAGGCAGATTCCAAATTCTTCTTTCTCGTCTGGACGACGACGCCGTGGACGCTCCCGGGGAACGGAGCGCTCGCGGTGCATCCGGATGTCGAGTACGCGATCGTTGCGTCCGGAGACGAGCGGCTCATCCTCGCTCGTCCGCTCGTGGAGCGTGTGCTCGGTGAGGGAGCGGCGGTCGAGCGGACGATTCCGGGCCGCGATCTCGTGGGTGTGCGGTACGAACCGCTCTACGCGCGCATTGACACCACCGCATATCCGGAGGCGTACCAAGTGCTCGATGCGGATTTCGTGTCTATGGAGGACGGCACCGGCATCGTGCACATTGCATCGGCGTACGGAGAGGATGATTTTCGATTCACGGCACGCGGCATTCCTCCGACGTTTTCCGTGAACGAGAAAGGGATCATGGCGGATGGACTTCCGGGCGCGGGGAAGTTTTGCAAGCAAGCGGATGCGGACATTCGCGCGGACCTCGCGAGCCGCGGCCTCCTCTTCCGCGACGAGACGATCCGCCACACGTACCCGTTCTGCTGGCGCTGCCACACGCCGCTCCTCTACTACGCGCGCTCCGCGTGGTTCATCGCGATGTCGAAGTTGCGCGCGGAGATCCAAGCGAAGAACCAGACGATCCGGTGGCACCCCGAGCACCTCCGTGACGGGCGCTTCGGCGAGTGGCTCCGCGAGGCGAAGGACTGGGCGCTCACGCGCGAACGGTACTGGGGGACACCGCTCCCGATTTGGGAATGCGACCGGTGCGTTGCGCGCGAGGTCATCGGTTCGTTCGCCGATCTCGCTGCGAAGGCACCGAAGCGCAACCGTTTCCTCCTCATGCGCCACGGGGAGGCGGAGTCGAATGCGCGCGAGGTCATCAGCGCCCGCGTGGAAACGAGCGACCGGTACCCGCTTACGGCGGAGGGGCGCGCGCGCGTCGCGAAAGCGGCGGAGCAGTTGAAGGGCGCGGGGATCACCACGATCATCGCGTCGCCGTACGCGCGCATGCGCGAAACCGCGGAGATCGTCTCGAAGGCGATCGGCATTCCGGTGACGTACGACGAGCGGCTCCGTGAGTACGATCTCCCGGACTTCGACGGGAGACCAGCCACTGAGTTCAATGAACGGTTCGCATCGCCGTCCGAGAAGTTCACAGAGAAGATCGGACAGAACGAGACGTGGGACGAGCTTGCGCGGCGCATGCTCCTCGCCCTCCGCGACATTGACGCCCGGCACGACGGCGAGACGATCCTCATCTGCTCGCACGGCGATCCGCTGTTCCTCCTCCGGTGGGCGTACTCGGGACGAACGCGCGAGGGGATCGACGGCATGCCGTACCCGGCGTTCGACGCGCCGTCGCCGTTCGCATTCACCGGCGCGCTCGTGAACGACCGTGGGGAGCTCGACGTGCACCGGCCGTTCGTAGATGAGATCACGTGGTCGTGCGCGAAGGAAGGATGCGGTGGCACGATGGAGCGTTTTCCGGAGGTAGTGGACGTCTGGCTCGACTCCGGCTGCATGCCGTTCGCGCAAGTCCATTGGCCATTCGAGGATCGTAGGGGCGGGGTGCCATCCCCGCCCGGGCGGCCATGGCAGGCCGCCCCTACGTCAGTGGTGCCGCCGCTGCTCTATCCGGCGGACTACATCTCCGAAGCGATTGATCAAACGCGCGGGTGGTTCTACACGCTCCTCGCGGTCGCGACCGTGCTCGGGTGGGACGCGCCGTACCGGAACGTCATCTGCTACAGCCACATCCTCGACCGCGAGGGGAAGAAGATGTCGAAATCGAAGGGGAACGTTGTGGATCCGTGGGCGATGATCGAGCGGTACGGCGCGGACGTCGTCCGGTGGTACATGCTCACGGTGAACCAACCGTGGGACGTGAAGCTGTTCGATGAAGCGGACCTCAAGGCGATGGCGAACAAGCCATTCGGGACACTGCGGAACGTGCTGTCGTTCTGGGAATTGCATGGCGGGGGCGCAGCACCCCAATGGGTGTCATTGCGAGCCCCGACGGGTAGTCGAGGCGAAGCAATCTCGGCGGAGGACAATGCGGGCGATACCCTCGATCGGTGGCTCCGCGCGCGCACGGCGGCGGCCCATGCTGAAGTCACGCGCCGTCTCGACGCATATGACATCACGGACGCCGCGCGCGTGGTCGGCGATTGCATTGACGACCTCTCGACGTGGTGGCTTCGACGATCCCGTGATCGGTTGAAGGCGGGTGACGCGAGCGCACGCGGGACGTTCACCGCGGCGCTCCGATCGCTTGCCATGCTCATCGCCCCATTTGCTCCGTTCACGGCAGAGCGACTTTGGACGTCATTGCGAGCCCCGACGGGTAGTCGAGGCGAAGCAATCCCGGTCTCCGTGCACCTCGCAATGTGGGAGGACGGTGCACCTCCAACATCAGATACCGATGTGCAGACCCTCACGCAGATGGCGGATGCGCGCCGATACTGTTCGCTCGCGCTCGAAGCGCGGACGAAATCGGGGATTCCCGTGCGGCAGGCGCTGGGCGTGCTGGAGATCAACCGCGTGCTTCCCGATGCGTACCTCGCGCTCATCGCGGAGGAGGTGAACGTAAAGAATGTGGTTGTGCGCGCAGACCTTTCGGAAGACGTTCGTCTCGACACCACCCTTACCCCGGCGCTCAAGCGCGAGGGGATGGTCCGCGAGCTCACGCGCGCGGTGAACAACATCCGGAAGGAGATGATGCTCACGCCAACGGATCGCATTCGTGTGACGTACGCGACCGATGACGCGACGCTGGCCGCAGCCATCACGGAACACCGCGAGCAGCTTGAGCGCGCAACGGTTGCGAGCGCGTGGATCGCGGGCACGCCGACGGAACCGACGGAGCTGTCCATCGGCGGCGCGACGATCACGCTCCGCGTCGCACGGTGACGTGGTACGATAAGGTTGTATGAGATACACGCACGAGCTCCATGCGCCGTTCCGCGCGAACGTTGATGCGATCGTGCTCCCGATGAGCGAGGCGGCAGCGGCGAAGTTCCCTCCGGAGTTCGTCACCCTCGACCGCGCGCTCGACGGGTTGCTCACCGTCGCGTGCACGTTGAAGGCATTCCGCGGTGAGGAGCACACGACGCTGACGCTCTTCACGAATGGGAAGATCCCCGCGCCACGCCTCCTCCTCGTCGGTGCCGGGAAGCCGAGCGATCGCACGTTCCTCGAGTGGCAGCACGTGGCTGGGGCCGCGGCGCGCACGCTCCAGCAGGCGAAGGTGACGCGGTGGGCGCTCATCCTATCGCAGGAGTTCCGCCGCGCATTCCGCATGGAGGACCTCGGCCGTCTCACGGCGAAGGGCGCGCTCGTTTCGACGTACCACTTCAGTCGGTACAAGTCCGATCCCGCCGCTCAACTGCCGATGCCGGAGGAAATCACCGTCGGTCCGCTCACCGTCGCGCAAGCGAAGCGATTCTCCGCGGGCGTTCGGGAGGGGACCATCATCGGTGAGGCCATGAACTGGGTGCGCGATTTCGGGAACATGCCGTCGTCCGATGCGACGCCGACGTTCCTCGCAGCGCAAGCCGCCGCCCTCGCGAAGACAGACAAACGGTTCCATGCGCACATCATTGATCGTCCGGAAATGGAGAAATTGAAGATGGGCGCGCTCCTCGGCGTCAGTCGCGGTGCCGCGACTCCGCCGAAATGCATTGTCCTCGAATGGCGCGGGGATCCGCGACACGCCAAGGACTGGCATGCGTTCGTGGGCAAAGCGATCACGTTCGACTCCGGCGGCATCTCGATCAAGCCGGGAGACAAAATGGACGAGATGAAGTTCGACATGAGCGGCGGTGCCGCGGTGCTCGGCGGCATGCGGGCGATCGGGGCGCTCAGGATCCCCGTGAACATCGTGGGGATCATCCCCGCGACGGACAACCTCCCATCTGGGAGCGCGTACAAACCCGGGGACATCCTGCGGACCTGCCACGGGAAGACGCTCGAGATTCTCAATACGGATGCCGAAGGGCGTGTCGTCCTCGCGGACGGCATCGGGTACGCGCTCCGGTACAAGCCGTCGGCGATCGTGGACCTCGCAACGCTCACCGGCGCGATCGGCATCGCACTCGGCACGCACTACTCCGGACTCTTCGCGAACAACGGCCGCGTCCTCCGACAAGTCGAGGATGCCGCGGAAGCATCGGGCGATCGCTGCTGGCACATGCCGCTCGGGGACGAATACAGCCGCGAAGTGCAGAGCGACATCGCCGACCTCCAGAACCTCGGGAAGGCCGGTCGGCTCGGCGGCTCGTCGAGCGCCGCCGCGTTCCTCGAAGCGTGCGTCGAGGGGATACCGTGGGCGCACCTCGACATCGCGTACACCGCGTGGGCAACGGAATCGAAACCGTGGCTCGCGAAGGGCGCGACCGGCGTCGGCGTGCACTTGCTCGTCGAGCTCGCGAGGCAGTGGTCAAAGAACGCGTGATCAATCCGCGCGATTGGTCATTGGAATTGGGTATTGGTCATTTCGTGTACATGCTCGCCTTCCTTCGTGGTGTCATCCAATCCATCCTCCCGGACTCCATCATCGTGGAGACCCATGATGTGGGGTACCGCGTTGTCGTGCCGCAGCCGTTGCGGGAGCGGCTCCGCGTCGGCGATCGGGTCGAGCTCTCCACACACGAAGTCATCCGCGACGATCGGCGCGAGCTCTTCGGGATGGCGAGCGCGGACGAACTCGCGCTCTTCCATGACCTCATCGCCGTCTCCGGCGTCGGGCCGAAAACCGCGCTCGGGATTCTCTCGCTCGGTTCGCCGCAGGACATCCGCATCGCGATTGCGCACGAAGACGCCGCGTACCTCTCGAAGGTGATCGGGATCGGCCGCAAAACCGCGGAGCGCGTCGTCGTCGAACTCAAGGGGAAGATGGCCGTCTACGGCGGCGCGTCGCCGCTGGGGAGCGCCGTCGGTGATGGCGATGTCATGGATGCGCTCGTCCAGCTCGGCTACAAGATCGCGGAAGTGCGCGAGGCAATCCGGAGCATCCCGCTCTCCGCGCAGACGACCGAGGAGAAGTTGAAAGTGGCGCTCCAGGCGCTTGGGAAACGGTGAGCTGTGTTCGCCTCGTGGCTTGATCGCAATGACATCCGGAAGGTGTCCGTCGCGCTCGCAGGGTTCCTCCTCCCGTGGCAGACAGTGTGGATCCTCCGGACGGGGATGCTCGGCGGCGTGCCATGGCCGCTCGCGACGATCGGGCTGTACGCGAGCGATGTCGTGCTGCTCGTCGTGGCGGTGATCGGCGCGGTTCGCGGGTGGCGGGGCATCCATGTCACGTCCGGAATCTCCAATTTGAAATTTCAAATCCGAAGATGGGGGTGGGGGATCGCGATGCTCGGCGTACTCGCGGCCATGAATACATGGTTGAGCGCGGATGCATGGTTGAGCGCAGTCGGTTGGATTCGCCTCATTGCGTTCCTCTTCGCGCTCGCTGGTCTCCCGTACTCCCGCGAGACGATGCGCGCGTTCCTTGGCGGGTTCCTTGCGGCGATGGGCGTGCAGGCGATCATCGGCATCGCGCAGTTCGTCACGCAGGTGATTCCCGCATCAACATTGTTCGGGATTGCGACGCACGACGCGATAACGCTCGGCGACTCGGTCGTGGAGACCGGCGGCGAGCGCTGGCTCCGCGCGTACGGCGGCTTCCCGCACCCGAACGTGTTCGGCGCGGCGCTACTCGCGGCACTCGTTGCGTTCGTGGCAGCAGGGCATGGCGGCCCCCCTCTTAGGGTAAGAGGGGGCGAGGGGGAGTTACGAGTCGTTCGTAACCCCTCCCAACCTCCCCTTATCCTAAGGGGAAGGGCGCTCAATGTTGCATTTTGCATTTTTACTTTTGCGTTGGTCCTCTCCTTCTCTCGCTCCGCGATCCTTGGGCTCCTCATCCTCCTCGCCGTATGCGCATGGCGTGTGGCGACGCGGCGCCTCGCGCTCATCGGTACGCTCGCGCTCATCGCGGCGATGGCCGTGACGTGGTCGCTCTGGGCGCCGCGCGTGACCGGTGATGGGCGGAACGAATCGCGCTCCATCGCGGAACGACAGAGCGGAATCCGCGATGCGCTCGCGCTCTCAGCGATCCACCCGTTCTTCGGTGTCGGCCTCCACGCGATGCCGCAAGCGGTGTTCCGCTCGGGCTCGACGTTCAATCCGGGATTTTCTCCATACGACGTGCAGCCCGTGCACAACGTCCCATTACTCATACTCGTCGAGATCGGCGTCGTTGGCGTCCTCGTCCTTGTCCTCGTCCTCGTTACGATCCTGCGTCATTCATCATTCGTCATTCATCATTCATCATTCTTCCTCCCCCTCCTTCCCCCACTCCTCCTCGATCACTCCTTCTGGTCGCTCCCGATTGGGCTCGCGCTTGCGTTTGTCCTCATTATGTCAGCGCTACTTGACAGTGTGAGGAGTTCCGAGTAGGGTGTAGGCACCTGCTACATGGTGCAGCGGCACGCTGAGTTTGTTCCAAACTGAGCGGAGAACCTTTCACACCACGACCCCGGAGGGGCCATGGCCAAAAACAGGAAGAAGACCGGAGATCGGTCGAGGAAGCGGCGGCGACACGTGTGGCACAGCCGTGACTTCGCGGCGGTTCTCGCGTTGCCGGAGCGGCTCGCGGAGTACCTGCGGCTCTTGCTCCATCTGAGCAAGGCGCAATGGGATTTCTGTCTCGACAGGATTCGGCAGGAGCACGAGGTGGAGACCGCGTGGCGCGCCATCGAGGGGAACGAGGAGAAGACGCGCCGGTGCACCATCGCGTACCGCGAGTGGTCGAAATCGAAGGGGCCCGGCAAGGGCTGGCGCCGATTCGCGGCTCCGTGCGAGGAGCTGAAGATCGTGCAGCGCGCGATCCTCAACCGTTTCCTTCTGGCGATCCCCGTGCACTTCGCTCGGCACGGGGGGCAGCGCGGTGCATCCATCCTCTCGAACGCGGCGCAGCACGTCGGCGCGAAAGGCGTGTTCGCGGTGGACCTCATCAACGCGTTCCCGACCGTCACCCGCGCGCGGGTGCGCGCGAATTTCCGGAAGCCACTCGCGTTTGCGCTCCGGCAATTCTCCGGCGTGGCGTTCTCATGCGCGTCGGCGGAACTCCGGAACAAGGTCGGGCAGGCGAAGGACAACGATGCGCGCGACCGCGCGCTCACCAGCATCCTGCAGTACGACGTGGACGCGATGGTCGAGGCGCTCTGCGATCTCCTCGTGCTCCGCGATCGGCTCCCGCAGGGACCGCCGACGAGCCCGCGCATCCTCGACATCGTCGCCATGCAGATGGATCAGGCGATTTGGAGGATTTGCCACGAAGGGTCCTCGACGTTCCAGCGGTTCACGTACACCGCGTACGTGGATGACCTCACGATGTCGTCGGACGATGAGATCCCCGAAGACCTCCGCGAGGCGATCCTCAACGTGATTCGCGAGCACGGCTTTGTCCCGCACACGCGCGAGGACAAGACGAAGTACTACAGTCCGGAGACCGGCGAGGTTGCGGTCGTCACCGGCGTCGTCATCAACCGCGATGGGCGGCTCACGATGGCACCGAGGAAGGTGAACCAGATCCGCGCCCGACTCCACCACTTTCTCGCGTTGCCGACGTGGGACGAGCAGGCGCTCGGGGTCGTTGCGGGAACGCTCGGGTTCGTTCGTCAGGTGTACCCGGAGAAATGCCCGTCGAAGTTGCGGATTCCGGTCGCGCAGGCAGAGACGCGTATCGCCGCGATGCGTGCGGGTCGCGCGGAGGCGGCGCTCGCGGTGCCGCTACCGACGGACATCGAGCCGGAGGTCGTGAAGACGGCGGAGGCGCCTACGCCCGCGTCCGCCGCAGGCGGAAACGGCGAGGAACCGAAGGCGAAGGCGCGGAAGACGAAGGCGAAGAAGGGAACGGCGAAGCGCGGCGCGAAAGCGAAAGGCCCGAAGGAGGCCATCGCGCCGGTCGCACCGCCACCCGTCACCGTGTGACGTTCGTTTCGTGGGGAGCCAGTCCTTTCAAATGATCATCGGTTCGCTTGACCGTTTGCGCTTCACCGCGTGGTCGGTACTCCAACCGCGAAACGTGAACGCGTGGCCGTTTGATCTCGCGCTGTACCGGCGCGAGGGAGGCCGCGGTCCGTGGCGTGCGCCATCGGCGTGGCGCGCACCCCGGAAAGACGGGGCGCGTACCAGGTCCCGTGACAGCAGAGAACGCTGTCACGGGACCATTCCGCCACCATCCGAACCGATGAAGAAAGTCAACACGTAGTGTTGACATCCTTGGGAGCCGTGTTCCACGGCTCTCTCCTCGAGCGGTCCTCCTTCATTCGTGTCATCGCGAGGAGCGCGGAGCGCGACGTGGCGATCCCGGGATTGCTTCGATCGCTTCGCTCTCTCGCAATGACAAACAAGAGGAACGCCCGAGGAGGGACATTTTGCCCTCGACATTCTTTCCCAACTCGCGTTCGGACATTCTTGTCACAGGGGATACCCCTGTGCGACCCCGCAATGATGTCGTACGACAGCGAGCAAAGCTCTACGGCCGTCGTCCGAATCATTGCAAAAGGAGTGGCCATGGCCGACTTGCTCCGCATCCGCGCGTCGAACGGCGCGGGGATCACGTGGCAGTTCGCCGACGAGGCGATGGCCGGCTACGACGTCGTCGTGGACCGGGCGCCGGACATCGCGATCCACGACGGCGACGTCTGGCACGTCGAGCTCGTGAACACCGAATCGCGCGGGAAGACCGGCCGGAGGAAGGTCGCCACTGTCCGGCTCGTCGCGCGCGTCTCGACACTCCAACCGTGGCAGAGGGTCACCGCGCTCGATGACCACTGGATTGACCCGATCGACCTCCGTGTCCTCCTCGCGTGGCTCCACGCCGGTGTGGATGTCATCCTCATCGGCCCGAAGGGCACGGGGAAGACCTCACTCGGGTACGCGCTCTGTCGCACGCTCGGGTGGCAGGAGCCGTGCAAGGTGGACGTCGCGGTCATCAAGAAGACCGCGGACCTCTTCGGCGTCGAAGCCGCGGCGCAGGGATCAACGCACTTCGTTCGCTCCGCGCTCCACGACTACCTCGAACGTGCGCACGTCGCACTCCGCGATGGGCTCGACACGCAGTTCCTCCTCCTCTTCGACGAGATCAACACCGTCCACGCGGCGTCAACGTCCGGCCTCCACGGCTTCTTCGACTTCACGCGGCAGGTGACGATCACGACGACGAGCGGGCCGAAGACGGTGCGGATTCCGCCGAACGTCCACGCGCTCGGTACGATGAACGTCGGGTACGCGGGGACGTTCGAGTTGAGTCAGGCGCTCCTCGACCGGTTCGAGGTGCTCCGCGTCGGCGCGATGCCGCGCGACCTCGAGGCGCGAAAACTCGTGAAGGATACCGGCATCTCCGAGGGGGTTGCTGGCGGCATCGTGGACACTGCGCGGGCGCTCCGCGACGCGGCGAATGGGAATCAGGTCTCATTCGCGCCGAGCTACCGCACGTGCCTCGCCGTCGCGCGACTCATCACGGCGGGTATCGAGAAGAAGCCCGCGTTCGTCCGCGGGTTCCTCGGGTACTACTCGGGCGACATCCGGATCGAGAACGGGATGATCGTTGTCCAGCCGAACACCGAGGCCGCGAAGGCGCTCGCTGCGCTCCGCATGAAGGGCGTCATCGAAGCGAAGGACACCGCCGCGGACGTCGCGACGATTCCGGGATCGGCCACGAGGTGAGTCAGTGCATTTCGGCCTGCGGTCTCGTCGCCACCCATCCGAACGCGTACGAAAGTGTCAAACACGAAAGTGTCAAACACTTAGTGTTGGACACTTCGTGTTGGACACTTCGGGAGGCGTGTTCCACGCCTCTCTCCTCGAGCGGTCCTCTGTATTCGTCATCGCGAGGAGCGCGAAGCGCGACGTGGCGATCCCGGGATTGCTTCGGTCGCCTCGGCTCCCTCGCAATGACAGAGAGGAGCACCATTCGAGGAGGGACGTTCGCTTGACCGTTCATAGCTCACGCAGTGAGCGGTTCCATACCGCCTCAGCGAAGCTCGGCCACGTGATCTCGCGCTGCACCAGCGCGAGGGAGGCCGCGGTCCGTAGGGCGCGCCATCGGCGTTCCACGCACCCCGTCCCAAGAGCACGACGGGGCGCGCGGAAAGTTCTGACAGCGAGTGTCAGAACTGTTCCGCCACCATCCGAACTCCCTCACCTCTTTCACAACTCACATGGAGGACAGTAATGTCCGCAACGGTTATCCCGCTCCATCGCGTCCGGGAGACCGGAGGCGAGGAGCCGATCTTCGCAGGATTCACCGAGATCGAACGCGCGGCAAAGATCCTCGAAGCCGAGTTCCCAAGGATCGCAGCGGACGTCGGCATGCTCGTTGCACGTCCGTTCCGTCTCATCTTCGACCCCACGGTCGAGACCGCGGCAACGGATTGCCTCGCGGAGGTGCGGATCTCGCCGCACTTCTTCCTCGAGGGGTTCCGCGATGTCGGGTACGGCACCGCGTACCACGAGGCAGGCCACATTCGGACGTCGCCGTACGGTGCGAGGATCCTCGAACGTGCGAAGCGCGAGGGCGGGCCGGTGCTCCGGCACATCCTGAACATCATCCTCGACCGGAAGGATGATTACGAAACCGCGGCGTTCGCGCCCGGGTTCGCGCCGCTGCTGCGCGAGCGCCTCACGTACATCTGCACGATGACGCGGCGCGCGCACCTCAAGGGCCGCGGCCTCACGCCGGAGCAGGTGACCGCCGCGCTCAAGGGGTGGAAGCCCGAAGATCCATACGAGGACTTCTTCTTCGCGGCGAAGTGGCACAAGACGCCGCGGACGAAGGACGGCGCGCGTGCGATGAGGTACTGCACGCGCAGGCGCCTCCTCGCGGCCTCGCCCGAAGTGCTCCTCTGGACCGCGAAACGAGTCCGCGAGGTGCTCGGAGAGCAGGCCGAGGAGGACTGGGGATCTCCGGAACGCGTGCGCCTCGAACAACTCTTCCTCGCGCTCATCGCCGCGGCGGGCCTCGCCGGATGCGGGCATCCCACAACGCCCCTCGACCCGAAAATCGCGAGGATCCTCCAGCGGTTCATCGCGCAGTTTGTCGCTGGCAATCGGAAATCAGGACTCGATCGGCTCCGTGGCATCCTCAAGGGCACGGGCATCGCGTGGCCGGGTCCGATCTCCGTCGGCGTCGAGCCGACCGTACCGATCAAGGTCGTGCCGCACGATCCCAGTCACGCGACCGCGTACCAAGAACTCCTCGCGCCAGTCCGGCACCTCGTGGACCCGCTCGTTGCCCGACTCCGGCGCGTGGACAATCCATCCGAGTTCACGCTCCACGGCCAGGACGAGGGCGAGCTCGATCTCGATGAGGCCGCCGCAATCGCGTGCAATCTCGGCGGGTACTACCAGACGACCGTCACCGAGTGCGATATTGATGCGGAGATCCACTTCGCCGTGGACTGCTCGGGATCCATGACTGGCGAGAAGGTGAAGATTGCGAAGCAGATCAGCATCGTGTTCTCCGAGGGCATCAAGCCGCTC
>Ga0265296_1002429_pt1 | contig 18851 bp, 15 predicted proteins | sample MunlanPumphouse1_FD_189073 | JGI IMG/M metagenome (GOLD analysis project Ga0265296, IMG submission 189073) | Groundwater microbial communities from a municipal landfill in Southern Ontario, Canada - Pumphouse #1 | ecosystem: Environmental > Aquatic > Deep subsurface > Groundwater | place...
TCCGCCTGATCGAGGAGGAAAGCGCAGGCGAAGATCATCCGCAGACCTTTGGCCGCATGACCGCTTTCCACGGCCAGATGGGCATGTTCACCCGCGCGCTGACCTACATCCTCAGCCACGGCGCCGACGGGCTCAAGCAGGTCGCCGAAGACGCGGTCCTAAACGCCAATTATGTGCTGCGAAGCCTGGAGGGGGTGCTCGACGCGCCGTTCGCGGCTTCGGGGCCGTGCATGCACGAGGCGCTGTTCAGCGACAAAGGCCTCGCCGAAGGCTTTTCGACGCTGGACATCGCCAAGGGGCTGATCGACGAGGGCTATCATCCGATGACGGTCTATTTCCCGCTCGTCGTTCACGGCGCGATGCTCGTCGAACCCACCGAGACCGAAAGCAAAGCGGCTCTCGACCAGTTCATCGGCGCGCTGCGCAGCATCGCGATGCGTGCGAAGAACGGCGACCCGGCGCTCAAATCTGCGCCGCATTTCGCGCCGCGTGCACGGCTCGATGAGACCGCGGCGGCGCGCAAGCCGATCCTGGCGTGGAACGAACCCGCTGCCGCATCCGGCATCCCGTCGTTGAGCGAGATCGGCGGCAGTTGAACGAAAGCGACGACAGCGGCGCGAAACGCTCGGCGGCGGGCTGCCTTGCAGGCGGAGCGTTGTTCGCAGTCGTCTTCGTCGCCGTGTGGCTCGCCGCGATCACGCTCTACGGTTTGGTCGTCGAGCAGTGGGAGTTGGTCGAGGTCCGCCGCGAATTCAGTTACGACTGGGCGTTCCTCTACGCCCCGCTGATCGCACTTGGCCTCAGCCTCGGCGCGGCCTTTGCGGCAACAAGGCGACTGCCCGCTGCGAGGATTGCGCTGCTGATTGTGACAACGGGACTCGTGGCGCTATTCGGCGGGATCGTGCTGTTCGGGCTTGGCGGGTTGATATAGGCTGTGGTCAACCGAAACGCCTGCGGCATGCGCGCGTAAGCCGCAAGGTCGTGGAGACGGATCGCGCTTGGCGTTCAGGGGAGGGACGATAAATGACCTGGGATACGATCTTTTTGCTCGCCAATTATTGGGCCTTCGCCAGCTGGATTGCGCTGGCGTTCCTGCCGCGCGGTCCGAAAATCCTGGCTGTAATCCTCTATGCCGGGGTGTTCCTGCTGTGCCTCGCCTATACGGTGATGATCGTGGGTTTCCTGAGTGGGGGGATCGATCCCGGCGGTCCCGGCGGCGGTGATTTCACGACGCTGGCGGGGGTGATGAAGCTGTTCGACAGCCCGGGCGGCGCGACGTTGGGCTGGACGCATTATCTGGCGTTCGACCTGTTTACCGGCATGTGGATCGCGCGCGACGCCGATCAAAAGGGGTTCAGCCGCATTGTCCAGTTTCCGTTCCTGTTCCTGACGTTGATGGTCGGCCCGGTCGGGCTGCTCGCGTGGCTGATCGTGCGCGAGCGCCGCGCGCGGGCGCAGGCTAAAGCCTGATGGCATCGTCACCGCCGTGGATGCCCAGCGACGGCGGCAGCGACGCCAAGCGCCACGCGCCCGCGACGCTCCGCAACCGCGATGCAATCGCGGCGGTGCTCGCCGAGTGGTTGCCCGCTACCGGCACCGTGCTGGAGGTCGCAAGCGGATCGGGCGAGCATATCGTCCATTTCGCCGCGACCTTTCCGGCGCTGGACTGGCAACCGAGCGACCCCGATCCGGCGGGGCTGGTCTCGATCGCGGCATGGTGCGGCGAGGCGGGGCTGGCGAAAATCGCGCCGCCGCTGGCGCTCGATGCGTCGGCTGGGGAATGGCCGATCGAGTACGCCGACGCGATTCTGTGCATCAACATGGTGCATATTAGCCCATGGGCCGCGACGCTGGGGCTGCTTGCGGGCGCGGCGCAGTTGCTGCCCAGCGGGGCGCCGCTGATCCTCTATGGCCCGTATGTCGAACCCGATGTGCCGACGGCGGATAGCAATCTGGCGTTCGATGCCAGCCTGCAGATGCGTGATCCGGCGTGGGGGCTCCGCCAGATCGATGACGTCAAGGCGGCTGCCGCGGCGGCCGGGCTGACCTTCGCTGAACGCCGCGCGATGCCTGCGAACAACCTCATGCTGCTGTTCCGCCGCACCTGACGTTGCTGACAGGGTTGTCGATACGCGCTTTACCTGCCGCCCACAGCCGCTAGCCTTTCTCCAATTGCACGCAAAAGATGCGATTCGAGGAGAGAGAGTTCATGCCGCGCGACGTTTCGGAGCTTTTCACATTCGACGAATTCCTGACCCATTGGGCCAGCGAGCGCGCCGACCGCGTCGCGCTGCGCGAGGAAGACCGCGTTTACACCTATGCCGAACTTGACGAAGCGACTGCGAAAGTCGCGTCGGCGCTGTTCGCCGCGGGGCTGCAAAAGGGCGACCGGATCGCGTGGATCGGCAAGAACAGCGACCTCTATTTCATCCTCTTCTATGGCGCCGCGCGCGCCGGGATCGTGATGGCGCCGATCGGATGGCGGCTGTCGCCAACCGAATGGGCGTTCATCGTCAACGACACGCAGGCGAAGATGGTGTTCGCGGGGCCGGGGTTCGAAAATCTGGACGAGCAGCTTGCGGGCAAGCTCGACCATGCCCCCACCATCGTTGGTGCCGCCGAAGCACGGGCGATGATCGATAGCGCAGCGCGGACCGCCTTCGCGCCTTCGGGCACCGATGACGCGGTGCTCCAGCTTTATACCTCGGGCACCACCGGCAATCCCAAGGGCGCGGTGCTGTCGAACCGCAACCTGTTCGCGCTACGCAAACATTCGAACGACCTCGACCTGCCCTATACCAAATGGGAGGATGACGAGGCGGTGCTGGTCGCGATGCCGTGCGCGCATATCGGCGGGACCGGGCTGGGCATCATGGCGCTCGCCGCTGGCCTGCCCGGCATCATCCTTGCCGAATTCAACCCCGACGGGGTGTTCGACGCGGTCGAGCAGTATGGCGTTACGCGCTTTTTCATGGTCCCCGCGGCGTTGCAATTCCTGCTGATGCACCCACGCTGCGCGACGGTCGATTACAGCCGCCTGAAATATATCCTCTATGGCGCCGCGCCGATCCCGCTCGAATTGCTGCGCCAGTGCATCCAGATGTTCGGGGCGCAGTTTATCCAGGCCTACGGGATGACCGAAACCACCGGCACCATCTCGATGCTGCCGCCCGAGGATCATGATCCGGCGGGCAATGCGCGGATGCGCTCGGCGGGCAAGCCGCTGCCGGGGGTCGAGATCAGGATCCTTGGCCCCGATGGCGAGGAGATGCCGGTCGGCGATGTCGGTGAGGTCGTGACTCGGTCGTCGAACAACATGCTCGGTTACTGGAACCTGCCCGACGCGACGGCGAAAACGGTCAGCGCCGATGGCTGGATCCGCACCGGCGACGCGGGCTATCTCGACGAGGACGGCTATTTGTTCATCCACGACCGGATGAAGGACATGATCATCTCGGGCGGCGAAAACATCTATCCCGCCGAAGTCGAAAGCGCGATCTTTGGCCACCCCGCGGTGCAGGAGGTTGCAGTGTTCGGCATCCCCGACGACAAATGGGGCGAGAGCGTGAAAGCGGTGTGCGTCGCCAAACCCGGCATGAGGGTCGAAGAGGCCGACATCATCGCCTGGGCGCGCGAACGCATCGCACCCTTCAAATGTCCGCGCAGCGTCGATGTGATCGACGCTTTGCCAAGGAATGCGAGCGGCAAGATTTTGCGCAAGGATTTGCGGGCGCCTTACTGGGCGGGGTATGCGCGGATGGTGAATTGAGAGCGGTTAGCGACTGAAACTAGCCGTCGCCCCCGCGAAGGCGGGGGCGACGACCATTTTTGCAGAATCGCCTCAGCAGCTAGCTATTCTGCCTCTCCCGCGCCCGAACGAACCCATCACGCGCCATGCACCGCGCCAGCCAAGCCTTCGTCGCATCGCCCAGCGCATCGTCCGCCCCCAGCGTAGTCGCCAGAAACGCCGCATAGCCGATCGCGATATCGGCAATCGTGAACCGCTCCGCGACCAGCCAATCGCGCCCGTCGCTCAGCGCCGCCTCGATGCTCTTGGCGCGCCCGCGGAAGAAGGCTTTGTAATCGTCGACCGCCTGCGCCAGTCGACGTTCGGGCGCTTCGACGCGCGTGTAGCGGATCATGATCGCGAGCGGGAAGGTTAGCGTCGCGTCGCTGCGGTGCAGCCAGTTGCGATAGTCCCAATAATCGGCCTCGTCGCGGCGCACTTCCAGCGGCGTACCCTCGGCAATGCGTTCGCAGATTGCGGCAGATTCGGTCATCAGCCGCCCGTCCTCGACCCAGCCGGGAATCGTCATCAGCGGGTTTACCGCGCGATAATCAGGCTCGAACGCGCGCGGCGGGAATTTCAGGACGCGCAGGTCGACGTCGATCCCCGCCTCCTCGACCGCCCACAGGCAGCGCAGCGAGCGGGCGTCGGAGCAGTGGTACAAAATTGCCCGAGTTTCTTGGCTTGTCATGCGGCAACCTCCTTGGGGCGGGCGATATGGCGGCGATGCTCGCGCCAGGCGATGAACAGCCCCGACGCGACGATCAACGGCGCGCCGACCCATGTCGTGTCGGCGGGCAGGGTGCCAAAGAACCACCAGCCCGCGGCGATCGCCCACAGCAGGCTGGAATAATCCATCGGGATCACGACCGACACCGGCGCAAGGCGCAGCGCGCCGGTCAGCGACATTTGCGCGACCCCACCGAGGAAGCCGAGCGCCACGAGCAGCCGCCATTCGCTGCCGGTGTGCGGCGTGATGACAAAGGGCAGGGCGATGCCCAGCGGCACCATCGACAGCAGGCTGAACCAGAAGACGATCGTCGCGGCATGTTCGGTGCGGCCCAGATCGCGAACCGCAATCGTGATCAGCGCGGTCATGATCGCGCCCGCCAGCGCCACGAGGGTGCCGACGCCATGCGCGCCATCGAATCCGCCCGCAAAACTTGCGAATGGATCGAGCACCACAAGCACGCCGACAAATCCGATGATCACCGCGCTCCACCGCTGCCACCCCGTCTCTTCGCCGAGCAGCAGCGCGGCAAAGATCACCGCAAATATTGGCACTGACAGGCTGATCGTCGTCGCCTCGGCCATCGGCAGCAGGATCATGGCGCCGAAATTGCAGGCCATCCCGGTCAGCCCCATCAGCATCCGCCGCGAGTGGGCACCGATGCGGTTGGTGCGGAGCGAGGCGAAGCCGCCGGTCGCCTTCACCCACAGGAGCAGGAAGGGCAGGACGAGCGCCTGCCGCCAGAACAGGCTTTCGACGATGTGGATGTCCGCTCGGTCTATATATTTGACCACCACGAACATCAGCGACAGGCTGGCCATCGCGAGCAGTCGCAGCGCGATCCCGCCAAGGATGTTTTGCGGCGCGGCGGTGGAGGGGGCGGCGGAGGTCATGCAAAAATGCGCATATCAGGCGGGTCCGCGCACGCAAGCCGTGATCCCCCTTGCTCCCATCCTGCAATCCGGCTAGTGGCGCACTCCGGCCTAGGGGTATAGCTCAGTTGGTAGAGCATCGGTCTCCAAAACCGAGGGTCGTAGGTTCGAGTCCTACTGCCCCTGCCAGGCCATCATCACCAAGAGGCCACGTCCTCCCCGCGCTGCGCGGGTCTGTAAGTCCGGGACGGCCCGGCAGCCTTGAAGAGGAGGCTGTCATGGCCTGGATTTATCTCGCGATTGCCGGTGTGCTCGAAATCGTTTGGGCGTTTTCGATGAAACAATCGGATGGGTTCTCGAAGCTTGGTCCGTCGGTGGTAACGCTTGTCGCGATGATCGCAAGCTTTGCACTGTTATCATTGTCGATGAAGTCGCTGCCGCTCGGCACCGCCTACACGATCTGGACCGGCATTGGCGCGGTCGGGGCGTTCGTCGTCGGCATCGCAGTGCTGGGTGAACAGGCGAGCGCGATGCGTATATTCGCCGCGGTGCTGATCGTCGGCGGGCTTGTGCTGATGAAGCTGTCGTCGCCCGCCTGATCTGGGTCAGATCAGGATATGACAGATGTCCGGCTGCGGCCGGACGATGCCACGCGTCAATTGTGCCAGCGCGCCCTCGTCGATGCGTGCCGCGTCGGTGAGCTCAACGCGGTAGCGCCCATGGAGGGCGCGGACGGTGCGCAGATTGTCGTTGCCGCCAAGCGCGTGGGCGATGTCGTCGGGCAGCTTGGCTTGCTCGGCGCGACCGATTTGGGGCTGCGACAGCGTTGACGCCGCGGCGGCCCCGCCGCCCGACAATGCACCGCGAATTTCCTCGGCAACCAGATCGGCGATCGGCCCAAGCACGACCTGCGCCGCCTTGTCCGACGGGCGGATGATGCCGCGCGCGCCCAGAGCAGTCAGCGCGGCATCGTCGATCACCTGATTGTCGGCGATAATCAGCCGCAGCCGCGTGGTACAGGCGTCGACGCTGACCAGGTTGGCCGCACCGCCAAGCGCTGTGACAAAGGCATCGCCGCGCTTGCTACCGGCCGATGTCACGGTGGTTTCGGCAATGTCGCCCTTCTCGCGGCCGGGTGTTGTCAGATCGAACCGGCGGATGAAGAAACGAAACAGCCCGTAATAGAGCAGCGCGTAAACCGCGCCGATGGGTAGCAGCAGCCACGGCCGGGTCGCGAGGCGGAAATTTAGCACATAGTCGAACAGCCCCGCCGAAAAACCAAAGCCGAGCTTGATATCGAGCGTGTTCATCAGCGCCATCGCCGCGCCGGTGAGCAGCGCGTGGATCGCGTAGAGCAGCGGTGCGACGAACATGAAGGTGAACTCGATCGGTTCGGTCACCCCGGTCAGGAAGCTGGTGAAGGCGAGGGAGAAGAGCATACCGCCAACCGCCTTGCGTCGCTCGGGCCGCGCCTCGTGATACATCGCCAGGCACGCCGCAGGCAGGCCGAACATCATCACTGGAAAGAAGCCGGACATGAAGGCGCCGGCGTCGGGGTCGCCCGCGAAGAAACGGCGCAGGTCGCCCGTTGCGCCGCCGAAATCGCCGACGACGAACCAGGCGGCATTGTTGATGATATGGTGCAGCCCGGTGACGATCAGCAGGCGGTTGAGCGTGCCATAGACGACCAGCCCGATCTCGCCGCTGTCGACGACGGCGCGGCTGGCGGTGTCGATCGCACCGCTGATATGCGCATAGCCATAGCCGAGCACTGCCGCGAGCAGCAGCCCCGCGACGCCGCTGGCGATCGGCACGAACCGTCGCCCGCCGAAAAAGGCGAGATATTCGGGCAGCGCGATGGTCGCAAAGCGGTTGTAGAAATTGCCGCCGATCAGACCGGATAGGATGCCGATCGGCACCTCGAGCTTGTCGATCTGGCTGATGGACCAGCTTTTCGCCGCCAGCGCCGCCGCCGCCTCGGGCAGCCCCGCGCTGACATCAGGCGGTGCGATCAGAAAAGTCTGCGCCCCGGTCGTCGTGATCAGATAGCAGACGACCCCCGCCAGCGCTGCGGCGCCATTGCCGTCGCGGGCAAAACCCACCGCAACCCCGATTGCGAACAGGATGCCAAGATTGTCAAAGATCGCGGCGCCCGCTGCCGAGATGAACATTATGTCGAGCAGATCGGGCTGACCGATACGCAGCAGCAGGCCCGCAATCGGCAACACCGCGATCGGCAGCATCAGCGCGCGGCCGAGTGGCTGGAGCGCTTCGAGCATCTTTTTCATCGACGAGTCTCCTCGAAAGCGCGGGCGAGCGCGCGAACCTCGGCGGCCGATTTGCATTGCAGCGCGAGCTCGGCATGTGCGCGGGCTTCGGTCAGCGTCAGGCCGCGGACAATCTGCTTTGCTTCGGCAACGAAGCCGGGGACCGCCGACAATTCGGTGGCGCCCAGACCGATCAGGATCGGCAGCGCCGCGGGATCGGAGGCAAGCCCGCCGCACACCCCGACCCAGCGTCCGCGTGCGGTGGCGAGGCGGCAGGTTTCTCCGATCATGCGCAGCACCGCAGGGTGCATCGCATCAACCCCTGCGGCGACCGCGGGATTGCCGCGATCCATCGCCAGCACATATTGGGTGAGGTCATTGGTGCCGATCGACAGGAATTCTGCCTCGGCCGCGTGCAGGTCTGCCGTCATCGCCGCGGCGGGGGTTTCGACCATCACGCCGACCTCGACGGGCGTTGCTATCCCCATTTCTCCGCGTATTCGGTCGACAAGCGCGCGCACCTGGCGCAATTCGTCGATGCTGGCGACCATAGGGATCATGATCTTGCACTGGCCGACGGGCTCGACGCGCAGGATCGCGCGGATCTGCGTTTCGAGCAGGTCGGGCAGCGCGAGCGCGACGCGGATGCCGCGCTGGCCGAGCGCCGGATTTTCCTCGCGGGCAATCGGGATATAGGCGGCGGGCTTGTCGCCGCCGATGTCGAGTAGGCGGATGATCACGGGTTTGCCGGGCAAGGCGTCGGCGATCGCCTGATAGGCGGCGTGCTGTTCGTCCTCGGACGGCGCGGTGTCGCGATCGAGGAAGAGAAATTCGCTGCGGACGAGCCCCGATCCCTCGGCGCCGTGCGCGGCGGCGAGCACGGCGTCTTCGACCGTGCCGAGGTTGGCGAAGATTTCGATGCGCGCGCCGTCGGAGGTATGACAATCGTCTTTGGCCGCCGCTTGCGCCGCGTCGCGCCGCGCGGCGCGTTTTGCGAGCCGCGCCGTGAAGGCGTCGGTATCGACGGGGGAGGGGGCGACCGTGAGATTACCCATCTCGGCATCGAGCAGCAGCGGGGCGCCGTCTTCGACGGTATTGAGCGCTTCGCCGATCGCGACGAGCGCGGGAAGTCCCATCCCGGCGCAGAGGATCGCAACGTGCGACGTCGGGCCGCCGCGGGTCAGGCAGATACCGGCGGGTTTCATCGCCGCCAGCGATACGAGTTGCGACGGCAACATGTCGTGGGCGACCACGATGGCACCGGCCGACACCGCGCCGCCGTCGAGCGGCGTGCCGGTCAACACCGACAGCAACTGGCGTTCGATATCGATCAAGTCGTCGATGCGCTCGATCAGGTGCGCGTTGCCTGTCGCGCGGATCGCGTCGATCTGGTCGTGGATCGCGCCGCGCCAGGCAAAGCCCGCGCTGCGCCCCGCCGCGATGCGCTGGTCCGCGCCCGCGATCAATTCGGGGTCGTCGATCAGCGCCAAATGCGCCTGCATCACCGCGGCGACGCTGCCGTCCGCGCTGGTGGCGCGCGTCGCGATACGCTCGCGCACGTCGGCTCGTGCAGCGATCAGCGCGGCGCGTTCATGATCGTCACCCGCACCATCGTGCGCGACAGCGATTTCGGCCTGCTTCAACCGCGCCGCCGGACCCATCGCGAGTCCGGGCGATGCAATCACGCCGCCGATCTGTCCGGTACGCAGCGGCGCGGCGCTGACCAACGGCGCGGTCACTGCGGCGGGTGCAGTTTCGCCCATATCGGTCGCCAGCAGTGCAACGATCGCCGCGAGCGCCGCCTCGGCATCATCGCCGCGCGCTTGCACCACGACTTCATCGCCAAAGCGCGTCCCGAGCGCGAGCAGCGCCACGGTGCTGCGCGCATCGCCGCGCTTGTCGCCGTTCAGCAGATGCAATTCGGCCTGAAACCCGCGGGCAGCTTCGCCAATCCGCGCTGCGGGGCGCGCGTGGATGCCGTGGGGCAAGGACAATGTCACTGCCTGTTCGATCACGGTGCCATCGTCGGAGCGCCTACGCGCTTCGGCTTGTACCGGGACGAGCGTCATCAGCGCCTCGCACGCGCCGATCGCGCAATCGGTGGCACGGCGGCTGATCGTAAATGCGTTGGCATTGGTGACGATCACCGGGGTAATCAGGCTGGCCGCGGACAGCGCGACGGCATCGAGGTCGAATAGGATTAGCGGATCGCCGCGCGCCACCGTCTGCCCGATCGCCACTAGCGGGGTGAAGCCTTCGCCCTTCAGCATCACGGTGTCGAGGCCGATGTGGATCAGCACTTCGGCGCCCTCGACGCTGCGCAGCGAAATCGCATGGCCTGCGTCGTGCAGCGTCACCACTTCACCGTCGAACGGCGCAAGGACGGTATCGCCGAGCGGCTGGATCGCGACGCCGTCGCCCATCATCCGCTGCGCGAACACGGGATCGGGAACGCTGTCCAGCGTCGTCGCCCACCCTCTGAGCGGAGAGGTGATGATCAAGCTCATCGGCTTACCCCCAAAATTTCCGCCGCTTATCGATATGCGGCTTGAATATCATTGTGCGGCTTGGACAGAATCCGGCGCAGTGTTTGAAACATTCTTTCCGCCGATCCATGTCGACCGCGGTTGCAACGCTTCGTCGAGCCACGCCCAATCGGCGCGGCGGCCGGATGCAATGGCGCCGATGCTATCCTGCAGCGACAAGAACGCCGCGGGCGTCGCGCTCGCCATCGCCGACACGTCGGGGACCGAGAGTCCGGTGACCTCGACAGTCTTGCGCAGCGCCGCCGCCATATCGAGATGGGTGCCGGCGAGGGTGCCATCCTCGAAAATGCAAACCCCGTCCTTTACTGCGATGCGCTTGCCCTGCAGGGTGAATTCGCTGTCATCGGTGCCGACGCTGGGCATCGCGTCGGTGACCAGCATGATGCGGTCGACGCCCTTGGCCTTGACCGCGAGGCGAACCACCGCCGGGTGGAGGTGGACGTCGTCGACGATAAGCCCGCAATATGTATCGGAGTCGAACGCCGCCCCGACCGCCCCAGGTTCCCGATGGTGCAGCGGCGACATCGCGTTGAACAAATGGGTGAAGCCGGTGAGTCCGGCGCGGATCGCGCGCTGCGCCTCGTCATAAGTCGCATCGCTATGCCCAGCGCTGACGATCACACCATGGCGGAAGAGGGTGCGAATGTCCTCTTCGTCGCACAGCTCGGGTGCCAGCGTCAGCATCACGCGCCCGCGATGCGGCGCAGTCAGCGTCGCCAGTGTGTCGGCGTCAAGGCGGCGGATCCGGTGCGCTTCGTGAATGCCGCGCTTCAATTCGTTGATGAACGGCCCTTCGATATGGATGCCGATCACCCCCGGCACGCCCTGTTCGATCGCATCGTCAACCGCCGCCATCGCGGCGGCGATTTGCGCCGGGGTGTCGCTGATCAGCGTCGGCAGGAAGGCGGTGGTGCCGAACCGCGCATGCGCGGCGCCGATCGCCGCAATCGCCGCGACGTCGACCTGGTCGTTGAACAGCACGCCGCCGCCGCCGTTGATCTGGGTGTCGACAAAACCGGGGAGCAGCCAGCCGCCTTCCAGATCGATCAACTCGTCGGCGGGTGCTACAGCGGTTGCCGAAACGGCAGTGACGACGCCGTCAGCGACGGCAATATCCGCCGCGCCGACGGCGCCCTCCGGCAGTGCGACCCAGCCGTTGTGAAAGCGATAGATCATAAAGTCTCGGTAACCTTGTTCAGATGCGGAGGCGAGTCGGGGTTGCAGCCCCGCGCCAGCGCCAGCGCGCTTGCCATGCGATAAAAGCTCTGGATCATCAGCATCGGTTCGATCGTCGGATGCGCGGCGATTGCGGGCAGGTCGCCGACCGCGGGATCGGCCAGCAGGACGGTCGCGCCGCGACTGCGAAATTCGGTGACCGCATCGCGGACGCTGACCGCGGCGCGGTCCGTGCCGCCCAGCGCGAGGACGTGAAACCCCTTGTCTACGATCGCCATCGGGCCGTGGCGCACTTCGGCGGCGCTGAAACATTCGGCGTGGAGCGCCGACGTTTCCTTGAACTTGAGCGCGGCTTCCTGCGCGGCGCCAAGGCTGTATCCGCGGCCGAGGACGAACAGGTTTGTGGCATCGCGGTACGCGGCGACCGCGGGCGACCAGTCGAGCGCAAAGGCATCGTCGAGGCGGGCCGGCAGGGTATCAAGCGCGCCGGTCAGCGCTGCATCTTGCGACCAGGCGGCGACAAGCGCGGCAATCGCCGCGAGCGAGCAGATAAAGGATTTGGTTGCGGCAACCGATCGTTCGACCCCGGCCGACAGCGGGATCACGATGTCGGCGAGATTGGCGAGCGGGGTATCGGACGCGTTGACGAGCGCGACGACGAAAGCGCCAGAAGCGCGCTGCTGCTCGACCGCGGCCAGCAGGTCGGGGCTTTGGCCCGATTGTGAAATCGCGAGGCACAGCCGGTTGCCAACGAGCGAGGGGACGTCGTAGAGCGAGGCGATCGACAGCGCGGCGGACGCGGTCGGCGTCCCTGTCATCGTTTCGATCAGGTATTTGGCGTAGGTCGCGGCATGATCCGACGAACCGCGGGCGCAGGTGACGACCGCGGTGGGCGCCGTGGCGTGGAGGCGGCGCGCAATGGCGGCAAATGCATCGCGATTCGCCTCCAGCATACGTCCGACGGCTGCAGCCGCTTCGCCCGCTTCCTGCTCCATCACCGTGTGTCGTCCGTCTAGCGCGGCGCTCAGCGTCATCAATCTTGCCTCCCGATCGAGCAGTTCTGGAGCACTCGATATATTGGTACTATATAGGTTATATATAGCTCATCAAGATGTATGTTCAAAAAAGTTGGATGCTGACGATCAAGGGCGTGCTTAGGACGCGATTCCACCGCCACCTGCGCATGGCGTGCCGCGCCGCCGCATTTCGAAAAAAAGGGTTAGCCGTTCAGCTCCGCCACGACGTCATAAGCGTCGCCGCGATAATAGCTTTGGGTGAATTCCGCAGTGCGTCCGTCAGCCAAAAAGCCGCGGCGTTCGATGAACAGGCCTGGCATCCCCGCTTCGATACCCAAAACCTCGGCCTGCTCAGGCGTGAACGCGATGGCGCGCAGGCGTTGCAACGCGCGCGCCGGCAAATGCCCCGCCGCCTCCAGCGCTTCATACAGCGATGCGCCGACGGCTTCGACCGAGGGCAGGCAATAGGCGGGGATCGTTGCATATTCGAGCGCCATTGACGTGTCGTCGGCATAGCGGATGCGGTGGAACCGATAGACGAGCGAGCCCGGTGACAGGCCGAGCGATAGCGCCTCTTCGGGGGTTACCGTACCAGCAGTCTTGCTCACCCATTCGCTATGCGGTTGGCGTCCGCGCGACACCATATCCTCTGAAAAGGAGGTGAGTTTGGAAAAGCTTTTTTCGACCCGCGGCCGGGTGACGAAGGTGCCGGCGCCGCGGCGCCGCGCGACGATGCCGTCGGCGACCAGTCCGTCGATCGCCTTGCGCACGGTGATGCGCGACACTTCGAATTCCTCGGCCAGATCGCGCTCGGTCGGGATCGCCTCCTCGGGCTTCACCAACTGCCCCTCGATCGCGCCGCGCAGGACTTTCTGCAGTTGCAGGTATAGCGGTGTCGGGTCGTCCTTGTGGAGCGGACCCACGCGTTCGATCAGTGACAAGGACGTTGCTCCACCTGATTGCCCCGGCGCGATGGTCATAAGACCAGTGCCTCGATCATATGTGTTGCATTGGTATCGTCGCGTCAATCTTTGTTGCGGTAATGCACACCGTGTTGATTCGACCGTTGCTTGCACTAGCGCCGGGACAGCTTGTTGCGCGCGACAACTCACCCTCGCCATGAGCGACCAGCCGAATCGGCTTTGGTATGGTCGCAGGACCGCGTTGCGGCTGACCTTCATAGAACCAATCTGCATATTCGTCGCCGAATCGACTTGCCACCAAGGGGGCAGCGAGCGGCAGGTTTGTGCCGCAGCGCAGATCAAAAACAATACTAATTTAAAACCAATCTGAAGGCTGGTGATGGTGCGAGAGGTGTTTATTATGACTGATTTACAGGCATTATTTTCGCTTTGGTTGTCTCCGAAAGGCGTTGACCCATCTGCTGGTACATGACAAATTAGATACAAATTATCGAACGGGAGACGATATATGCAGCCGGTGGGTTGGGCGATGCTGGCCGTTGCGGGGCTGACCGCGTCGCAAGCACAGGCGGCTGAGATCTCGCCGCAGGCTTCGCTCGACCGTTTTGCCGAAACCCTGGGCTATCGGCTGGAGACCGTCGACAATCGGCCAAGCTGCCCGACCGGCATCGATGGCTGTTTCCTTACGACGATCACGCTGACCATCCCCGAAACATTGTCCGATGCGCTGCCGACGGGCGGGCTCGCGCTCTATTTCAGCTTCGTCAATCAGCTGCCGCTCGTCGAAAGCGACGTCTTCGCACATCGGCTGGTCAACGGCGACGTCCAGCAACTGACGTTGAAACCGGGGATGACGCTGCGTCCCGGTGCGAAGCATGTCATCAAGCTATGGGGTGTCGGCGCGAATTTCTCGAAGGCGTTCGCGATGCCCAATGCCTATCTGGTCGCCGACGGATTGAAACCGAGCACGATCGCGGCGACCCGCGTGACGATCGACCCGGATACCGGCCTCGAAGCCCTGCCGTTCGTCGCGCCGATGACCGACGAGGTGCGGCTGGCGACCAAGATCGACGCCGACCAGACGCGCTGGCTGACTGCCGAACGCGCCTTCACCGTGCAGGCCGAGCGACAGGCGCCCGCCGCTTCCGGGGTTGCGATCCTGCCAAAGCCGCTTGAAGCGGTGCAGGGCAAACAGCGGTCGGTCGATCTGACCCGCGGCGTTACGGTGACCTTGCACGGCATCGAACGCGCCGCCGTCGCGCCCGCGCTGGCGTCGCTGGGTGTCGCCGAAAGCGGCGCGCTACCGCTGACGATCCGGGTCGATGCCGCAGCTGCGACAAAGCCCGAGGGCTATATACTCGACATCAAGGCGTCGGGCATCGCGATTACCGCGCGAGACGCAGCGGGCGCCAGCCACGCGCTGCGCTCGCTTGCGCAGCAAGCGGCGTTCGAGAAGGGCCGGATGAAGCCGCTGTGGGTGGTGGACGCCCCCGAATATGGCTTTCGCGGCCTGCACATCGATCTGGGCCGCAATTTCCATGGCCGCGACCAGATCTTGAAACTGGTCGAGGCGATGGCGTCGTATAAGCTGAACAAGCTACACCTCCACCTCGCCGACGACGAAGGCTGGCGGATCGAGATCCCGGCGCTGCCTGAACTCGCCGAGATCGGGTCGAAACGGTGCCACGATTTGCAAGAAGCAACGTGCCTGCTGCCGCAGCTCGGCGCCGGTCCCGACGGGACGGGCGCGGTGAATGGCTATCTGACTGCCGCCGACTATGTCGCGATCGTACGGGCGGCAACGGCGCGGCAGATTGAGGTCATTCCGTCGATCGATATGCCGGGCCATAGCCGCGCCGCGATCAAGGCAATGGAGGTTCGCCACGCGCGTTTTCTGGCCGCGGGCAAGGCGGCGGAGGCCGACGCCTACCGCCTGATCGATCCGGCGGACACGACCGAATATCGCAGCATCCAGCATTACAACGACAACACGCTCAACGTCTGTCTGCCCGCGACCTACCGCTTCGTCGATACCGTCGTCGATGCGCTCGCCGCGATGCACCAACAGGCGGGTACGCCGCTCCAGACCTTCCATCTCGGCGCCGACGAAACCGCGGGGGCGTGGGTCAAATCGCCCGCGTGCAAGGCGATGATCGCCGAAAATGGCGGCGATGCGGGCACGCTCACCCCGCGTTTCATCGAGCGGGTGGCGAACCGCCTCGCCGCTAAAGGACTGCGCACCGGGGGGTGGAGCGATGGCATGGGCCATACCGACCCTACAAAGATGCCCAACAATGTCCAAACGAACATCTGGGGCGTGCTCCACACCGGCGCGATCCGCGAGGCACATGACCAACTGAACCGCGGCTGGGATGTGGTGCTGTCGATCCCCGACCTCGGCTATTTCGACATGCCCTATGCGCCGCATCCGGACGAGAACGGCTATCATTGGGCGTCGCGCGGGGTCGATGAATATCAGGTGTTTGGTTTCATGCCCGGCAATTTGCCCGCCAATGCCGCGACGATCCGCAACACCCATGCGCAAGGCAAGGCGATCGCCGGCGAGCCGGTGCTGCAACCGGGGCGCCGGATCGCGGGTGTGCAGGGACAATTGTGGAGCGAGACAACCCGCACCGATGTGCAAGTCGATTATATGTTCTTTCCGCGCCTGCTCGCGCTCGCCAAACGGGCATGGAGTCCGGCGACATGGACCCCTGCCTATCAGTCCGGCGCGCGCTATGAATGGGGCGACAAACGCGTCGATGCCGCCACGCTGCGGTCGAGCTGGCAAGATTTTGCCGGACGCGTCGCCGCGCAGCTCCCGATGCTCGACAAGATCGGCGTCGCATACCGCGTTGCGCCACCGGGCGCGCGGATCGCGGGCGGCAAGCTCGAAGCGAACAGCGTCTTTCCGGGCACGACGATCGAATATCGGCTCGGTGCTGGCGACTGGACGCGCTACGTCGGGCCGGTCGCGGTCAGCGGCGCGGTCAAGCTGCGCAGCCGTTCCGCTGATGGCAAGCGCGCCAGTCGCACGGTGCGTGTTGAACCGGCCCGCTGAAAGCCCAACCTAGACCGAAGCGCGTCCAAGCACGGTGATCGTCGGCCATGCGCCACCGGTTTCGACCCGCGCGTCGATGCCATAAACCGCGCGCAGCCGCTCCGCGGTCAGCACCTCGGCGGGCGCGCCTTCGGCGACGATCCGCCCGGCGTCGATCAGCAGCAGCCGGTCGCAATAGCGCGCCGCGAGGGTCAGGTCGTGCAGCACCGCGATGACCAGCGCGCCGCCCGCCGCTTCGGCGCGCAGCATGTCCATGACGTCGATCTGGTGGCCGGGGTCGAGGCTGGCGAGCGGTTCGTCGGCGATCAGCGCGGGCGCCTCGACCGCCAGCGCGCGCGCGAACAACACGCGCGCGCGCTCACCGCCCGACAGTTCGGTCGCGATCCGGCCGCGCAGGTCTAGCACATCGGCGCGGGCCATTGCGCGTTCGATCGCGGCGGTGTCGGCGGCGCTGATCCGCGACATCGGGGTGAGGTGAGGCAGACGGCCCAGCCCGACGAGCCGCTCGACGGTCAGCGGCCAGTGCAGCAACTGCCCCTGCGGCACATAGGCGATCCCCCGCGCCAGCTCGGCGCGCGGCATTGCGGCGGCATCGACGCCGTCGACGCGCACCGTCCCGGTCGCAGGAACCAAGGCAAGCATCGCGCGCGCCAACGTCGATTTGCCCGCGCCATTGGGGCCGACGATGGCGGTCAGCGTGCCGGGGCCGAATTCGGTCGACACATCGCGGACGACGGCGCGGCGGCCGAGCGTCACGCCGACATGATCGAGGACGAGGCTCACCATAGCCGCCGCTCCCGCATCAGGTGGATCAGGAAGACCGGTACCCCGAGGAAGGCGGTGACGACGCCGAGTTTCAACTCGATGGTCGATGGGATGATCCGCACCCCGAGATCGGCGAGGGTCAGCAGTGCCGCCCCGCCGATCGCCGAGGGCAGCAGGATTGCCGACGGGCTGCGATCGGTCAGCGGGCGGATCAGGTGCGGGACGATCAGCCCTACGAAGCCGATCGCGCCCGCCACCGCCACCGCGCCGCCGACCCCGATCGCGGTGCCGAGCAGCAGGCGCAGGCGGGTGCGTTTGAGGTCGGTGCCGAGCGCCTGCGCCGCATCCTCGCCCAAGGTCAGCGCGTCGAGCGCGCGGCCGTTCCACAGCAGCATTGCGGAGCCGATGGCGACGCAGGGCAGCGCGATCCAGACATGATCGAACGACCGGTTCTCGAGGCTGCCGAGCAGCCAGGTCATGATCTCCATCGCGGCGAAGGGATTGGGCGACAGGTTGAGCGCGAGGCTGGTCCCCGCCACCGCCAGCGTGCCGACCGCGATCCCGGCGAGGATCAAGGTCAGGGGACTTTCGGCCCGACCCGCCAATGCGACGAGCAAGGCGAGCGACACCAGCGCGCCGCCGGTGGCGAGCAACGGCAGCACGATCGGATGGATGTCGGCGAGACCGAAATAGATCGCTCCGACCCCGCCGAGCGCGGCGGCGTTCGAAGTGCCGAGCACCGACGGTTCGGCGAGCGGATTACGCAAATAGCCCTGCAGCGCCGCCCCCGCGAGCCCGAGCATCGCGCCGACCGCGAGCGCGAGCACGGTGCGCGGGAGGCGCAGGTCGAACAGGATGATCGACGCGACCTTGTCGCCATCGCCCGTCGCGGCGGCGACGAGCCGCGCGACCGAGAGGTCAACGGCGCCGAACAACAGCGAGGCGATAGCCGCGACCAGCGTCAGCAGCGACAATGCGGCGATCAGCGACCAGCGGGGCAGGGTCATGACGCTTTGCTCCCGATGCGCGCGATCTGCTCGACCATGCTGCGCGCTGCCTGCGTATAGGCGGGGCTGCCGCATACCGTCCACGCCTGCGGCACGCTGATCCGTGGGATGTCCTTCAGCGCGGGGTGGTGCAGCATTTCGCTCCCCTGATCGATCACCTTGTCGGTCGCGCTTTCAACGATCAGGAAATCGGGCTTTGCCGCAACCATCTCTTCGAGGCTGAGCTGCGACAGCGGCGGTTTGCCGAGCTTGCCGGCAAGGTTGACCAGCCCGACGCGCGCCATCAGCTCGTCGATCAGCGTCCCCGTCCCGGTCATATAACCGCGCCGTTGATAATAGGCCGCAACCCGGCCCTCGCCCGGCTTGGGAAGCCCCGCAAGCTCGCGCTGCATCCGAGCGATCAGCGCGTCACCGCGCGCGGGATGACCGACGGCGGCCGCGGTCTGGCCGATCGAGGTATGGATTTCGTCGAGGGTATTGGCGGTTTCGAGGTCGAGCAGCGGGTATTCATGCTGCGGCAGGGCGGCCAGCGCGGCGCTGCGGCTGGCGGGCATGCCGACGATCAGGTCGGGCTCGATCGCCAATATCTGTTCGGCCGAATTGCTGAGCAGCCGGATCCCGCGCGCCGCCACCGCTTCCCCCGACATCTCGCGATCGGTAGCGTTTTTCGTCAGCCCGGCGATCTGGCTGCGGTCGGCCAG
>Ga0265296_1002432_pt1 | contig 18838 bp, 15 predicted proteins | sample MunlanPumphouse1_FD_189073 | JGI IMG/M metagenome (GOLD analysis project Ga0265296, IMG submission 189073) | Groundwater microbial communities from a municipal landfill in Southern Ontario, Canada - Pumphouse #1 | ecosystem: Environmental > Aquatic > Deep subsurface > Groundwater | place...
TATACTCTTCGGTGTTTTTTGAGTTTTGATTGTGATCGATATTTTCTTTTAGATCTAAAGCTTGATTTTTTTGATTTTACAGTCTTTCGAACATAATTTTTAGGCTTGCTGGCAAGTATTATCTTATCTCCCAGGCTCATTCCCATAAACGCCTTGTAGGCAACCGATGATATAGAATTTATGATATTTCGTTCAGTATACATATCTGGTAAATTTGATACAAAAATCGTAACGGCAAAATCTCCCCTATCGGTAAAAACAATGCCGATATCATTTAAAACACCGTCCTGGAATCCTGTTTTATTCGCTATCTCCAGGGTTTTTGGCAGTTTTCTCGGGATACCCCATCTATAATGCTGCTTTTTCATTATTTCCAGCATTTCATCACAATATCCTTTTGAAGCAACCCTTCCTTTGTATATCAGGGATAAAAGCTTTATCATGTCTTCGGGTGTAGTCAGGTTCATCCAATGACCCGGCTCTTCCGCAAGCATTGTTTCGTCCTGCAACTTTGTGTTATAGAGCCCCAACTCGTCTATTCTTCTTTGTATTCTGGAAAGGCCTACTTTTTTTATCAGCATATAAGTCGCGCTGTTGTCGCTGTTAACGATCATATAATTTACAAGATCTCTGATTGAGTAGTTGCTTCCGAGCCGCGTCCTTTTTAATATCCCTGATCCGCCGAGAATATCGGATGATTTAAGAGTGATTCTCTCATTAAGATTGAGCCTGCCGTCTGCCGCATCCATATAAACAGCGGCCATTACCGGCATTTTTATTATGCTTGCCGCGGGAACATATTGTTTCTTGCTTACAAAAAAAGTTTCTCCGCTTTGAAAATCTTTAAACCCGACTGCCTGAATTCCGGGGAGTTTGGTCACAAATGCGGCAATTTTGTTTTGGGCTTCGGAATATTTTAATGTTTCAGCGGAATATGCGGATAACTGAAAAAGAGAAAGAATAATTACGCAGAAAAATATTTTTTTCATTAAATATTTATCAGAGATTCTTTAAGAATACCGGAAGTTCAAATGTATCTTTTACTTCGCGCAGTTCGCGTTTTCGAGGTTCAATATAAACTTCTTTTTGTTCTTTGAATGGCACTTTCTGAAAACCTGTCGCAATAACGGTAATTGTGATATCTCCCTGCATTTTTTCGTCAATTACAGATCCAAAAATAATATTCGCGTCCGGATCAACCGCGCCATATATGACCTCCGCGGCATCATTAACTTCGTATAATGTTAAATCTGATCCACCAGTTACATTAAATATAACGCCTTTTGCCCCGCTGATTGTCTCCTCAAGCAGAGGACTTGATATTGCCTGTTCAGCAGCCTCAACGGCCCTATTCTCGCCAGATGCAGTTCCAATTCCCATCATTGCTGATCCAGCATCCCTCATTATTGTTCGGACATCCGCGAAATCAAGATTGATAAGTCCGGGAATAGTAATTAAATCTGCTATTCCTTTGACTCCTTGGCGCAGAACATCATCTGCAACCTTAAAAGCTTCTATGATTGATGTTCGCCGTTCCACAACCTGCAATAGTTTGTCATTTGGAATAATGATTAGAGCGTCAACTTTTTCACGGAGCATAGACACTCCGGTTTCGGCCTGCGCAATGCGGATCGGTCCTTCGAATTTAAAAGGTTTGGTCACAACCGCGATCGTAAGGATATCCATCTCTTTTGCGATTTCGGCAATAATTGGAGATGCGCCTGTTCCGGTTCCCCCTCCCATGCCGGCAGTTATAAAAAGCATGTCCGCGCCTTCGATTGCTTTTGCAATTTCTTCGCGGCTTTCCTCTGCGGATTTTATTCCTACCTCGGGATTGGATCCCGCTCCCAGACCTTTCGTGATTTTTTGGCCCAATTGTAACTTGTGATCGGCAAGTGAGACGTTAAGAGCCTGAAGATCGGTATTCGCGGCGTAGAACTCAACGCCTTTTACTCCCGCGCTTATCATCCTGTTAACCGCGTTGGTGCCGCCGCCTCCAACTCCAAATACTTTTATTAACGCATAATTTTTAATGTCATTATCCATCATTTTATCTTACAAACAATTGATTTTATTCTACCCCAACGCTTAAGCAAATACAAGTTTATTTTGGCTATCTGTATTTAAGAACGGGATTGTCAACCACTCTCAAATCAATATACACGACCGAATTTTTTTTATGGCCGATATTAGCCAGAATTGACTTTAATATATTTAATTTTTTGTCGATATCATCGTGGCTGCCGATTTTTATTTTCATTACGTCATCTACCACGAGATTAATATTATCACTCTCAAGATTAAGCTGAATTTTTTTTGTCTCAAGAACTTTTGAGATGACAGAAATAGATTTTTCAATAGCGGCAACAGTGTTTTTTTCGATATTGTGGTTCTTTACAATTGAATCCTCCGACAGATTATTAATTACGGGGAGATTGCTGATATCAATATTTTTTGCTCTTGACGTTTCGCAGATTATATAACCGTCGTTGTCAATTATCACAGACTTTGTGCGGAACGCGACAATGGCAAACGGCTTTCTCTCGACGACCTGTATTACAAGGGTCTGGGGAATATGTTTTCTGACGATGACATTTTTGACAGAGCTGTATTTTTTTATTGTGTTAATTATTGATTTATTCCGGAAAAGAAAAATATTCTCGCCTTTAAAACCGCCGGCTATTTTTAAAACTTCGTCGGCTGGCGTAATGTTTGCGCCCGCGACCTCGATATTTTTTATCTGCCAGACAGGGAGTGATATTCCCCAGACAAAAAGACTTCCGAAAATCACAGCGCATACGGCAAAACTAATGAAGTAATTCTTGAATGAACGCTTGCGTTTATTTTTTTTCGGCACTTTCCAGTATCCTTAAAATCAGTTGATCGTACGTCAACCCCGCGGTCAAAGCTTGAGCCGGAAGATCGCTCAGATCAGTAAGCCCGGGTATTGTATTTACATCATGAACAAACGCGACTCCGTCTTTAGATACGATTATATCAACTCTGCTTACACCGTAACAGCCCAAAGCATTATGCGCGGCGAGCGCAGTTTCCTGCACTTTTTCATATAGTGGGACAGGCAGTCTCGCGGGAATAATAAATTCCGTCATTCCGTTATTATACTTTGCCTCAAAATCGTAAAACTCTTTTTTTGATACAAGTTCGAGAACAGGAAGTGGCACGGTATCCGCCCCTGAGCCGATGATTCCTACCGTAACCTCGCATCCTTTTATATACTCTTCGATAAAAATATTATCAAATTCCGACAGCGCTTTTGTAATTGCCTTATCAAAATTATTTTTATCTTTAACAATGCTTACACCGATGCTTGATCCCTCACAAACGGGTTTTATAACAACTGGAAATGGAAAGGTGCTTTTTACTCCTTCACAACACTTTATATTATTTATTTTTTTAAACTTTGGAGTTGGAATATCTACGGCAACAAAAATTCTCTTGCTTGCCACCTTATCCATTGCCAGAGCGGACGCAAGCACACCGGATCCCGTATATGGATAACCGTACATTTCCAGCAAGCCCTGGATCGTGCCGTCTTCTCCGTATTTACCGTGGAGCGCAAGAAATACGATATCGATTTTTTTCTTTTTTAAATTTTCAACAAGATTATCGGTATCAAGTCCGATTGCATCGAACTCTTGAGATTTAAGAGAGGCTAAAACTTTTTTTCCGGAACGAAGCGATACTTCCCGTTCACTAGACCTGCCGCCCATTACAACTGCTATTTTCTTATTTTTAAATTTTGACTTTTGCATTTTTAAATTGATCTGATTATATCAAAAAAAAACGTCCCGTTAAAGGACGCTTTTTCTCTACTTGAAAAACTAAAAAAGGGCAAAACGCTTGTTCGACCTAAAATCAAAAATAAATTTGATCTTTAAACTTTCAAAATTTTTAATTAAAAAAATTAGAAAGGAGGTGATCCAGCCACACCTTCCGGTACGGCTACCTTGTTACGACTTCACCCCAGTCATCAGATTCACCTTAGGTCCCAATTAAATGGGAATTTTGGGTGCTTCAGACTTCCATGGTGTGACGGGCGGTGTGTACAAGGCTCGAGAACGTATTCAACGCAGCACGCTGATCTGCGTTTACTAGCGATTCCAGCTTCATGCAGGCGAGTTGCAGCCTGCAATCCGAATTGAGGCATTTTTTTTGGGATTAGCTTGACATTGCTGTTTAGCTGCCCTTTGTAAATACCATTGTAGCACGTGTGTTGCCCTGGACATAAGGGCCATGCTGACTTGACGTCATCCCCACCTTCCTCCTATTTATCACAGGCAGTTTCGCCAGAGACCTCCGACAAAGTCGGAGCAACTGACAATAGGGGTTGCGCTCGTTGCGGGACTTAACCCAACATCTCACGACACGAGCTGACGACAGCCATGCAGCACCTATACTAGTATCCGATTTAACGGTCATCCTATGTTTCCACAGAAATACTACTAGCATTTCGAGCCCAGGTAAGGTTGTTCGCGTAGCATCGAATTAAACCACATGCTCCACCGCTTGTGCGAGCCCCCGTCAATTCATTTGAGTTTTAGCCTTGCGGCCGTACTCCCCAGGCGGGTCATTTAACGCGTTAGCTTCGGCACCGGAGGGGTCGAAACCTCCTACACCTAATGACCATAGTTTACGGCTAGGACTACCGGGGTATCTAATCCCGTTTGCTCCCCTAGCTTTCGCATCTCAGCGTCAGAAACAGCCCAGAAAGTCGCTTTCGCCACTGGTGTTCCTACCGATATCTACGCATTTCACCGCTACACCGGTAGTTCCACTTTCCTCTACTGTTCTCTAGCAATGCAGTATCAGATGCATATAAGAGTTGAGCTCTTATCTTTAACATCCGACTTACAAAACCGCCTACATGCGCTTTACGCCCAATAATTCCGGACAACGCTCGCCCCCTACGTATTACCGCGGCTGCTGGCACGTAGTTAGCCGGGGCTTCCTCTGCAGGTACCGTCATTATCGTCCCTGCTGACAGAACTTTACAATCCGAAGATCTTCATCATTCACGCGGCGTCGCTCCGTCAGGCTTTCGCCCATTGCGGAAAATTCCTCACTGCTGCCTCCCGTAGGAGTCTGGGCCGTGTCTCAGTCCCAGTGTGGCTGATCGTCCTCTTAGACCAGCTACCCGTCTTAGCCTTGGTGGTCCATTACACCGCCAACTAGCTGATAGGACGCAAGCTCATCCTCAAGCGATAAATCTTTTATCCAGATATAACTCTGGATATTATCTGGTATTAGCCCCACTTTCGCGGGGTTATTCCAGTCTTGAGGGTAGATAACTTACGCGTTACTCACCCATTCGCCACTGTCAAGTATTGCTACTAAACCGTTCGACTTGCATGTGTTAGGCACGCCGCCAGCGTTCGTCCTGAGCCATGATCAAACTCTCAAAAAAAAGTTTAATATGCTCTATAAAAATAAAATATACGAGACAAAAAACTCGCATCTTGCCCATTTAGTTTTCAAGAATCTTATCCAACGAGGGATTAACTGAAGTAATTTAATTCTAACACATAATAACTATTTGTCAAACTTTATAATTTAGAAAATGGAGCCGAGGGGATTCGAACCCCTGACCTCTAGAATGCAAATCTAGCGTTCTACCAACTGAACTACGGCCCCAAGAAAAAATGGGCGCACCTGGATTCGAACCAGGGGCCTTACCCTTATCAGGGGTACGCTCTAGCCAACTGAGCTATGCGCCCTTTGTTTTAATTATATAATACTATTGCAGTTTTTCAATATAATTTTGTCTCAATAATAGTATTGATTTTCAAGAAACAATAATATATACTTTTTCAAAAGGTTTAAATATATTAGGAGTGAAAGGGGTAATCATGAAAAAAAATATTTTTCTTCTGGTTTCCATATTTATATTGTCGCTAGCAAGCGCATCATTTGCATCGATGGGATTTGATTTAAAGGGAGGCATTGTAGGAAACGGAGGATACGGAATCGGGGGAAGCGTTTTCTTTCCAGTTCTTGCAAAGAATCTAAATCTGGATTTAGGGGTCCAATACCAGGGCTTAAAGAGTTATACAGGAACATTTTATCCGATTTTTGTTAGTCTGCGATATGATACATCATTTTTTGATTATCCGGTTTATTTTGGCGGTGGCGTTAATTATCTTCTTGGAAGCGCGAAACAAAACAATCTCGATGTTCAGGGTGGAATTGGTTTTCAGGGATTTGTCGGAACAAAATATCGCATTAACGATCTTTTTGACCTGATTGGAGAAGGGGGGCTGGACCTTATGTCGGCAAAAGTTACAGGGGGGTCATCCAATTATTCAACTCTCGCATATCTATTTGTTGGTCTCAGGTTCAATATGGGTGAAAAACAAAATGCCGCACAAGGCTCATCCGAAGAAGAGCTTGTATCGTCAGGATCAAATAATCCAAGAACACCTGCGCCAGGAAGAAGATCATTCGAGCCATCAGACTTATTCAAAACAAGCTATTCCTATAAGTCTTACACAAATCCAAAAGCACTTAAAGCGGGCCAACCGATAAAAATAATTATTATTTCAAAAGGCGCAAAGATAAAGAAATGCAGCGCAACATTCGAAAACAAGAAAACGATCCCCCTTATCAAGAAAACCCAAAAGAACGTTACCGCATGGAAAAACCAGTTTGTGGTGCCTAAGACATTCAAAAAAGGAAATCATAAAATAATCGTTTTAATTATGTTTATGGATAATAAGATGGCCAAACAAATTCTTAATTTTAAGGTAAAATAAAGTGAAAAAATTACTGATAATATTTTTTGTGATAATATTTGCACAGTCTGCGTGTTTTGCCGCAATGGAATATGACCTAAAAGGCGGACTTTTTGGAAGCGGAGGATATGGAATCGGAGGATCCGTTGTCAGCCCGATTAACGCAAATCTAGAGTACAAAGTCAGTCTATATCTTGCTCAATTTGGCGGACTCTCCGGAATATCTTTTCCTTTAACTATTGATTTTGATTACTCCCAGGCAATTTATAATATTCCGTTATATGTGGGAGGAGGCATCAATTACCCTCTCGGATCCGCTAAAAAAGGAAATTCCGATGTTAGTTTTGGTCTGGGTTTTCAGGCGCATGGCGGCGTTATTTATCCGATTTCGGACAATATGAGCGCGCTTGGTGAACTTGGGGCTATGTTAATAAACTCAAAGGTTGCCGGCGGTAGCATGTCAATGTCTACAATATTTTGCATTACCGGCGGATTACGATTTTCCCCTAATGGTCGCACCGGAACAAAAATTGAAACCGCAAGCGGAATAGTTGCCGAAGAAAAATGGGGAACGGTTAATATAAAAGGGATTCCCGATAATCTTGTAGCCGCGTTAAAAACAAAAACAAACACACCTATAATTTCTCCTGACAAATTATCAAAGGGAGAAATTATATCAATATTATTTACGGCAGGCACGGATAAAAGAATCGAGACTGTAAGCGCGGTATTTAACAGCGACAACAAAGTATATTTAAAAGAAAATAATAATATTTGGTCCGCGGGGTTTAAAATCCCGGACGGATTTATTTCTGGAAATAAATCGCTTAAGGTGTTTGTAAAAGAAGCCGGCAAAAAACCTGCTATGTTTAAACTCAATTATGCGATCAATTAGGTTTGCCGAGGGGGAGAATCGAACTCCCATCCCGATTTAGTCGGGAACGGATTTTAAGTCCGTCGCGTCTACCAGTTCCGCCACCTCGGCATGAAGAGTTATTGCTTAACCTTTTTTCTGGGTTTGCCTTCTTGTTTGTATTGTATGTTGCGTTTTACGTCTAAGAGTTTTTCTTCGCTTTGCTTAAGAAATTTTGTCATTTTGTCTTCAAACGGATCATAAGGGCCGCGGCCTTCTTTGACTTTTATCCGTTCGGTTTTTAACTTTTCTACCTGCTTGATGGATAAATCATATTTGCCTTTTGGATTTAACCCCAGCACTCTAACCTTGACAATATCTCCAACCTTCAGATGCTGGTTAATGTCTGTTACGTATACATCGGCAACTTCGGAAATATGAACCATGCCGACCGCGCTTTCGGGTAGATTAATAAATGCACCAAATTTTGTAATGCCGGAGACTGTCCCCTCAACTACGCTGTTTTTTTCTATAGCCATTTAATTCTGCGGTGCCTTTCCCACCGGTTTGAAAAGTATTTCGCCTTTTTTAACAAGTCCTAATTTATACCTTGCCAGATATTCAACAAAGCTACTGTCTTTTAATTTTTGAATCTGACCATCCAAATAAATTGTACGTTCTTTTTCATTCTGCAGCAATTTATTTATCTGCTTTGATCTGTCCTTTACTTCCGCAAGTCTTATTATATCTTCTCTTATTAAAAATATAAAATACAAAAAAAGCAGGATTAACAATAAGTTCAACACAAATCTAAATTTCATTTGAGATTTTTGAATGCTTTTTTGCCGGCATAAACCGCCCTGATCCCAAGAGACTCCTCAATGCGAAGCAACTGGTTATATTTACAGATTCTGTCTGTTCTGCTTGCCGAGCCTGTTTTTATCTGTCCGGCATTCTTTGCAACCGCCAAATCCGCAATCGTCGTGTCTTCGGTCTCGCCTGACCTGTGCGATATAACTGCCGTATACCCGGCTTTATGAGCCATATCTATCGTCTCGAGAGTCTCGGTTAAGGTGCCTATCTGATTTACTTTTATCAGGATTGAGTTTGCTATCTTATCTTTTATTCCTTTAGCAAAAATCCTTGGGTTTGTTACAAACAGATCGTCGCCAACGAGCTGTATTTTGCCTCCCATTTGATCCGTAATCATTTTCCATCCGTCGCGGTCCCCTTCTGCCATCCCGTCCTCAATCGAGATAATCGGATATTTTGAAACCCAATCCGCATAATAATCAACCATCTCGGATGGCGAGAGCTTTTTGCCATCACCTTTCAGGTTATATTTACCGTCTTCAAAAAACTCGGATGAGGCCGGATCAAGCGCCATAAAAATATCTTTTCCGGCAACATAGCCGGCCTTACCTATTGCTTCAAGAATTACTTCGACAGCCTCGACATTTGAACCAAGATTTGGGGCAAATCCTCCTTCATCACCGACCGAAGTAGCCAGGCCTTTTTCATGAAGGACTGATTTAAGAGCGTGGAATACCTCCGCTCCGGCCCTTATCGCATCAGAATAATTTGAGAATCCGGCAGGAACAATCATAAATTCCTGAATATCCACATTGTTGTCCGCGTGTTTTCCTCCATTAATAATATTCATCATCGGACACGGGAGAACTCTTGCTTTGCTTCCGCCTAGATATACATATAACGGAATGCCTTCATCTATAGATGCGGCCCGAGCAATAGCTAGTGATACACCCAGAATAGCATTAGCGCCAAATTTGCTTTTGTTTTCGGTGCCGTCGAGTTCGATCATCATTAAATCGATTTTTTTCTGGTCAGACGGTTTAAGTCCGACCATTTTTTTTGCGATTAGTTTATTTACATTTGACACGGCTTTGAGAACCCCAAAGCCTCCAAATTTGTTTTTGTCTCCATCGCGCATCTCAAGAGCTTCCATTGAGCCCGTAGAAGCGCCCGATGGCACAGCAGCACGCCCCAAAACACCGTTTTGCAGAACTACATCAACCTCTACCGTAGGATTACCGCGCGAATCAATTATTTCCCTTGCCCATACTTTTTTTATCTTAGACATCCTAAACTCCTCTCAAAACTTAAAAAAAATTATAACATCAAAAAAATTATTTTACTATCTGAAGCATACGTTTCGCATAGTCATTGTTGGAATCATAAATAAGAACTATGCCGAATTCTTCTCTTGCTTCTTTTATTTTGCCTTTTTTATAATAAATAAAGCCCAATCCGTTATGAGTCCCTACATTCCTGGGATCAATCAAAAGGGCATCCTGATATTTTAAAAATGCCTCGTCAATGGCGCCTTTTTTTATTAACAATGAAGCTATTCCATTAATAGCGGCAAGGCTATTTTTATTCTTCTTCAATATTTCTTCGAATATTTTTTCGGCACGATCGGTAACGCCTTTTTCCGAATAAATATTTGCCATGTTTGACTGTATTTCTTCTCTGTCGGGATATCTTTTTATTACATCATCATATACGGCCAAAATATTAGGTAGATTATATTTTGCGTATATTCTTTCAATCTCCTTTAACCATACAATCATCGTCGGATTAATCAAAAACGCTTTTTCATACATGTTTGCCGCATCAAGAGGACGACCCTGTTTTTCACATATTATTGCCAGATTTTGGTAGGCTTCGGCATAATACGGATCTATTTTCAAGGTAATATTGGAATCATCAACAATATTTTTGTCAAGATTATTGCCTTGAGCTGACAATCCCATATATGTTTTCGCGCGGAGATAAAAGTTGTCGGCATTATACGGGTCGACGAGAGTCCCCGCGGTAAAAACATTTAAGCATTTATCGAGCCAGAGTTTTTGGTCCTTGGAATTCGCCGCCATATTTAAGTACGCAATGCCTAAATGCGTATAGGGGTTGCCCTCATATGGGGCTATTTCGATTCCCTTATTAAATTCCGAAATAGAAGCATCCAGATTACCGGAATCCAAAAACATTTTTCCTGATTTAAAGCATATGTCGTTATTATATTGGAAGGTCGACAGATACATCGCGAAAGCGATAAATAAAAACGCTATTGAGCATATCATCCATTTTGGATTAAATTCTTTTTCTTGTTTAATTGCAATATTTTTAACTCCATATCCCGCAATACATCCGAGCAAAACCCAGAAAGGAGATGTAATTGCAACAACGCCAAAACTAAACTGGTTTTGATAAAGGTATGCAACTGCCGCCACAAAAAAACCGATGATCAGCAGTTTGTCATCGATATCGCTGTTTTTTGCCGTTTTAATTGCAAAGAAGAAAATTGATCCCAAAAGCCAAACATACACAAACAGAGATAAAATTCCCTTTGTAACGCTTACATCAAGAGTCTCGTTATGGCATCTATCCTGCTTAACGTGAAAAGCCTCGTAAAACCTGAACATCTCTGTTTCGTATCTTGGGAAAACCATCTTCATAACTTCGGGACCTATGCCAAAAATCGGCCTGTCGGATACCATTCCGAATGCGCTCTTCCATGTTTCGAGCCGCGAACCTGCCGCACCGGAAAATTTCATGCTTTCCGACTGTTGAGTATTATCAACCTTTACCTCACCTGCCAACCTTGACAAAGGAGATATATCGTTTTGAAGAAAAACCGCTCCGCTTATAATGACAAGGATTGCCGCAAGTACCGCGAGCTTCTTCCAGTTTTCAAAAAAAGTATTTTTAGGCAAAAGAAATACCAAAAGCGAAAAGGCGGCTAAGAATCCAATAAGTCCGCCTCTGCTTTGGGTAAATAACAATCCGATATATGTCAGGACTATACTTATAATAACCAGGCTATCCTGGATAATACGCTTAGATGAAAAAAACTGATAAACAAATATTAATACTGAAAAGATGAAAAAGAAAAAGGCAGCATACCATGCAAATACATTTTTCGCGCTGTCGAGTCCTTGGGCAGAAATCATAAAGACAAAAAATCCCAGTATAAAAAAGTAGTGCAAAACAAACGGGCTCTGTTCCATTGTAAATTCAATTAAATTTTGAAATAGTGATTTTTGTTTAACTGCCTGCTGTTTAAACTTATTTATTTTGATTTTTTCCTTAGGAGCGTCAATTGACTGCTGGTTTATCTCGGGTCTTAGCAAAAAACTAAATCCGATCATAAAAGCCATTATAAAATAACCCGCCAAAAAATTAGGCTGGCCGATTGTCGCGATAACTCTTTCGTTTGTGACAACTCCGCCCCACATATACGGATCTATACCCATTCTCTGGATAATTCCGTATAGCCCCATAACAGCGGAACAAACGAGTATCGTTATGCCCATTTTCCATCTTTTGGCGGTGTCGGTTAAAAAATTAGTAGAAAGAAAGAACGCCATAATAAACAACAGGATTGTTGAAAATCCTTCATATCGTCCGTATGCCCCGGAAAAACTCACATAAACATTAATAGAAGTAATGGTAGCTGCGGCAACACATATTAGATATGTTAAGACGTGGAAATCAAACGGAGATCTTTTAAAACTAAATCTTCCGCCAACAAAATATTTTGTTGCCAGCACGGATAAAACCAAAAGGCCGATAAACCTTATAAAGGTAGTTTTTGTCAGCGAGAACACAATTCCAAGCCTGCGGTCAAATATCAGCGAAACGGTGATTACAAAGATAAATAAAAGCACTTCTAGCGCAATCTCGCAATATTTGTCTAATCTTTCGTTCATCTTAAACAACTGTCAAATACCAGTTAAAAATTTGTTCTCCCCAGAGAGCGCCAATTGCCGCTCCTGCGACTAAAAATGGGCCAAAAGGTATCATATCATTTATTCCCCTCAACTTCAAAATCATTAGCAAGCTTGAAACAACAGCCGCAATAATATAGGCGGAGAATAAACCAATTATAAGAAATTTGACGCCAAGCATCGCGCCAAGCATCGCGCTCAAGGTCACGTCGCCAAAACCTAATGCCTCTTTTTTAAAAATCAATCGTCCGAAAAGCAGTATCGCGTACATAATAATTATGCCCGCAAGAGCTCCTGATATTGATTGTACTATTTGACCCTTTAACGCATTAAATAGCAAAGAAACGATTACACCAAATATAACAAGGCTGTCGGGAATTACATATTCTTTGAGATCAATGAAAAATATTACAATAAACAGCGAGAACATTATAAGATAAAAAATAAAGCTGGTTGAAAAACCGAAAAGAAAAAATAAAAATACGAAATTTATTCCTGACAAAAATTCCACCAATGGATAAAGACCTGATATTTTTGATTTGCAGTACTTGCATTTGCCTCCCAGCAATAGATAGCTCAAAATCGGTATTAAATCGCCTGTATGAAGCTCCGCATTGCAATGTGTGCATCGTGAGCCGGGGTAAATTATGGATTTGCCTTTGGGTATCCTAAAAATACAAACATTTAAGAAACTGCCCGCAACGATTCCAAAAATAAATAATAATAAATACATAAAATTTAGGCCAGCAACTGGTTATCGTAAGATTGAGGGAGATCCCTTGAATCGGTTTTTTTAGGCATGGATGTAAGGGCATTTTTTATAACATCATCGGCTTCTTTTGCTAATATAAAATCAAGATCAATGTTTTCTTTCAATTCTTTTTTAATCTCATCGAGATCTTTTTTGTTTTCTTCGGGAATTATTACTGTTTTAATACCTGCGCGCTTGGCAGCAAGAAGTTTTTCTTTTAACCCGCCGATAGCCAAAACCTTGCCTCTCAATGTAATTTCTCCCGTCATTGCGACATCTTTTTTTACGGGTATTTGAGTCAGAGCGGATGCTATCGCGGTTGCCATAGTTACTCCGGCTGACGGACCGTCCTTTGGAACCGCTCCTTCCGGGACATGGATATGAATGTCAAATTTGCGGTAAAAATTCTCGTCTAAATTTAGATCGGCTGAACGGGATCTTATATAGCTTAACGCAGCCTTTGCGGACTCCTGCATGACCGTTCCCATCATGCCTGTGAGAGTCAGTTCTCCTCGCCCTTTCATAACTGTAACCTCAATAGGCGTGGTATCGCCTCCAACCTCTGTCCAGACCAATCCCGTCGCGGTCCCAATTTGATGCAATTCTTCCGCAACTCCAAATTTATATTTGGAAGCGCCCAAATATTCGTTTAAGACTTCTTCTTTTATTTCAAAAATGCTTTGTTCCTTATTCTTAACAGTCGCGATCGCGACCTTGCGGCAAAGTGTCCCGATAGTCCGCTCAAGATTGCGTACTCCGGCTTCTTTTGTATACTCCTGTATTATTATTAAAAGAACCGCATCACTTATTTTCACCGAATCTTTTTCAAGACCGTGTTTCTTGACCTGTTTTGGCAAAAGGTAATTTTTTGCTATGCCAAGTTTTTCGCGTTCCGTATAGCCCGACATCTCTATCATTTCCATCCTGTCGAGCAGCGGACGCGGGATAGACTCCAGCGTATTCGCGGTTGTTATAAAAAAGACGTCGGAGAGATCAAAATTTACCTCTAGGTAATGGTCGCTAAATTCTTTGTTTTGTTCCGGATCAAGAACCTCTAAAAGAGCGGACGCAGGATCTCCTCTAAAGTCCTTGCCAAGTTTATCTATCTCATCAAGCAAAAATACGGGATTATTAACCTCAACCTTATGAATAGACTGAATAATCCTGCCCGGAAGCGACCCGACATATGTTCTCCTATGCCCTCTTATCTCTGCCTCGTCGCGCATTCCTCCCAAAGAGACTCTGACAAACTTGCGGTCCATTGCTTTTGCGATTGATGACGCGACAGATGTTTTTCCCACACCGGGAGGACCTACAAGACAGAGAATCGTTCCTCCTATCTTGCCGGTAAGCTGGAGCACAGCAAAGTATTCAAGAATTCTTTCTTTTACTTTTTCTAGACCGTAATGATCCTGGTTTAATATTTTTTCAACCTCTTCAATATCAACCTTGCTTTTTGTTTTTTTCTTCCATGGCAGTTCTACCAGCCAGTCAAGATATGTTCTGACAACTCCCGCCTCGGCAACCATTGATGGCATTTTTGCAAGCCTCCCAAGTTCTTTTTCGGCTTTTTCCTTAACATTAGAAGGGAGCTTCGCGGCTTCTATTTTTTTCTTATACTCGGCAATTTCGGGCTGGGTTTCCTTTTCTTCTTCCCCGAGTTCTTCCTGGATTGCTTTTAGTTTTTCTTTTAGATAATACTCTTTCTGGACTTTTTCAATCTGTTTCTTTACTTTGCCCTGCAGCTTCTTTTCGACTTCTAAGACTTCGATTTCTTTATCGAGGATTCTTGACAGCTTTTTTAACCGCTTGGAGAGTGCAACAGATTCAAGTATAGACTGTTTCTCGTCAACTTTTAGTGTAAGATATGACGCTATCAAATCCGCGAGACGTCCGGGGTTATCGACATTTATTATCGACATAAGTGTTTCGGAAGGAATTCTTTTGTTGAGCTTAACATAGTTTTCAAACTGTCTGATTACCATGCGGATAAGAGCCTCATCCTCAATAGTCACCTCATCGGTCTCAAACACTCTTGATATTTTTACCCTGTAATAGGGAGTATCCTGGATAAAATTTTCGATTTTTACCCTGGAAACGCCTTCGACCAAAATCTTCGTCGTCCCGTCCGGAAGCTGCATCATCTGGACAATTTCCGCCAGTGTCCCGATGGAACAAATATCGCTCGCGGTCGGCTCTTCGACGCTCTCATCTTTTTGAGATGAAAAGACAACCATTTTTTCCTTAACAAGAGTATCTTCGAGTGCTTTTACGGATTTGCTGCGCCCGATAAAAAGCGGCACAATCATCTGTGGAAAAACGACCATGTTGCGAAGCGGTATCAGGGGAAGAATTTCTTTCCATTCTGTCAACTTATCCGGACTTGCGGAATCAAATTTTTCTTCTGGCATTATTATTTAATCGATTTTCTGGAAGTAATAACCTCGTCGATAAGACCGTATTTAACCGCTTGCTCCGCGCCCATATAAAAGTCGCGGTCGGAGTCTTTTTCGATTTTTTCAAGCGACTGTCCTGTGTGCTTTGCCAAAATCTGGTTTAATAATTTTTTTATCCTGACTATCTCCTGGGTCTGGATCTCAATATCCGTTGCCTGTCCCTGCGCTCCTCCAAGTGGTTGGTGGATCATTATTCGGGCATTTGGCAATGCAAATCTTTTTCCTTTTGCGCCGGCAGCTAAAAGCACCGCGCCAAAACTTGCCGCCTGTCCAACACATATTGTTGAGATCGGGGTTTTGAGATACTGCATGGTATCATAAATTGCCAAGCCGGACGTTACTACTCCTCCTGGAGAATTTATGTACATAAACGCGTCTTTTGTTGAATCTTCGTTGTCTAAGAATAACATCTGGGCAATAATTACGTTTGCAATCGTATCATCGATCGTATCGCCTACAAAAATAATTCTTTCTTTTAATAGTCTGGAGTAAATATCATATGCCCGCTCTTCCCTTCCGCTTTTTTCAATAACCATCGGGATAACTGTCATTAATTATTCCCCCTTTTCTTTAATTTTCGCGTTCGCAGACAAAAAGTCCAGGGCTTTTCGCCTAAGCATATAATCTTTTATGTAGGCTCTGCCCGACTCTCCGAGCCCCTGATGAAAACCGGACGCATCCCGCCCGACGTTCGCCGCAAGGTTATTAACCTCTTCGTTGATCTCCGGATCCGAGACTTCGATTTTTTCGGCATCAGCTATTGCGCGAAGCACTATTTTGCCTTTTACTCTTTTTTCGGCGGGACTTTTTATCTCTTCCTTCATCTTTTCCATGTCTTTTTTGGTCGCTGCCAGATAATTTTCCAAGGTAATATTGCTGTTTTCAAGAGATTTTCTGAATTCATCTAACATAATCTCTAATTCTTTGTTTATCATGGCCTGCGGAATCAAAACCGTGCTTTCTTGCGAGGCCAAATCTACAAGTTTATCCTTTACGTTCGCGTCTGATTCGTTCTTTTTGTGATCTTCCAATAACTTTCTGGCATCTTCTTTGAGTTTTTCGACTGAATCAAGATTTGCGGCTTTTTTCGCAAACTCATCATTTAATTCGGGCAGTTGCTTTACCACCGCGCGCTTGATAAGAGCGTTAAATTCTATGTCTTTTCCCGCAAGGTCATTATTGTCATAATTTTCCGGAGTCTTAAAGGTAAATTTCTTTTCTTCGTTTGTTTTTACGCCAAGCAGGTTTTCGTTAAAGCCCGGAAAAAGTTCATATTGCTTATCGCCTAAGACTATTCCCATTCTAGTTTTTGTAAGTTCCAAAACCTGGCGACCGTTAAGATTAGCAAGGAGATCAAATTCAAGTATGTCTCCGTCAGCAGCTCCGCGATCCCCTATCTCGTTAAATTGCGCGTGGTTTTCCCTGATTTGGTTTATATATTCGTCAACTTCGGAATCTTCTACTTTGATGCTGTTTTTTTCAACCTTCAGGCTTTTATATTTCCCAAGTGTTACGGTCGGATATACTTCGACACTAATACCGATCACAATAGGACTGTCATCTTTTGGCTCGGATATAACTTTTATATCCGGATAGTCAACAGGATCTATATTTGCTTCCTTTATTACTTCCGGGTATGCGTCCGAGAAAACCCTTCGGAGGGCTCTTTCTTTTAAAACATTACTATTAACATATGTTTCGACGATATTCTTTGGAGCTTTTCCAGGCCTAAACCCGGGAACTTTTATTTCTTTTGAAGCTTCTATCAACTCCGCATCCAACGCTGTAACATAATCTGAATGCGGAATCTCAATCTCGAGCGAAACGGTATTATCTTTCCGTTCGTTTTTAAGTACTTTCATTATAAATGTAGTATACCATGGGGGAAAAGTAGGTTACAAGGCGATTTAGACTCGAGATTTGATATTGCATAGTATTTTTCAACACTGACGAAATTTACTATAAAAGTTTGCCCGTTATTATGTTGGCTCGTTTGCCCGATCAATTGGTCTAACAGACCAACAGGCAAACGGGATAACGGGCTAACCGTTAATTGGCATAATAATTGCTGTAAGTGGGTACGAGGTGATAAAAATGAGCAATTTGATACCGGCCGAGCGAATCGAAAGTAAAATCTATTTAATTAGAGGTCATAAGGTTATGTTGGATAAAGATTTAGCTGATCTTTATGGCGTTCGAACTTTTGTGTTAAATCAAGCGGTTAAGCGAAACAAAGAAAGATTTCCGGAGGATTTTATGTTTTCGTTAACAAGAAAGGAAATTTTAAGCATATCACAATTTGTGATATCCTCCTTCGGCGCAAATAATGATACTTTGAAATTTTCAAAAAACGTAAATGCATTTACGGAACAAGGATTAGCCATGCTTTCAGGGATCCTAAATAGCAAAAGAGCTATTCAGGTTAATATTGCTATTATGCGAGCTTTCGTAAAACTCAGGCAAATTTTATCAACTAACAAAGAGTTGGCAATCAAGGTTAATGAGCTTGAAAGAAAATTCGAAAATCACGACGTTGATATTCAATCAATCTTTGAGGCCATCCGCCAACTGATGGAGCCGTCGCCAGAGGAGAAAAAGGGGAGGATAGGGTTTGTGGTTTGAACGATTATACACGGAATTTTTGGGTCTACTTTCCACTCTCTACTATCCACCTTTTAATCAGCATCCACTCCCCACGACCTTCTACTTGGAAGATTGCAGGGTAATTTAAATCAATATCAAACCAGTTGAATTCTTTTGTCTTAGGAAATTTATTGTGATTTTAAATATTTGGTTCGAAGATATAAAAACATAAGCCTTTTTTGTATGAGACAAAAGGTTATAAACCTTTATGGCTATGAATTTTGAAAATTAAATATAGTTTCTAAATTATATGGGCATACAAGGATAGAACGTAAGAGATAAAGAAGCCAATAAGCGGATAATATTCTAATCTGTTGTCCTTTCCATTTTCTCTATTGGCACGACAAAGCATATTTGTGCTAATCAAAACAACGCAATATGGAAATAATATTGTTCCGTCTGGGGAGAAATGGATGCTGACGGTTTTGTAAGCCAATAATAAAGCCAAATAATCAATAATGCCAGTAAGTATCATTATTATTGGAATTGGTAAGAACCTTGTTAATGGATAAACTGCATACGATACAAACGTTGATAATAGAATCAAAATCGGAACAAAAATGATAGCGAACAATGCCCAAGGGATAGGCATATATATGAAGGCAATAATAACAAAGATTGCGATAATTGCTTTATAA
>Ga0265296_1002433_pt1 | contig 18825 bp, 18 predicted proteins | sample MunlanPumphouse1_FD_189073 | JGI IMG/M metagenome (GOLD analysis project Ga0265296, IMG submission 189073) | Groundwater microbial communities from a municipal landfill in Southern Ontario, Canada - Pumphouse #1 | ecosystem: Environmental > Aquatic > Deep subsurface > Groundwater | place...
GGCTGCTCATGCTCGGCGATCGCTATGCTCGGCGATCGGAGAAGGGAAAACTTTGCTCTCACAAACACATGTTGCACACGAACAAAGTTCAACTGTAGTACAAAAAGCGCAACGAAGAGACATGTGAGTGCAGCAACGAACCGACGATGACTCCGCAACGTGAGGAGAAGCACAATGAAGAGCATGAGTACCGCGATGTGTGCAATCTTCACTCCAGAGATAATCGTGACGTACATCCATGCACCAACGAGAACGGTGACCACTACGCGCATCCGTGTCCATCGCTGCATGAACGCGAGGTACACGACGCCGACTCCATACATGACGAGGAGGTACCCGAGATAATTGCCGATATCGTTCCCAATAATTGATGGCTGCGCCCGGGTGTGAAATACGCCGCTCTGCATGATGAATATCGCAAGCGAATGGATGACCACCGGGAGTATGGATACGCCCATGAGCGGGAGGATGACCCGGAGGAGCCGCTCGGACTGCATGACGTTCACGAGGATGAACAGCACGACGCTGTAGGTTGCCGCAGCCAGTGCGGGCGGGAACGCATCAAACCCCGGAGGCGCAAATCGCAACGACACGACTTGCGCGAGCACATGGAGGAGGAGGAACGCGTACAACCAGTACGCGCGACGAATGATAAGTTGCCGCTTCATGCACGCGTATGCCCCGAACAGCGTGATGGCGACGAATGCGAGTTTCGTCACCTGCACGGTGTACCCCAATCCCGGTATCGGAATCCGGACGAGGTGGTACGGGAGCGCGGCGACGAACAGGAGGATGCTCGCGTGCAACCAGCGGAGCGCACCGGGTCGAAAGAGTTCCCGGAGATCTTCACGGAATTGTGCGAGTACGTTACCCATACGCTCACTGGGAACCGCTCCGAACACGGTAGAGTTCAAAACTGTTCCGTTCCGCAATGCGCTGCCACCGCGAATCCGTCCGCACCATCGCAAACGCGTCGTCCGACACGTACGCCGGACTCTCTGGATGCAACCCATTATTCGTGGCATCGAGCAGGATGTACGTCGCACGGTATGTGCCGTCCATGCTCACGATCCTAGGGTACACCATCGCGCCGCGGTGGGCGTACAGTCGCGACAGTAGGAACTCTTGCGTCGACACAATCGCATCTCGGGGAATCTGTGCGATGAGTTCACCGACCGCACGGTGGTGATCGGTGACGCGGTACGCGGACCAATGGAATGATTGCGTCCGAAACACCGCGGGACGCAATCGGGTGCTCCAGAACTGCGCCGCGATCGGTGAAGGACCGAAGAACACGTTCGCTATGAGCAACCCGATGAGCACCGCAGCCATCGCCGCAGCATGGACGCGATGGGATGCTCCAGAAGGGAGCTGAGAATCCGATAATCGCTGCAGCCAGGTGATGCACCGCGGCCACGCGCGGAGGAACGCGTAGAGAATAAACGGTACCGCGGGCGCCATGTAGTAGAGCATGTACGAGGAATTGGTGAACCCGGTACTCAGCAGCCCCACGCCGAAACTCGCGAATGCGGGGATGAGTACGCTCGGCGCGAACAGCGGAATCGCGAGGAGCGGGAGGAAGAGCATGGAGAGATTCGCGAGTTTGATCGGATGCGTGAGCGCGGAGACGACCGCGAACGGATGCTGTACTAAATTTCCCACCACGTCCAAAAACGAACTACCGGGCCCGAGCGCTTGCGCAGCATAGTACACGTACTGCTCGGCGCTGCTCAATGCAGGCATAATGACCGTCGTCGTCACCGCGAACACGCCGATCCCCATGAACGCGATCGTGAGTCCCAACGCACGACGTCGCTCCATAATCGCGAGGAACACCCCGAACAACATCACGGTGAACCCGACCTCTTCCCGAACGAATGCGGCAAGGAGCGCAAAGACGAGCATGCCAACCGTGGAACGTCGCTCCCAGAAGTAGAGCATCCAGAGGAGTGCGGGGATGCTGAAACGGAGTATTTCAAATTCGTAGAGCGTGATGTACTGGAACGTCGGGTACCACAGGAACACCGCGGCTGCGAACATCCCGAAGTGGGAACCCACGCCCCTCCGTGCCATGAGGTACATCGGGATTGCCGAGGAGAGCATGAGCGCCACGCCGCTCATGAGCAGCGCCTCCGGTGCAGACCACACGCGATGGAGGAGACCGAAGAGGTACACCAACGGCACGAAATGGACGGTCAAGAAATTCTTCGTCCCCGGCACAATGAACTCGTGCGAGAGCGTTTCGGGACGCCACGTCGTTGCAATGCTGTGCACGATCTGCAGCCAGTGGGAAACATCCGCGTACATATGCAAGCTGCGGAACTTCAAGTACTGCGCGACGAACAGGTACGCGGGGAGTACGAGGAACACGATGAGCACCCACCGAGGCACCGACCACCCGCGCCGTCGGCATACCGCGTACGCGAGCGCTGCCGCACCGAATGTGGCGGCGATACCGATGGCGTAGTAGAACACGAGCATGGTGCTCATACGTCACGATCATGGAGGCGACTTCCCGTACCCTGCGGCTGCGACAACACGCGCGACCGACCTGCGTCAGGTGTGAGGAGGGCGGAGAAGAGGGGCGACGTGGAGAGATGCCGTTGCCGGAATGCAGAGATTTGCGCCTCCGTCGTTGCGATCGCACCGCCACCCACCGTGACGAGGAACGCGAGCATGTCCCCGATGAGCGCCACGCGATCAGCGTGCGCCCATCGGAACGGGATGATGACGCGCGCACCGATTTCCGGATCGGGATCATCTGAAAAATCAATTGCGTGGAGCAGGAACGTACAATCGGATGGAAACCACGTGAAGAGCGTCTGGACGAGACGTGTGTACGTGCGACCCCACGCGTAGAGGAAGGTCGTATGGATGGGACTCCGGAGGAACGGGAGCACCGCGATCGGGAACTCGTAGAGGAATTCACCGGCGTCTGACCCACGGATGACCCGCGGATGTCGCGCCGCGAACGCGTACCACATTCGCCCGAAGGTCTTCCCGTCGTGATCACCGCGGCCGCGAAGTCGCTGGTGCGCAGCCATCGCGAGGGTCGCGAAGCCCGGGAGCACGCTCGAATCGTAGGCGTACCCGAGATCCATGAGCGCGCGCACGGTGCAACGATCAATCGCGTATCCGGGTGCTCGAAATCCGACCGATCGTTGTCCGGTTACCTGCACGATGGCATTGTGGCACCGTTCAATCTCTCGATGCTGCTCCCCCGCTCGCAGTGTACCCCATGCCATGGGATGGGAATACGAATGATTGCCGATCGCATGCCCGCGTCGCAGCGCCACACGACAGAACTCCCGGGCGCTCTCCCATTCGAGATCCTGACCCACAATGAAGAACGTCGCATGAATGTGGTGGCGATCGAACAACTCGAGTGCTCGCGGAAGCGCACACTCAAAAAAAATGCTCGGACGCTCCGCGAATGTCACCCCGTACTCCCGCTCATAAATCCATGGAGAGTCGACGTCCACATGGATGCTTATCATACGCGAATCGTTGTTGGCGCGTACTGGACGCGCAGTGCTCGCTTCAGCACTTTCCCCATCGTATTCCGTGGGAGGGAGGCGACGCATTCGAATTGCGTCGGACGCTGGGTAGGCGACAATCGCTCCGCACAGTGCCGTTGAAGCTCCCGCATATCCAATGCGCCGTCCGGAACGACCACGGCGACCACGCGCTCTCCCCGCCGCGCATCGGGAACGCCGATCACCGCCGACTCCCGTACGTGGTCGAACCGGTTGAGCACACGCTCCACGACAGCAGGATACACGTTCTCACCGTCCACAATGATGAGATCACTCTTCCGCCCGAGCAACGTCAGGAACCCATCCGCATCGTGCACGCCAATATCCCCAGTGAGAAAAAACCCATCCCGATCAAACGCCGCCGCCGTTGCCTCTGGTTTCTTCCAGTATTCGGTGAAGAGGTACGCACTTCGTATCCGCACCTCTCCGGTCATCACGCTCCCATTCGCCCTGCGGACACCTGCGGGGACCTCGATCCCATCTTCACCGACTACCTTGAGATCCATCCCATCGAGCGGTACCCCAACGGATCCCTGCGGCCACGGACCGTCGAACGGAATGCTCGTAATGACGTGGCCCTCGGTCATGCCGTACCGATTGATGAGGTGGTGGCCCAGGATCGTCTCGAGTTCCGGCAGCACCTCCGGGCGAATTGGCGCGGAACCACAGGTGAATACACGCATCCGATGCCATTGCTTCGCCTGTTCCCGAAACTCCGGTCTCCGCAAGAATGCGTAGTACATGGTAGGGATCGCCATGAACACCGTTGCGTCCCGCAGTCGTTCCATCGCGGAGAACATCTGGTCCTCGATAAGGACAGTACTCCCAGTCACCCAACTCAAATGGGTCGCGAACGAGAGCCCATGGAGATGGTGGAGCGGGAGGACGTTCAGAATTCGATCATCGGGCGTCATGCGCCAGCAGCGCTGGAGCGCGAGCAGACCCGCCGCCTCGGTGCGATGCGTGTAGACCACTCCTTTGGGATGCCCGGTGGTTCCGGAGGAGTAGAGCATGAAACATGGATCATCTGGAACGATGTCAACGTCACGAAATTTCTCCGCTGCGTCCGCGCTGATGATATCCCCATACTCAACGATTGCCTCGACGGTCGGGCACGAGTGATGAATGTCCCGTAGCAATGCTGTACCACTCGGGGAGGCGATCGCGAATCGCGCACCGCTATCATTGAGAAAGTACGTCATCTCATCCTTCGTGAACTGTGCATTGAGCGGAAGGGATACCCCGCCGCTCAAGATGATGCCGAGGTGGGTAATGAGGAACGGCAATTTCTCCGTCGTGAAGATGACGACGCGATCCCCCTTCCGGAGCCCACGCTCCTGGAGCATGGCACCGACACGCTTCGCCGCTCGCTCGAGCTGTCCAAATGTGATCACCTGATCACGGTACGTGATGGCCGGACGATCGGCGTGGTGTGCGAACTGTGCCTGTAGCAGCTCGATGAAACTCGGCATACCTTCAGGAGATATTTCGCTCCCCCACCACGATGACGCTCGCCACTGCGTACGTCCGCGTGTGTGACATACTGACTGCGATACTTCCTACTCGCAGCTCCGTATGCAACATCTTCATGCGTCCGTGGAGGCGTATGATCGGCTGGCCGGATGGCGCATTGCGTATCTCGATATCGGTCCACGCGATGCCCTTCCCGCGCCCACCGCCGAATGCCTTGAGCACCGCTTCCTTCGCTGCGAACCGCGCGGCGAGGTGCTGATACGTTTTCGCCCGCTGCGCGGCGTACGCCTGCTCGTGGCGAGTGAACACTTTATTCAAGAAGCTGCCTTTCCATTGTAAGGCAGCACGTTTGATCCTCGCGACTTCTACGATATCAATTCCGGTACCAATGACCATGGCGCTGATTCGTCAATCGTTGCACGTACTCGTCCCGTCACATCCCCAACTACAGATCGGGAAGGTTGACCTTCTCCCGATTGGCAACCACCCGTGCAGGGTTTCCCATCGCAACGGTCCATGGTGGAATATCCCCGTACACCACGGAATGCGGCCCGATCAGCGCACCTTCGCCGATGGTCACTCCGGGGAGGACGATCGAGTACTCCGCGACGCCGGAGTCCTTCTCAAGCACGACCGGACCCTGCTTGTACGCTTTGTACCGCCAGGGGATCATCACTCCACTCAAGCGCTTCCCATCTTTGGCGAGGTTCGTGTGACCGTAAATATGCGCACCGGTGGCCACAGAAGCGTAATCCCCAATCGTCACTCCCTGCGAACCCGCCGCGATGCTGCTGAATGGTGCGAGGTGCACGCGCTTCCCAATGGTAATGGGGCCGAACAACCCGAAGAGTTTCGCGTACGCATCAATCCACGTGTACTCGCCCACCGAAATGTTCTTCCCTCCGTTCACGCGCAATCCGACATCGAGGATGCAGTGTTCCCCCAGTTGCTGGAATATCCTCCGATACGCAATACGGCGCATGCCGTATCCCGCCGCTCCGGGCATGTACAGCATGATCATGCGCAACGGATCGAAGATCGCACGCGCCGTCAATCCGAAGAACTGTCGCGCGCGAAACGGCTTCCCCTCAAGCATGTCCTCAAATGCCCGCATCTGCTCCTGCTCGTGTCGTGCGATCATACGATCTCCTCGTCCAGCAACATCCACGGCCAGCTCAACCGGTAAACGTGATCCCGTGCTGCTCCAGCGTCATCTTGATCAACGGGTAGTTCAGCATCTCAATGGACTCGTCCTCCGTGAAGGTCACGCGGAACCGCTCCTCAAGCGCGATCACGAGGTTAAGGTGCTTCAAGGAATCCCAACTGGCGACCGTATCAATGGAACTCGAACCATCGATCGCGCTTGGGGAAGCCCCGAGCACGTTCGCCATCACTTGCACGAGATCCGCTTCAACGCACTGCATAGACACGCTCCGGTTGATCCACCGCGTCGACCGTCATCCATTTCGGCGTTGCGCACGTCGCGTGCGCGACATCGAGTTCCCACGGACCATCCGATTCGTTCCCCCGACGAACGAACTGATGGTGAGCGTAGAAATCGGCAACTTGTACGTTCTTGCTCGTGGGGATGTACTGCCCGCACACGGTCGTGCATCCGTTCGCCCGAGCGCGATCAACGACGTATGCGAGGAGTACATCTTCAACGCCACGGCCTAATGCGCGGCAACTCATGAGCAGCGTGTCGATGTCCGCAACGGCATCCGCGTACCGCACGATCGCCACACCGACGATCCCCATATCCGCAATCTTATCCCGAAGCTGTGTGTACAGCACATCACACTGCGCATCGTTCGTCCAGCGTGCAATGTCTCCCTCCGTGTACCGTTTCGTTGTGAGGTTGAACTGATTCGTCTTCTGGGTCAATTGCGCGACGCGCGGAATGTGGAATGCGTCCGCGCGCCCAATGCGCACGCGGATATCGAGCGTGGTCAAGTACTCCTCCACTGAACTCGCCGATGCGGAGAGCTGCTTCCGCTGCGCCTCGTCGCGGTACATGCGATTCCGCACGCGATCCTCATCAGAAAACGACAACGCATCAAAGTACCCGCGCGCGCAGAGCGCCGATCGCAGCTGTGACGCCTCGGGCGGCAACTGGAGCACCGTGATCTCCGGTATCTGCGACTGCACGAGACCAATCTCATGTGCACTATCATCCGCGAATACCACGCTGTCCATTCCAATGCCGAGTTGCTCCACGATGCGCCGGATGTTCATCGCCTTATCATCCCAGTTGATCTGCCAGGTCGCGAAGTGCTCCGCGCGGAGCACCGTGTGCGGATGGCGCTCGAAGACCTCGAGCACGTCGCGCTCGTTGTTCTTACTGCAGAGCGCGAGCACCACGCCGCGGTCGTGGAGATTCAGGACCTCGCGCTGGAAGGACAGGTAGCACGAACCCGGGTAGGTCGGCCCCAACGCGATGCCGTTGATCCCTTCTTCCCCAACGACTCCCCCCCAGAGCGTGTTATCGCAATCGAGGATGAGGCACTTGAACGATTTCCCTTTGAGCGCGCGCACGAAACGGACGTACTCCATGCCGAACGACGCGAGCGCATGACGAGAGAACGGCATCTTCCCAATGTGCCAGTGCCGCTCACTGTACCCCTGCTGCGTACCCGTCCGTGCCATGAGGTGCGCGTAATCCACGATGTACACGTCGGAAACCTGCCGCACATGGCGTAGGAGTTCCTGGTGGAGATGGAGCATGGTATGCGTCTGCAGGTGTTCCTGCTGGGCGTCGAGAATGCCCATGGCCGGATAATCCGGAAACGGAAAATTATTGAGGAGGATTGGGACATTCGAGCGCTGGCGCACCGCGCGGACGAGCGCAACATGCGCGTTCACGATGCGTTGCACCTCCGCTCCGAGTGCCTGCTCGGAAAACGAGACGAATCGCGTTACGAACGCAGGAGCGATTGCTTCAAGCCATTGCGCAATGATGATGATGTCTGGTTGGGAATGAAAAAACGCGCTCTCGGAATCCAGAACCTCCGTGGCAATCGCATCGTACCCTCCCACCGTCATGCATGGAAAAAATCCCATGCGCGCAATTTCTGATTTCAGAATCGGGAGGAGCGGCTCGATCGTAAAATTCCGAAGGATGCCGAGACGGAGTGGCGGCAATCCGCTCTCCTCCACAGTCATACGATCGATGATGTTCGCGGTGGCATTGTATGCACCGTACGACGGCATCGGTCCGAGCTGTCGAATGGATTGGATGAGCGCGTCACCCGACATATCATCACGCCGCATCGCGGAGTACCGATCCGTAATTCACCGTAATCAACTGCTCCTCCCACTGTGCGCAAGGCACGTCTTCCGCCGGAAGCACGCGCTCGCTCGCAATGGCGAAGTGCGCATCCGCAATCACCGCACGAATCTCATCCACGGAATGGAAATGGTACACGTGATCCACGGCCGGACAGTTCACGCAGGTGGAGAGGTACACGACGCCCTCCGGCGCGAGCAACGCGCGGACGCGCGCGAGGAACCCCACGGGATCCCGCACGTGCTCGAGGACCTCGCCGATCGTAATGAAATCAAACCGATGATCGCTTGAGAAGGCAAAGAAATCTCCGTGCGTGAACCGGACGCGGGTAATCGGGATACCGAGCGCGGAGAGCATCCGCTGGGCAATCGCAATCGCCGCCGCGCTGATCTCGCACACTTCCACCTCGAGATTCGGAAAACGTCGAAGCGCGTCGCGAAGGAACAACCCATGACCCGCACCCACTTCGAGGTACCGTGTGGGGCGTGCATGTTGCAATGCCTCTTGAAGGTAGCGGAAGAGCTGATAGTGATTCGGCCAGAGCATCTGGGAAACAAGGAGTCCCACCATGTACCGGTGCATGATCTCCGGCTGATCGTACACGTCCCGTCGCACGCGATCGGCATCTTGCGCAGGGTAGACGCCGGTTTTCCGAAATGCGATTTGATCGCGCACCATCCCCATGCAGAGATCGTTGTACGCACGGGCGACCGCCGCGCGTTCCTCGGGACTCGTCATGAGCGTCTGTTGAAGGAGCTCGCTCACATCCTCCGCGAATGCCCAGAACTCTACGTCCTGGCCTGCGATGAATGTCGCGATGCGCTTCGCCTGCAACGGGTTCTGGCTGCGTATGGCATCTACGAGCTGCATGAACGCAGGATACGTAGTCCGCTGTCGCGTGAATGGGATCATGGGATCTTCCACCCGCATCACGCCATCACCGAACCGCCGCACACGCGGAGGTTCTCACCGGTGATGTGTCGCGCTCCGGGGCTCAAGAGGAACGCGACGGCCCGCGCGACGTCCTCCGGTTGTCCCAACCGACGCAGCGGCGTCTGCATGCGCGTGAGTTCCTTCGCGCGTTCGGGCAGCTCCGCGAGCATATCGGTGTGCGTCATCCCAGGCGACACCACGTTGACTCGGATGTTCTTCGGACCGAGTTCCGCCGCCAGCGACCGCGCGAGTGCGGCGAGTGCGGCCTTGGCGACCGCATACCCCGTCTGTTGCGCCGGTGGAACCGCATCGGCAGCGACCGAGCCGATCATGACGATCGCACCGCCGCCCACCGCAATCATCTGCGGCACCGCTGCCTGCGCGCAGAGGAATGCTCCCTTCACTTGCACATCAAGGTGCTCCTGTGCGGACTCCCATGTCATGTCCGCAAACGCCTGGAGGTGGATGGGCCGCGCAGCGGCATGCACCAATCCCTGAATGGGACCGAGCCGTTCTGCTGCCACAGCGAAGAGGCGACCGACCTCGTCCTCCTTGGAGATATCCGCGCACACCGCGATGGCCTCGCCGCCGCGATCCGCAATGTCTTTGACCACGCGCAGCGCGTCTTCTTCTCCGTGGAGGTAGTTCACGACGACCTTGTGTCCGTCGCTCGCCAGTACGCGAGCGATCGCCGCACCAATCCCTCGCCGTGCACCCGTAATGAGGACGACCATAGCGTTCGCAGAATTCGTGGACGATTCCCCACGCGCCGACACGTTAAGGAGACGGACGCGGGCTTCCCCGGTCATGAGCACTTGGTTCGCCTGATTCGCAATCACGGTCTCGAGGACGAGGATCCTCGTTGCAGGTGACTTCTGCTTCACGCGAACCGCCACACGGATCGTATCTCCGACGTACGCCTGGTGCAAGAACTGGAGTGTCTGGGAGAGCCAGAGCGCTCCGGGCCCGGGCATGAGCGTCCCGATGACGGTCGAGAGGAATGACGCGGAGAGCATCCCGTAGACGACTGGCCGTTGGAATGGCGTCCGCTTCGCAAAGTCCTCATCCAGGTGGAGAGGATTACGATCACCGGTGGCATCCGCGAAGCGCTCGACATCCTGCGCAGTGATCGTATGCACGAGTTCGCGTTCATCGCCAATGCGAATCGTATCGAAGTTGACGGGGGGCATGGGGACACCGTTCAATTGCATAGCACAACAATCAGTACCAACGCAGAATCGTCGCGCCGAAAATGTACCCCGCTCCCACGCCGGAGAGGACCACGATCTGCCCGCGTTGAATCATATTATGCTCGACCGCCTCACAGAGCGCGATCGCCATAGACGCATCGGCAGTATTCCCGATCCGCTCAACGTTCGTGTACGTCTTCGACATCGGCAATTTCATTTTAGCCATGAGGTACTCAATGAGACGGAGGTTCGCCTGGTGCAGGATGAAGCAATCCACATCGCCAACCGTCAACCCGGCCTTCTCGAGCGCGCGCCGGATCGCTTTCGGCTGGTGCGTGACGAGCTGTTTCCATGTCTCCATCCCGTTCATCTCATAGTACTGGAGCCCTTCGTGCACATTCTCTGGCCGTATTGGATGGCTCGACCCACCGCCGCGCAATCGCACCGCATCGAACACGCTCCCGTTGCACGACACCTCCGACGCGAGCACGCCGTACCCATCGGGAACCCGTGAAACGACCACCGCACCTGCCCCGTCACCGAAGAACATGGAGGATTCGGGGTCCTTCCAACTAATGTACGGGGACTGTACCGCAGTCCCAATGACGAGTATGTACTGCAGCGTCGCATCACATCGGAGTCGGTCCGCCGCAATGCTGACGCCGATCTGAAACCCCGTACAATTCGCGAGAACATCGAACGCACCGGCGCGCGTCGCGCCGAGGAGGTGCTGGACGCGGGCGGCCATCGCGGGAAACACGTAATCGCCGGAGAACGTGCAGCAGATGATGAGGTCCACGTCTCCGGCGGCAATGCCCGCACGTCGGAGCGCTTCCTGTCCCGCGCTAACGGACATCGAAGAGGCGGACTCTCCCTCACCGATCACATAGCGGTTCGTGATCCCGGTCCGTTCGGCAATCCACTCCGGTGTGACGCCGAGCCGCCGCGCGGCATCCGCATTCGTCACGATGTTCTTCGGAATGTACTTCCCGACGCCGGTGATGCCGACTCCCGTCGGACGTGCGGACATATCACGCTACGTGGAAATCAATCCCATGGCGATTACCTGGCCGGTGATGATGCCTCCGAGCGGGTGGATGAGGAACTCGAGCACATGGCACACTTCCTCCATCGTCACCACGCGTTTCACGGTGAGCTTCTGAAGTGCGCGGGCGATGACCGCCTCGCCGAGCGCCTCGACCGCCTGCGTGGAGAACATGGACGGCGCGATGACGTTGCACGTCACCCCCGATGCCGCCCACTCCTTCGCCATGATCCGCGTGAACTCGACGATCGCGCTCTTCGAGGCCGCGTACGCTGCGGTCCCCTCTTCGTGTAAACCCACCGCCATCGAGGACACGTTGATGATCCTCCCGAACCTCCGCGCAACCATCCCGCGCGCCGCCTCTCGAGTCACGAGGTACGACCCGATTGCGTTCGTGCGGAGGACATCCTCCAACACCGCGCCGGATGTCATGAGCGCCGGAGTTGCGGCGGGAGCGGACCCCGCATTGTTCACCACGACATCGATCCGCTGGTGTCGGCGATCGATGGAGCGAATCCACGCGACGACCTGATCTTCGTCGCGCACATCGACAACGGTATGCGTGTACGCTGACGCATCGAATGCCGCCGCGCCTCGACTACATCCTTCGATGATATACTCCTTCCCGAGAAAGTGTCGCGCAATGCCCAAACCGATCCCACGACTCGTCCCCGTCACGATCATGACCGGTGTTTCGCTAGGCATGTGCGCAATCCCGAATCACGATGGCTGTCACAATCTTCGCCATATCACCGATCGTCAGCGTCGCCTTCCCCGCATTGCAGTCATGGATCTCGTACAGCTTGAGCACGAGCGGCACGCCTATCTCCGCATGGATCTTCTCCTCAACGTCCGTGGTGAAGTTGATGAACGCGATGGAGTCGAGAATGCTCTTCGCTCCGAGCAGCACCGTCGCATCATCGAGCACTGCGCCCGTCTCGATCTGCAGCTGACCCGCGTGCTCGCGCAGTGCGACAATCATCAACTCCCTCACGCGCTGTGCTGTGATCATACTGGTGTTTTCTGACAATATTCACGCTGTTGTCCTGCGATACGCTAACTCCACCACCGGCACCGGCAGCCCGTCTTCGCCGTACGATCGTCCCACCCAGAAATGCGACAGCTCCGGCGCGTGCATGCGGAAGCCGGGGCCGGAGCCGTCATCGGTCTCGTCGAGTCGGTGCAAGAGATCCGCGACGATGCGCTCGGATGCCTTGCCGTCACCCATGGGGTTCGGCCATGTCTTCCCGTAGAGCGCCTCGAACTTCGCGAGGACAACCTCGGACGGATACCTCGCGGATTCCGCAGGATCGAATTTCACACTCGAACCCACGTCGTACGTCTGCGGCCGCTCCGTCGCCTTCCGCATCTGGAGCGACGGCACCTGGAGCACGCACGTTTCCTCGACGACGGTGCCGGAGTCGGTGATGACGCCGCGCGAGTTCGTCATGAGCGCCACGAACTCGAAGTACCCGATCGGATCCACCATGATGACGTTCTTCGGAAGTTTCAGCCCGTACTCCTGGAGCACCTTCTGCGTCCGGTAACTCGCGGGGAAGTACACCGTGCGCTCCGTGGACCCAATGAGCCGGAGGATCGCCTCGAAGGAGGAGCGGATGTGCACGTTCTCGCGGCGGTGGCACGTCATAAGGTAGTACTCGCCCTTCACGATCCCGCGCGAGGAGAAGAACGCTGGCGTCGCCATCGCGTCGTACTGCGCCTTCCGATTGAAGTAGTACGTCTGCAGAATCTCGACGATGGGATTCCCATACGTGACGACGATGCTCTTCTGGTTGAGCCCACCAACCATCCCTTGGAGCTTGTACTCCGGAAAGTACGTGTAGATGACGTCGGACATCTGATCGATGAGGCGTCGGTACTTGTCCTCCGGCATGCGCCAGTCGTACGAATGCCAGCAGCCCTCGAAGTGCACAATGGGAATATTGAGCTGTCCCGCTGCGATGCACCCAACGACGGTGTTCGTGTCGCCGAGGAACATAACCGCGTCGGGTTTGAGGTCCTGGAGCACTGACGAGAGTCGCTGGATCATCGCGCCCGCGATTTCTGCATCACTCGTACCGGAGACGCCGAGCTCGAGGTCCGGCGGCGCGACGTTGAGTTCACGGAAGAAGACGTCCTTCAGGTTGTCCGAGTAGTGCTGCCCGGACCAGATGAACGTAATCCGATGCTTCGTCTGCGCACGGAGCGCGTTGAGCACGAGCGAGGCGCGGATGATGTCTGGCCGGATGCCGAGCACGATCGCGAGATTGGCCATAGTTGCGAATAACGAATCCGCCACGGATCCTTCGAATCTCACGAATACCGCGAACAATAGAGAGCGCTTCTGCAGTGCACCGCGTACATGTGGCACTGTCAACGACAGCTGTCACGCGCCTGATCACGCCGTTACGGCTGCGCACGCGCGGAGCGATTCCGCGATCGGGTGGCTGGCACCGACTAGTGCCACGAGATCCGATCGCATCGCGAGCGTGCGACTGATAGATTGCATGTGCGCGGTCGGTTCGATCGTCAACCGCTTGCCGAGCGCGTCGCGGATGGCGCACAGCAGTGCGTACTTCGAGCACGGCGTGTTCGGCGCGTAGTGGAGCACGTGGCCGTTCGCGCGGAGTTGCACAAAGAGATCATCACGGATGACCCGCGCGCAGAACTTCGCGAACTGTCGGGTGGTCACACCGTGCCACATGTGGTTCGTGTACCCCTGCACAGTCGCGCCGTCGGGTTGTGCGACGACCCACTCCCAGAGACCCTCGCGCTTTATTGGGCTTGACCCGACGATGGAGCACCGGATATTAAGCGCGTTCGCGGCACTGCTCTCACCGAGGATTTTCGTGCGACCATAGGTATCCGTTGCGTCCGGCGGATCACCCTCCGTGTACGATTCGGCACGATTCCCCGAGAACACGCCGTCTGTGGACACATGAATGACGCGCACGCCGTGCTCTGCAGCTGCAGCGGCAAGCGCGTGTGGAAACGCCGCGTTGACGGCAACCGCGCGCGCGACCGATGCGGGGTCCGCATCATCAATGTGCCGTGCGGTGATACCGATGCAGTTAATTGCGTAATCTACATCCGCGAGGAGCGCATCGAGTTGCAGTACGCGTGAGATTTCTCGACTGCGCTCACTCCGACTCGCTCCGCTCGAAATGACGCCAGGGGTAGGGGCAGTTGCATCAAACTCCGCTCGCCCAACCCCCCGCACTGCGAATCGCGCGTCCGCAGCCAAGACATGCTCGACCATGTGGCCGAGCATGCCGCGCTTTCCGAGGATGAGGACGCGGTGTTGCATGGGGATGGGATTGCTTCGTCGCGCGGCTCCTCGCGATGACGCACTATGAGAGCACTTCTGCTCCTATCACCTTCACCTCCGGCAACGGGACGATGAACTTCCCGCCGGCACGGAGGTAGTCCGCACGTTTGCTCACGACCTCCTTCATGAAGCTCCACGCGAAGAGAAGCGCGTAGTCCGGACGCGGACCCTGCTCCACACGCGCCCATGGATGGATCGGCACGTGCGTCCCCGGTGTCGCGTACCCGTGCTTCGCGGGCGCGTCATCCACGACGTAGTCGAGGTACTCCCCGTCAATGCCGCAGTAGTTCATGATCGTCGTCCCGCGTCCTGATGCGCCGTAGCCGATGATCGACTTCCCCTGCGCCTTGAGCGTATTGAGGAGCGCCATGAGATCCGTGCGCGTCTTCGCGACGCGATCACCGTACGCCTGGAAAGTCTCCGCGCGATCGTACCCGCGCTCGCGCTCCGTGCGCTCCATTACATGAACGCTCTCGGAGATTGGCTCCGATCGTTTTCCAATCCGTCGCGCATAGAACCGCGCTGCTCCGGAACGAACGCCCGGAGTGAAGTACGCGTCGAATACCTCCATCCCGTAGCGTGTGAGAAAATTTCGGATCGCAGAGAGCGAGTAGTACGAACAATGCTCGTGATAGATCATGTCGTACTGCATCTCCTCCATGAGCGTCCCGAGGTAGTACACCTCGAACACGAGCACGCCGTCCGGCTTGAGAATCGCCGTGACGCCGTCCATGACGCTCCGCATGTCGTCAATGTGCGCGAACGAGTAGCTCGTCGTGATCGCGTCGAACTGTCCGTACTGCTGCAGGACGCGCGCGGCGCTCTCGCGACCGAAGAAATCATCGATGATCGTAAAGCCGTCCTGCTGCGCGGACGCGACGACGTTCGATGCGGGGTCCATACCGATCGCGCACACACCGAGTTGCGCGAAGGGCTTGAGCATGACGCCGTCGTTGCAGCCAATCTCGAACGCGGAGGGATTCGCTCGGCCGGTCAGAAACCGATCGTAGACATCCTTCGCGAAGTCCGCGCAGTGTGTCACGAGCGTCTGAATCTTCGAAGAGAAGTAAAAGTAGTTCTTGAAGAGCACCTCTCCCGCAACCGCGTTCGTCACCTGCACGAGCGTGCAGTCGTTGCAGAACTTGAGATCGAGCGGGTAGTACCGCTCCTCCGCGAACTGCTCGGACTTCAGGAAACCGCCCGCGAGCGGAACATCACCGAAATCGAGCACGCGCTCCATGCGTGGGCTGTCGCAGAACCGGCACGTCGCGTGCGGAATAAATTCTCCGATCTGGCGCTTAACAGCGCGAATGGAGGCTGCGATCATCGTCATACCGTGGTCGTGTGTTCCGATGCGCGGTACGGAATACGCGATGCGTGCCGCGCGTGAGTGAAATACTGATGCCATGTCCGAAATCCGTACGAGAGATGCGAGTGACCATTCTCTGAACCGCGACTCGTCAGCGTATACGGGATCTCGCAGAACGTTGCGCCGAGCCGCTTCGCCTCGCAAAGCTCCTCCATGATAATGGCGAATCCGTGCTCACGCAACACCATCTGCCGGAGGAGGGCGGTCCGCACCGCACGGAAGCCATTCGTATGATCGCGAATTGGGAGTTGGTACAACGCGCGCGCAACGCCATTACCAACTCGGGAAAGCAACTGACGCTGCCACGGGACACCGATGATCGCGCTCCTAGGAGCAAACCGAGATGCCTTAATGTACGCCCATTTCTCACTCATCTTCTCGTAAAATAGCGTCAGGTACCGCGGGTGATTCGTCAAATCGCTGTCCATAAAGAGTGCGTAGTCGAACCCTCCCACAACCGCATACCGTATGCCGGTGCGGAGTGCGGCGCCGTACCCATGGTTCGTCTCGTGATGGACGACACAAAATCGCTCATCGTGGAGCTCCTCTGCGAGCCGCGCGAGGATTCTCGGCGTCGCATCGCGGGAGCCGTCGTTCACAACACAGATCGTCGTCTCGTGCGGGAGGGCGTCGAGGTACGCGAACACCATGCGGATGCTCCGCTCCACAATGACTTCTTCATCGTGCACGGGGATGACGATACAAACCCGAAGCATAGCGTCAGAACCAAGGAATACCAATGCGGTGCGCGAGACCGCGAACGAGGAGCCACGCGTATGCCGGACCGTCGCGCAGGAGCCGAAAGTCCCCCGCGCGGCCGGGTTTCGGTGTAGTAGGGATGTACGCCACTCGCCCACCGCCGAGCAACCCCTTCAACGTGATCTCCGGACAGAGCGCGTACCCGTTCTGGGTCAGTCCGAGCGCCTGGACGTACACGCGATCGAACATCTTGTACCCATACGTCGAATCCGTCACCGCGTGCCCGAGGAGGAGCCGCACGAACGCGCGGTAGATCGTCTGGTACGCGCGAAACTGCCACGAGAGCGTCCGCGCATCTTCCGCGCGCGTGTACCGTGTCGCCTGCGCGATCTGTGCTCCGGAATGGAGCGCGGCGAGCATCTTCGGGAGCACAGCGAGATCGTCATCTCCGTACGGAGAAACGATCGCGACGTACCGACTCGTGGAGTACGCGATCCCGAACCGCGCGAGTGCGCCGAACCGCCGCGCGGCACCGACGCGTTCGAGGAGCGTGAACTGCACCCACGGGTACCGCTCGCGCATGAACTGAACGATTGCATCGCGATGCGGATCCGCATCGTTCACCACAACGATCACATCGGTGTCGCTCGGATTCGCCATGAGGTACGCCGCGAGCTGATCGAGGAATGACGGGAGGACCTCCGTGGATGTGGTGCATGGAATCACGATGGACACTTCGTTCATACGTGCGCTCCGGTCTGCACGCGGCCGAACGGCATCTCGTACTCTTGAAGTAGCGGTTTCAGGTGAAGGTAGTTTGAAAAACGGGTGACGAACGAATTCTTAATTCTGCCCTCATCGAGGAGCACCTTGAGTTCGTTGACACCATTCTCGATACGGCGCTCCGGATGAAATCCGAGCTCGCGCTGCGCTTTTGCGCTCGTCGCGCGGTAGTTCCGTCGATCCTGCGCCATAACCAATGATCGCTCGATTGTCGCCTCCGGAAAATGTACATGAATGCGCTCCGCGAGCTCGTGAATGGTGCAGTTCTCCGCATGCGCGTTGTACGTGCCGCTCGACGGCGTCGCGAGCTCCTGTGCGATGAGTTGCGCGATGTCCTTCACGTGGACGAACGGCCGGAACTGCTGCCCACCGAACACGCTCATCTTCCGGTGGAGCGCCGCACGCATGGTGAGCGTGTTCACCACGAGATCGAATCGAATGCGTGCATGCGCATCGCCGACACCGTAGAGCGTCCCAAGCCGAAATTGGAGGACGTTCGGGCGACGCGCGAGGAGCTCCTCGCCCCAGATCTTCGTCTTCGCATAGAGCGAAAGCGGATTGAGTGGCGACCCCTCGTGGAGTTCATTTTCTCGTTCCGTCGCGCCGTACACCGAACACGAGGACATGGCGATGAGCTTCCCGTCGAAGTGCTCCGCGGCGTACCGGAGCGCGTGGACGTTCACGTCCATTGTGAGCTGCTCGTTCAGCGCGCACGCGGGATCGCCGACGATCGCCGCGAGCCACACCACCGTATCCGCCCAATTGAGGTGCGGCTGGAGACGCACGTGGTCGCGGACGTCGCCGTACGCGAACGGAACGTCCTTCCGATACGACTCCTCGTAGAGGAGCGCGTCGTACACGCGGACGTCGTGGTCGCTCGTCCGGAGCACGTCGGTGAGCGCCCCGCCGAGGTACCCCGCGCCGCCGGTGATGAGCACGCGCATACCATGCGAATCAATGGGACATCAATGACGCGTACAGCGTAGCATAGCGTCCGGCGATTGTGGCCACACCGAACTCCGCGGTGACTCGCTCGCGTGCGCGCGCTGCCATCTGCTGCGCGTACGGATGATCGCCAGTCGCCCGCTGAATCGCCGCGGCAAACCCCCGGACGTCGTCCGGATGGACGAGGATGCCCTCACCGCGAACGATCGCACGCACCGGAGGAATATCCGATCCGACC
>Ga0265296_1002434_pt1 | contig 18820 bp, 18 predicted proteins | sample MunlanPumphouse1_FD_189073 | JGI IMG/M metagenome (GOLD analysis project Ga0265296, IMG submission 189073) | Groundwater microbial communities from a municipal landfill in Southern Ontario, Canada - Pumphouse #1 | ecosystem: Environmental > Aquatic > Deep subsurface > Groundwater | place...
CTCTAATCTTAGACGACTAATTATTCCCTAATTCCTCGAATCAACTTCGAATTCGGGCCAATTCGTTGTACAAGATTCGGAATTTGGAATTATGGATAGAATTATTAGTGATTTATGCAAGATTTAGCTTTATTATAGCGATTAATATATAGTTAGTTTTTAGGTAAAAGAGCCATAGGAGGGACAGATGGCCAATACAATTATAATAACTTCAAGAAATATCGGGAATACCGCAACAACTGCCAGTGCGAATCCGTCATCAAACAGAGGGCTAGCTGTTCAGGCTATAAATTTGACGCAACTGCATAATTCCGTGGGTATTAACGCCGCCGCAGATGCCAGCTTTGTAACTGTAAATAAAACAATAATTCAGAACGGCTTAAGCACGGTCACGCTGGGAGGACAGGGGTCGACATTCTATATTAAAGATCCATCCGTGAGGATTGAATTCAAATATGATGAAACTATGAGCGGCTGGTTTGTGAGGAACAATTCCAGCAAAAGCGGTTTTGAGATCATGCTGTCAGGAAATGAAGATCAGGTAATAGCGGAAGAAGCAAGCGTTGGGAAATGGGCGCCCATTGATCGCGGAGATATAATTAACTTAGCGGCCCAGCGAATAACTTTTGATCTTTTGCCGGCAAGATCCGGAGGAGAAATGCTCGAACGCGTTTTGGTGAGAGATAAGCGGACGCAGGTCGGATATTCCGTAAGGTCAGGAGATGCCGACCACACCGGAGATGATTATGTGTATGTCGGCGGGCAAGTTTTGGTCGGCGGGAAAAGCTATCAAGTGTATGGGATCTTTGACGGTATCAGCCAGTACGGAAAGGGAAGATATTCCTCCAAGGAAGCCGCCGAATATATTGATGAGTTTATTCATTCGGACCAGGCAAAAAATATTGCCAAACCGGAAGAACTGTTAAATGATGCATTTGTTTACGCGCATAATAAGCTAAAAGTGAAACAATACGACTCCGGAACGACCGCGGTCGTGCTTCTGGTGGATGAGGCAGGGAAAACGGCCTATGTGGCGCATGTGGGCGATAGTCGTCTTTATGCAGTTAAAAAAGATGGAACAGTTGAGTGCCAAACTATTGATCACACCGGCAGAAAGGATGCGGAGAGGAAGACAAGCGGAACTGATCAGGAGCTGATCCGCAATCTGCCAAAGGGAATCTGGGATGCTTTGACCCGGGCGTTGGGACACAGGAGTGAAGAGCCCAAACCCATGCCGGAAATAAAGATGATCAAATTGGAGGGGCTGGCTGGTTTTGTACTTTGCTCTGACGGAGTAGATGAAAAGGCGGTGAACGGCGCCGATTTTAAATCAAAGGATCCTCATGAAATAGCCAAGTCTCTGACAGCCAGGCAGGGAGCGAAATTTGATGACGCATCCGCCATGGTGGTAAAATTAAATCCTCAAAGCCGGTAGCTAAAGCATTTTTTCATTCCTGCCACCCGTACTTGCCGATCAGGGGGACAAAAACACAGCCGATCGAATATTCCTTTTCGATTTGATTCCCTTTTTTGATAACTTTGGTTAGGACTTGGGAAAATCGGTCGCCTACCGGGACCACCAGTCGCCCGCCGTCTTTTAGCTGATCTATAAGAGGTTGGGGGATATCCGGACATCCGGCGGTAACTATTATTCCGTCAAAAGGCGCTTCCGCTTTGCAGCCTTCCGTGCCGTCTCCCACAACCACCTTTACATTAGAGTAGCCAAGTTCCTTTAATTTCTGGCTGGCTTTATCCGCCAAATTTTGTACCCTTTCCATACTTATTACATTAGATGCAAGCTCCGCCAGTATTGCCGCCTGATATCCGGACCCCGTGCCGACCTCCAATACCTTTTCGGCCCCTTTTAGCTCCAAAAGCTCGGTCATTATTGCAACCATATAGGGCTGGGAGATAGTCTGGCCGTCACCGATCGGCATAGCCATGTCATCGTAAGCAGATGATTGAAGGGTGGAGGGGACAAAGAGGTGGCGGGGTACCTTTTCCATCGCGGCAAGGACCCTCTGGTCTTTAACCATTTCTTTGGCGTTTTTCACATTCTTATTCTATCTTAAAAAATACCGCTTGACAAACTTTATGCATTTAGCGTATAATTTCACTTTGTTGTTTGTTTGGGGAACTGCAATTAAGGTCTGCAACCTCGGATTAATCAACTAAGAACCAAAATTCAGTAGCAAAATTATGGTGAGGGGAGATTTTGTGCCCTCGCCGACTTTTTTATTATGAGAGAAATTATAACGCTTGCGTGTACTAAATGTAAAAGAAAAAATTACACGACAGGCAAAAATAAGAAAACAACGACCGGTCGCCTTGAGCGCAGCAAATACTGCAAGTTTTGCCGCGCTCATACATTGCATAAAGAGGAGAAGTAGGCCAGTAGCTCAACTGGTAGAGCACCGGTCTCCAAAACCGGGGGTTGCAGGTTCGATTCCTGTCTGGCCTGCCATCGTCGGTGCGGTAAGAAATGAATAATATACAAAAGAAGATTGTTGATTATGTAAAAGAGACGAGGGCGGAGGTCAAGAAGGTAACTTGGCCCGATCGACGCTATGTTACCGCGGCAACGATAATCATACTGCTTATAGTGATTGTTTTTGCGGTGTTTATCATGATTCTTGACTGGGGATTGGCAAGATTATTCATGATGATTACCAGGACAGTTTAATGACAGAAGAAGAAAATAAAAAAATGGAAGAGAATAAATCGGAAGAGGAGATCCATCCAAAAGAAGAAGAAGTAAAGGCAGAGGAAACAAAATCGGCAATTAGTCCCGAAGGGGAAGAGCCGCAGCCGGCTAAAGCCGAAGAGGTTAAAGTTCCTGATGAAGCTCCTGTTCCGGAAGTAATTGAAGAAGAAATTAAGGAAGAAGAGCCGGCCATAAGTCCCGAAGGGAAAAAGGCCGAAGAGAAAAAAGCGGATAAAAAGTGGTATGTCCTGCAAACTTATTCCGGCCAGGAAGACCAGGTAAAAAGCTCCATAGAGCGGAATATTGAACAGATGGGAATGAAAGAAAAAATCTCCCGGATATTAGTTCCGGAAGAAGAAACGGTGGAGGTCCGGGGGCAGAAGAAGATAGAGAAGAAGAGAAAGATGTTTCCCGGATACGTCTTTATTGAGATGATGCTGGATGACGAATCATGGTACGCCATCCGCCAGGCTCCGGGGGTTGCCCGGTTCATCGGGACCAAAGTTAAGCCGACCCCGGTTTCAGACCGTGAAATGCAGAGGGTTTTGAAGCAGATCGGGATCAAGAAGGAAAAGCTTGAAGTCGCCTTTGAAAAGGGCGAGATCGTAAGGGTTATATCGGGGCCATTCAGGGGATATACCGGAGTGGTCGACGAAATAAACGCGGAAAAGGGAAAATTGAAAGTGTTAATAAGCATCTTCGGCCGGGATACGCCGGTTGAAGTAAATTTTGAACACGCGGAGAAAATAGTTTAATGGCAGCGCCAAAAAGTAAGAAAGAAATATTGACGAAGGTTAAATTGCAGATCCCCGCCGGAAAAGCGAACCCGGCGCCGCCGATCGGCCCGGCCCTGGGCCAGCACGGCGTTAACATCATGGAGTTCTGCAAGGCCTATAACGCCCAGACCGCGGACAAGGGCGATACCGTTATACCGGTCGAAATAAGCATTTACAAAGACCGTTCCTTTACATTTATATTAAAGACCCCGCCGGCGGCCACATTAATTAAAAAAATGGCCGGACTGGAAAAAGGATCGGGAGTTCCCAATAAAAATAAGGTCGGAAAATTGACGATGGCGCAGGTAAAAGAGATCGCCAAGATAAAGATGGCAGATCTAAATGCCAACGATATAGACGGCGCCGGCAAAATAATCGCGGGCACCGCGCGCTCGATGGGAGTTACAGTTGAGTAAAAAGTACGAAGAGAAAGCAAAACTGCTTGACCGCAGCAAGCTTTATTCGCCTGAAGACGCGATAAAAATGGTAAAGCAAACCGGCTGGGCCAAGTTCAACGAATCGGTTGACCTTGCCGTCAAGCTTGGGATTGACCTTAAAAAAGGAAGCACCTCGATCAGAGGCGTTGTTCCTCTGCCTCACGGCAGCGGGAAGGCGGTCAAAGTTGCCGTCATCACCAAAGCCGACAAAGTAAAAGAAGCTGAAGCCGCCGGAGCCGCAATTGCCGGAGCCGAAGACCTGGTAGAAAAAATATCGAAGGGATTCCTCGATTTTGACGTCCTTCTGGCTACGCCGGACATGATGGGCCAGGTCGGGAAACTGGGAAAAACTCTCGGGGCAAAAGGCCTGATGCCTAACCCGAAATCCGGGACGGTCACGGCCGATGTGAAGAACGCGATAAAAGAATTCAAGGCCGGAAAGATCGAGTTTAGAATGGACAAGGGCGGAGTGGTGCATATGCTGATGGGAAAAGCGAATTTCACGCCCGAACAGCTCAAGGACAATCTCACCGCTTCCATTAGTGCCATTCTAAAAGCAAAACCCTCCGGGACCAAAGGCATATATCTAAAATCAATGACCGTTTCCACAACCATGGGGCCGGGGATCCATGTTGATCCAAGGAGCTTTATACAAGAATGAGCGACGCCATAAAAACAAAAAAAGCGGTGACGATCAAGAAGATCAAAGAAAAGATCGATACTGCCAAGGTCTGGATATTGACGGATTACCGCGGAATGACGGTTAAAGAAATCTCTGAATTGAGAAAAAAGCTTAGGGGTTGCGACGCGGAATACAAAGTGGTCAAGAATACATTTACCGTAAGAGCGCTGCCCGAAGCGCAGGCATCATTAAAATCGATCCTTCAGGGGCCGATGGCGGTTGTCTTTGGTTATAACGACGTGGTGGAACCGACAAAGATCCTTGCCGCTTTTATTAAGGAAGCGGAAAAACCGAAGATCCTTGGCGGAGTGGTTGAAGGCCAGTTTTTTGAAGAAAAGGGCATCTCCGCGCTGGCAAAATTAAAGAGCAAGGAAGCGCTTCGGGCCGAGCTGGTTTGGAAATTAAAGTCCCCGCTTTCCGGGCTGGTCAATGTGCTCCAGGGGAATATCAGGAAATTAGTTTACGCGCTTGATGCGGTAAAGAATAAAAAATCGCAAGGAGGTGAATGAAATGGCAAAGGTTGAAGAGGTGATAACGATAGTCGAAGGTTTGACGGTGATCGAACTTTCAGACTTGGTAAAGAAATTGGAAGAAAAATTCGGGGTCAGCGCAGCGATGCCGATGATGGCAATGGCCGGCGGAGCAGCGGGCGCAGGCGCGGGAGAAGCAGCGGAAGTCAAAGATGAATTCGATGTGATCCTGACGAGTACGGGCGACAAAAAGATACAGGTGCTGAAGGTTGTCCGGGAACTTACAGGGCTGGGGCTTAAGGAAGCCAAGGATTTGGTTGATACCGCTCCAAAGCCGGTAAAAACCGGCGTAAAGAAAGCTGAAGCGGAAGAAATGAAGAAAAAGATAGAAGCCGAAGGGGCAAAGGTAGAAATAAAATAATGAGAGAACTCCTTTTACAGTCATTGAAAAAACGGAAAGTCATGGAGCCGCCGGATCTGTTGGAGCTTCAAAAGGACTCATTTGCTTATTTTTTAAATGAGGGCCTGCCGGAAGAACTTAAGGCAATTTCCCCGATAAAAAGCTATAGCGGGAAACTGGAACTTTATTTTACCGGCAAGTTGACCCTGGCGAAGCCCAAATATGAAGAACCGGACTGCCTGACGCTTGAACTGACCTACTCAAACCCTCTTAAAGTAGAGGTAAAGCTGGTCAACAAGGAAACCAGGGAAGTAAAGACTTCCGACGTTTTTATCGGCGACCTGCCGATGATGACCGATCGAGGGACTTTCATTATTAACGGCGCGGAAAGGGTGATCGTGTCCCAGCTCACTCGTTCTCCAGGCGTTTATTTTAAGGAGAGCAAAAGAATAGAGAAGGCGGGCCGGGTGCTTTATTATGCGGTAGTCATTCCCGACCGGGGATCATGGCTTGAAATAGAGACCGATGCCCACTTGGCGGTATTTGCGCGCATAAACAAGACCAGGAAGATCGGGATTACCACGCTCCTTTCGGCGATCGGCGCGACCGAAAAAGAAATACTTGAAGCATTGTCCGAAGGCGAATTCAGAAAGAGAACGTTGAAAGAAAGCCCGATCCTTCCGAAAGAAGAAGCGTTGATAGAGATCTACAAAAAGATGCGTCCGGGCGATCCGGTTACCTTTGAAGGCGCGCAGGACTATCTGAACAACCTTTTCTTTAATTCAAAGCGCTATGATCTGGGCAAAGTCGGACGCTACAAGATGAACCGCAAGCTCTCGATAAAGTTAGAAGAAGATAAAACGGTTTTAACCAAACAGGATATACTGGCGATAGTCAAATATCTTATCGGGCTGCACGGCGGCGAAGGATTGACGGATGATATAGACCATCTGGGCAACAGAAGGATACGCGCCGTCGGAGAACTTTTGCAAAGGCAATTCAGGCTGGGATTCACCAGGATCGAAAGATTGATCAAAGAACAGATGCTGATAAAACCGCCAAGCCAGATGACGCCCCAATCGATCATTAACATCAGGCCTTTGTCCGCGGTGATAAAGGAATTTTTTGGTTCCTCACAGCTTTCACAGTTCATGGACCAAACCAATCCTCTGGCGGAACTTACGCACAAACGCCGGCTTTCGGCGCTTGGTCCCGGCGGTTTGACCAGAGAACGCGCCGGTTTTGAAGTCCGCGATATCCATCCCAGCCATTACGGAAGGATCTGCCCGATCGAGACGCCGGAAGGGCCCAACGCGGGCATCATCGCTTCGCTGGCGACTTACGCGAAAGTTAACAAATTCGGTTTTATTGAAACTCCATACCTCAAGGTTTCAGACAGTGTGGTTTCCCATAAAGTCGAATATATGACCGCAGATGCCGAGGATCTTTTCAAGATCGGCCCCTGCGATGTCCGTCTTGATAAATCAAGAAAAATAATGGACAAAAAAGTCCCGGTAAGATACAAGAGAGAGTTTGTGTTCGCGCCGTCAAGCCAGGTAGATTATGTCGGGGTTGCTCCCGAGCAAATAGTCGGTATTTCAACCGCGATGATCCCGTTCCTTGAGCACGATGACGCCAACCGCGCGCTGATGGGCGCAAACATGCAGAGGCAGTCGGTGCCTCTGGTAAGGCCCACCGCTCCGTACGTCGGAACGGGAATGGAGAAAAAGATCGCCTATGATTCCCGTTCGCTCATTTTGTCAAAAAGCGCCGGAAAAATAACGAGAGTGACATCGGAAGAAATAACGCTGACGACCACCACCGGCAAAAAAGAAGTTTATAAAATGGTCAAGTTCAGCCGAAGCAACCAGAACACGCTGATACATTTCAGGCCTAACGTCAAAACCGGCGACAAGATATCTAAAGGAGACCTTCTGGCTGATGGTTCCGCCACTGCCGGAGGCGAATTGGCGCTGGGTAAAAATATCCTGGTCGCGTTTATGCCCTGGGAAGGATACAACTATGAAGACGCTATCCTTTTATCCGAACGTCTGGTGAAAAATGATTCTTTTACTTCTCTGCATGTTGAGAGATACGAGGTTGAGGTCCGTTCGACCAAACTGGGAATGGAAGAAATAACCCGCGAAATACCCAATCTGGGAGAAGAAGCGCTGAAAGACCTTGACGAACGGGGAATCATAAGGGTTGGGACAGAAGTTGAGCCGGGAGATATTTTAGTTGGAAAAGTCACTCCCAAGGGAGAGACCGAGCTTCCCGCGGAAGAAAAACTGCTGCGCGCGATCTTCGGAGACAAAGCCCGCGACATGCGCGACACTTCATTAAGAGTTCCTCCGGGTGAAGGGGGAAAGATCATAGGGATAAGAGAGCTTTCCCGCGAAAAGGGAGACGAACTTTCGCCCGGCGTACATGAACTGGTAAGGGTTTACATCGCGCAGATGAGAAAAGTTTCGATCGGCGACAAGCTTGCCGGCCGCCACGGGAACAAAGGCGTGGTCGCAAAGATCATGCCGGAAGAAGACATGCCGTATCTTCCCGACGGGACGCCGGTTGACATGGTGTTAAACCCTCTGGGCGTGCCATCCCGTATGAACATCGGGCAGATACTGGAATTGTTATTGGGGTTGGGAGCGCATTATCTTCATAAAGAATTCGAAGTCCCTCCGTTTGATGAAATGGCGGAAGAAGAAGCGAGCCTTAAAATGATCCATCAGACATTGGGTAAAATAGGGCTTCCCTGGCTCGACATCAACGGCAAGGTCAAGTTGCGCGACGGGCGTACCGGCGAGGCGTTTGAAAGAGACGTAGTCGTCGGCTTCATGTATATAATGAAACTTATTCACCAGGTTGACGATAAGATGCACGCAAGGTCCACCGGCCCGTATTCTTTGATCACCCAGCAGCCGCTGGGAGGAAAAGCGCAATTCGGCGGCCAGAGATTCGGGGAAATGGAAGTGTGGGCGCTTGAAGCTTACGGCGCCGCGTATACGCTTCAGGAACTTTTAACCTTGAAATCCGACGATGTGATTGGAAGGTCAAAAGTCTATGAATCGATCATCAAAGGCCATCCGACCGGCAAGCCCGGGACTCCCGAATCATTTAAAGTTTTGATAAAAGAACTGCGCAGTCTTGGCCTGGATTTTAGAACCATAGGCAAAGACGGCAAGGAGATAAACATTGATTAAGTTTGGAGCGGAAAAAGAATCAATTGATTTTGATTATGTAAAGATCGGACTGGCTTCTCCGGAACGTATCCTGACCTGGTCCCGCGGAGAAGTGGAGAAACCGGAAACTATCAATTACCGCACCTTCAAACCGGAAAGACGGGGCCTTTTTGACGAAAGGATCTTTGGCCCGGTAAAGGATTGGGAATGCCAGTGCGGAAAGTACAAGAGGGTCCGTTATCGGGGCATAATTTGCGAAAGATGCGGAGTTGAAGTCACGACCTCACGCGTACGCCGGGAGAGAATGGGCCACATCAAGCTTGCCGTTCCCGTTGCCCACATCTGGTTTTTAAGATCGGTCCCGGGATACATGAGCTTGCTGCTCGACATTCCGGCGCGCGCTCTCGAAGAAGTAGTTTATTATGATTCATATCTTGTGACCGAGGTAAACGCCGGCCCAAAAATGAAATTAAAAATCGGCCAGGTTTTAAAGGAAGTTGATTTTGCCGAGGCGAAAGAAAAATATGACAACGCCTTTAAAGCGGAGACCGGATCGCGCGGAATAAAGGAACTGCTTTCAAAGATAGATATTCATGAAATGGTTTCAAAACTAAGAAGGGAACTCAAAGCGGCCGAAGGGGCGAAAAGATTAAAGATAATCAAGCGGCTGCGCGTTTTTGAAGCCTTCCTGTCTTCGGGCAACCGGCCCGAATGGATGATAGTTGACGTTCTTCCCGTTCTCCCTCCCGACCTGCGGCCGATGGTCCAGCTTGAAGGCGGAAGGTTCGCGACTTCCGATCTTAACGACCTTTACCGCAGAGTGCTTAACCGCAACAACCGCTTAAAAAAAATGATAAACATGGGCGCTCCGGACATGATCGTCCGCAACGAAAAGAGAATGCTTCAGGAAGCGGTCGACGTATTGATCGATAACGGCCGCAGGAAGAGAGCGGTGGTCGGATCGACCGGGCGTCCGTTAAGGTCTCTGACAGACATAATAGAAGGAAAACAGGGAAGGTTCCGCCAGAATTTGCTCGGCAAACGCGCGGATTATTCCGGCCGTTCGGTTATCGTGGTCGGCCCCCATCTGAAATTGCATCAGTGCGGGCTGCCGAAAGAAATGGCGCTTGAACTTTTTAAACCGTTTGTCATCCGCAAGCTGACAGAAAGAGGTTTTGCCCAGAATGTAAAGTCGGCAAAAAGGATGATCGAACGAGCGGAGATCGTAGTCTGGGACATACTGGAAGAAGTCATCAAAGGACACCCGGTCATGTTGAACCGCGCCCCGACCCTTCACAGGCTCGGAGTCCAGGCTTTTGAGCCGATATTGGTAGAAGGAAAAGCGATCCAGATACATCCTTTGGTCTGCACCGCTTTTAACGCCGATTTTGACGGCGACCAGATGGCCGTGCACGTGCCGCTTTTACCCGAAGCGCAAGTTGAAGCCAGATTATTAATGCTTTCATCAAACAATGTGCTCTCTCCGGCATCGGGTCGGCCGATCATTACGCCGACGCAGGATATGATCCTGGGGATCTATTACCTGACCGTTCTTAATGAAAAACAGACGCTTGGGGTAGGGCTTGTATTTTCCAATGATTGGGAAGCGATGGTTGCGCATGACCTGGACCAGATCAACCTGCACGCGAAGATCAAAGTAAGGCGCGAAGGCGGGATCATTGAAACGACCGTCGGCAGAATAAAATTTAATTACACCATCAACCGCGTGATCAAGAAAAAAGTCGCCGACGCGGAAATCTATCCCTATATCAACAAAATGGTGGATAAAAAAGGCGTCGAAACCATTATCTGGGATTGCTATAAGAAATATGGTTCAGCGGTAACCTCGGAAGTTGCTGATGAATTAAAGAGATTGGGCTTTAAATACGCGACCATTGCCGGCGTTTCAATATCTATCGACGACTTGAAAGTCCCCGAATCAAAGAAAGCCATAATCGCAAAAGCGGAAGAAGAAGTGGCGGAGCTGGAAAGACTGCAAAAAGAAGAGATGCTTTCGGCAAAAGAACTGTTTATCCGTTCGCTTGATATCTGGAGCGTTGTGACCGAAGACGTTACCAATGCCATGCTTGAAAATTTTGACAAACTGAATTCCGTATATATGATGGCGTTTTCCGGAGCGAGAGGAAATGTCCAACAGGTCAGACAGCTGGCGGGTATCCGCGGCTTAATGGCCGACCCGTCAGGGAACATCATTCCGATCCCGATCAAAGCGAATTTTAAAGAAGGATTGAACGTAACCGAATATTTTATATCATCTTACGGCGCGCGTAAGGGATTGGTTGACACCGCGTTAAGAACCGCGGATTCCGGATACCTGACCAGGCGATTAGTCGATGTTTCCCAGGACTTTATGGTCACGGAAGAAGACTGCGGCACCGACCACGGGATCATTCTTTCCGCGGTCAGGGAAGGGTTTGAAGAAATGATCCCGCTCTCGACCCGCGTAATCGACCGCATCCCGGTAAAAAATGTGGCCGATCCGATCACCGGCAAAGTGATCGCCAAAGCGGGCGAAGAAATTACCGCGGAAGTCGCGGAAAAGATAAGAGAAGCGGGAATCGAAAAAGTTGAATTAAGATCTCCGCTTTCCTGCCAGGTAAAAAGAGGCGTTTGCCGGATCTGCTACGGAAAAGATCTTTCAACCGGATCTCTGGTAAATATCGGCGAAGCGATCGGTATCCTGGCGGCGCAAAGTATCGGCGAGCCCGGCACCCAGCTGACCATGAGAACTTTCCATATCGGCGGCGTCGCTCTGCGCAAGGCGGCAAAGGGATTTATAAGAACCAAACATGCCGGCACCGTGCATATCGGGGAAGGTATGGAGCTGAAGGAGATCGATGATGAAAACGGCAACCGCGTAAAAATAGTGACGCGCAGCGGCAATATGACTTTAAAGATCAAGGATAAAAAAGAAGAATATCTCCTGCCGGTGGGAGCGATGCTTAAAGTAAAAGTTGGGCAGGACGTAAAGAACGGCGACCCGCTGGCGGAATATGATGCGACCTATGATTATATTATCTCATCAACACCCGGCAAGGTGAAGATGATCGATATAGAAACCTTCCACAGGAGAAAACGCGTCGGGACAAAAACAGTCACGGAGGTCGTAGCCAAGAAAGACGGAGAGTTGTTCGTTTACAATCCTAAAGTAAAAAAAGAATATGAAGTCTCCGACAAAGTTTTTGTAAAAGTCGGCAATAAGGTGATGGAGGGCGACGAGATCGCAAAAGGAGTAATATGCAAAGCCAGCGGAGTGGTCATCGAAGCAAAGAAAAACCATATCGCTTTGGCTCCCGGTGAAAGTTACCTGATCATTGCCGGTTCGCGCTTGATGGTTGAAGATGAAGCCGAGGTAGATTCTTATGATGTTCTGGCAAAAGTGGAAAGCATAAGACTCGATCCCAGCAAAACCCGCGATATCATCCAGGGGTTGCCGAAGGTGGAAGAACTGTTCGAGGCCCGGCGGCCTAAAGATCCGGCGCTTCTTTCCGAAATAGACGGAGCGGTCTCAATTTCAGAAAGAGAAGGGGCAAGGCTTTTAACCGTCACCGGGAAAAATGAGGAAAAGAAAGAATATCTGGTAAGCTACGGCGTGCGCTTGAGGGTTGCCCAGGGCGACCGGGTGCACAAAGGAGCGTCATTAACGGAAGGGACCGTTAATCCGCATGATGTTCTTCGCATTCAAGGCATACCGGCGGTGCAGAGGCATTTAGTGGACGAGATCCAAAAGATCTATCGTTCACAGGGCGTAACCATCAACGACAAGCATATTGAGGCCATCGTGCGCCAGATGACCAGAAGGGTAAGGATCGTGCAGCCGGGAGACACCATACTTTTGCCCGGCGAATTGATCGATGTTTTAACGCTTGAAAAAATCAATAAAGGAATAAAAGTCCCGGCCGAAGGAGAAGAAGTGCTTCTGGGCATCACCAAAGCTTCCCTGACCACGGAGAGCTTTATTTCGGCGGCTTCTTTCCAGGAAACGGCCAGGGTCTTGACCGATGCCGCGATCAGAGGAAAGACCGATGAAATGTACGGTCTTAAGGAAAATGTGATCATCGGAAGATTGATCCCTGCGGGCACCGGATTCAAGGATTACCGGAGCATTGAACTGGTTCCGCAGACAAAGGAGAAAGAATAAAAAATGCCGACCATCAACCAGTTGATAAGGATGGGCAGAAAAAGCAAAAAGTGGAAAAGCAAGTCGCCGGCTTTGAACGGAAACCCTTTAAGAAGAGGGGTTTGCACCAGGGTCTATACGACCACGCCCAAAAAGCCGAATTCGGCTTTGCGTAAAGTTGCCAAGGTCAGATTGACCGGAGGATTTGAAGTAATCGCTTACATACCGGGAGTCGGACATAACCTGCAGGAACACTCTGTGGTGCTGGTCAGGGGCGGCCGCGTGAAGGACCTTCCCGGCGTAAAATATCATATCGTTCGCGGAGCGCTTGATACGACCGGCGTTGAGAACCGGCGCCAGTCAAGAAGCAGATACGGGGCCAAGCGGCCAAAAGAAGCCGCGGCTAAAAAAGGCTAAAAGGAGAGAATAATGCCCAGATACGGAAGCGTACCAAAAAGAAAATTAGTGCCGGAAGCCGTTACCGGCAGCACGGTGGTTACAAAATTCATCAGCAAGCTGATAATAGACGGAAAAAAGAGCAAAGCTGAAAGAATAGTACATGACGCTTTTGGGGAAATAAAGAAAAAACTCGGCAAAGAACCGTTAGTTGTTTTTGAAACGGCGATAAACAATGTCATGCCGCTGATGGAAGTAAAGTCCCGGCGCGTTGGCGGCGCGACCTATCAGGTCCCGATCGAAGTGCCCAAGGATCGCAGCCAATCGATAGCGCTCAAATGGATACGGGACGCCGCCCGCGAGAGAGCGGGAAAGAGCATGGTTGAAAATTTATCGAACGAATTGATAGATGCTTTCAATAATACCGGCGGGGCAAAAAAGAAACAGGAGGATATGCACAAAACAGCCGAAGCAAATAAGGCGTTTGCGCACTTCAGATGGTAAGAACACACGAAATAGAAAATTATCGTAATATCGGGTTTGCGGCTCATATTGACGCCGGGAAGACAACCACTACCGAAAGAGTGCTTTTTTATTCCGGGAAGGTGCACAAGCTCGGTTCGGTAGATGAAGGAACGGCGACCATGGACTGGATGGTGCAGGAGCGCGAACGGGGAATAACCATTACTTCCGCCGCGACCACGACCACCTGGAAGAATTGCCGCATAAATATTATCGATACGCCCGGCCACGTCGACTTTACAGTTGAAGTGGAGCGCTCAATGAGAGTGCTCGACGGCGTATGTATAATTTTCTGCGCGGTCGGAGGATGCCAGCCGCAATCAGAAACCGTTTGGCGCCAGGCGACCCGTTATAAAGTCCCGCGCATGGCGTTTATAAATAAAATGGACAGAGTTGGCGCGGACTTCTTCAGAGTGGTTGCGCAGATAAAGGACAGGCTGCTGGCCGAACCGATTTGCCTGCAGATCCCGATCGGCGCGGAAGATAATTTTAAAGGAATAATCGACCTGGTTAAAATGAAGGCGACGATCTATAAAGACGAGCTTGGCCAGGATTTGGAAGAGGTTGAGATTCCGCCGGAGCTTTTGGAGCTGGCAAAAACTTACCGGGAAAAGTTAATTGAAAGGGCGGCGGAAGCGGATGACGCGCTTCTTGAAAAATACATGGAAAAGCATACGCTAACGGAAAAAGAAATTATAGCCGGGATAAGGAAGGCATGCATTGAGGCGAAGCTGGTGCCGGTGGCCTGCGGAACCGCGTTCAAGAATAAGGGCGTCCAGCCTTTGCTTGACGCGATCATAGATTATCTTCCCTCGCCCGTCGATAAGCCGCCGGTCAAAGGGCTTAACCCGAATAGCGGCGAAGAGGAAGAAAGACAGGCAAAAGATGACGAGCCGTTATCGGCCCTGGCATTCAAGATCATGTCCGACCCGTTTGTCGGAAGATTGACTTATTTTAGGGTCTATTCCGGGACCATGAAGACCGGCTCGTATGTTTTAAACGCCAGCAAGGGCAATAGAGAAAGAATCGGCCGCGTTCTGCAGATGCATGCGAACAAAAGGGAAGAAGTTGAGAAGGTTTACGCGGGCGATATTGCCGCCGCCGTGGGCTTAAAAGATACAACGACCGGAAATACTTTATGCGATGAGGATAAACCGATAATTTTGGAATCCATTCAATTTCCCGAACCGGTCATATTTGTGGCGATCGAACCCAAGACCAAGGCGGACCAGGAAAAATTGGGAATCGCCCTGCAGAGATTGGCCGAAGAGGATCCGACCTTCAGGATCAAGGGCGATCCGGAAACCGGGCAGACGATCATTTCCGGAATGGGAGAGCTTCATCTTGAAATCATCGTCGACCGACTTTTGCGCGAATTTAAAGTTGAAGCTAATGTTGGCAAGCCGCAAGTAGCGTATAAAGAAACCATTCGCGGATCAGCCGAAGTGGAAGGAAAATTCATCCGCCAGACCGGAGGCCGCGGCCAATACGGGCATGTGTGGATAAAGATAGAGCCGCTTGAAATGAATAAAGGTTTTGAGTTTGTAAATGAAATCGTGGGCGGTTCGATACCGAGAGAATATATACCGGCGGTTGAGAGCGGCATTAAAGAAGCGACCTCAACCGGTGTGCTGGCCGGTTATCCGGTAATAGACGTTAAAATAACGCTGACCGACGGATCTTATCATGATGTTGATTCTTCAGAAATAGCGTTTAAAATCGCCGGTTCGATGGCGTTTAAAAAGGGAATGACGGCTTCTAAGCCGGTATTGCTTGAGCCGGTAATGGCAGTCGAGGTCGTGATCCCGGAACAATATATGGGCGACGTGATCGGAGACTTGAGCAGCCGCCGCGGAAGAATAGAGAGCATGGAAATGCACGCGGGCGTGCAGCAGATAAAGGCCAAAGTTCCGCTTTCCGAAATGTTCGGATACGCGACCGACCTGCGCAGTAAAACACAGGGTCGGGGCACTTATACAATGGAATTTTCCAATTATGAGGAAGTTCCAAAAAATGTCTCGGAAGCGATAATAGCAAAAGCTTCCGGAAAAGGATAGAAAATGGCAAGATCAAAGATCAGGATAGGGTTGAAAAGTTACGACCACCGGCTGCTTGACCAGTCGGCGCAAAAGATAGTCGATACCGCAAAGAGAGTAGGCGCGGCGATTTCCGGCCCGGTGCCGCTGCCGACCAGGATCGAAAAGGTATGCGTCCTGCGGTCGCCGCACGTCGATAAAAAATCCAGGGAACATTTTGAAATGCGGACCCATAAAAGACTGATAGATATACTGGACCCGCCAAAAGAAACGGTCGACGCGCTGATGCAGTTGGACCTGCCGGCGGGCGTAGATATAGAAATAAAGGTAAAGTAAATCATGTTATTGGGCAATAAAATAGGAATGACTCAAATATATAATGAAAAAGGCGAACTGATCCCGGTTACGGTCATCGAGGCCGGACCGTGTTTTGTAACACAGGTAAAAGAAGCATCCATTCAGCTGGGTTTTGGAGCGCAAAAGAAAATAAATAAGCCCAAAGCGGGACATCTGAAGGAACTTAAGCTTAAGCATTTGAAAGAGTTCAAAGTCAAAAACCCGGCGGATTATAAGGTCGGACAGGAGATCAAGGTAGATATTTTTAAACCCGGGGACGAGATCGCGGTTTCCGGAACCAGCATCGGCAAAGGAACAATGGGTACGGTCAGGCGGTATCATTTTCACCGCGGCCCGATGTCCCATGGTTCAAAATCGCACCGGCTCCCGGGATCGATCGGCGCCGGGACCACGCCCGGACGCGTTGAAAAGGGGACCAGAATGTCCGGCAGAATGGGAAATGTGCGCGTAACCCAAAAAGGCAGAAAAGTGATCAAGATCGATCTGGAAAAAAATCTGCTCCTGGTATCCGGTTCGGTGCCGGGGCCGGGATCGAATCTGGTGGAGATATATAAATCATGAAACTGGCAATATATTCACAGGACGGAAAGAATTTAGGCGAAGAGAATTTTTCTGACGAAATATTTTCGAATAAGAAAAATAATACCCTGGTCTATCTGGCGATCAAGAAATATTTGAGCGCCCAGAGACAGGGGACGCATTCAGCTTTGACCAGGGCCGAAGTTTCCGGCGGCGGCAAAAAACCCTGGAAGCAAAAAGGCACCGGCCGGGCGCGTGCCGGCACCATCCGTTCCCCTCTCTGGAGGCACGGCGGAGTGACTTTCGGGCCAAAACCGAGGGACTATACGATTGATCTTCCCAAGGCCGCGATGAAAAAGGCTATGAAGGTAATTCTTTCCGACCGCGCAAAAGAAGGGAAAATTATCATCATAGATTCAATAAAGATCGAAAAGCCGAAGACGAAAGAAATGGAGACCATATTAAAGAATTTAAAGCTTGACGGAAAAAAGACATTGCTGGTGCTTGCTCCGTACGATAAAAAGGTCGCCCTTTCGGCAAGGAACATCAAAACCCTTAATTTGAAGGAAAGCGCGAACGTTTATGATGTTTTAAACGCGGAAAATATCGTGCTTACAAAAGCGGCGGCAAAGAAATTTGAGGAGGTTTTATAGTGGATCCCGCACAGATAATAATAGAGCCGATCATAACGGAAAAGGCGATGGCCGGTAAGGCCGCCAGCCGTTATTTGTTCAAAGTCCACCGCAGTTCGACAAAGATCGACATAAAACACGCAGTGGAAAAGTTGTTTAAAGTTGCCGTGGCCGATGTGAACACGGTTCAGGTAAAAGGCAAAACCAGGATGACCGGATGGAAGGTCGGGAAAACGACATCCTATAAAAAAGCATACGTAACCCTTAAAAAAGGGCAAAAAATTGAGGAGCTAGAAGTCTAATGCCAGTAAAACAGAAAAACCCAAGGTCCCCGGGCACGCGGTTCCAGGTTTGCGATACTTTTGAAGATATCACAAAATTTAGTCCGGAAAAATCGCTTATCGTTTCGCTTAAAAAGAACGGCGGCCGCGGTTTTAAAGGAAGGATCAGCATGCGCCATATCGGAGGCGGCAGCAGGCAAATGTACCGGCTGATCGACTTCAAGAGGAATAAAGATAACGTCAAGGCGAAAGTACTGGGCATTGAATACGATCCAAACCGCAATGTGAGGATCGCGCTGGTGCAATATGATGATTCCGAAAAAAGATACATCCTGGCGCCGTTAAACCTTAACGTCGGCGACGTCATTGAATCTGGCCCGGAAGTTGAAATTGAAAAGGGCAATTGCCTTCCGATGCGCAACATACCGGTTGGAACGGTCATTCATAATGTCGAACTGCAAAAGGGAAGGGGCGGCCAGATGGGCAGGGCGGCCGGGGCGGCGATCTCGATACTGGGAAAAGAAGGCGAATACGCGATCTTAAAAATGCCTTCAGGCGAACAGAGATTGGTTCATCTTGACTGCCGCGCGACCATCGGTCAGCTTGGCAATCTGGATGCTAAAAATGTGGTCCTGGGCAAGGCCGGGAGAAAGAGACATCTGGGCAGAAGGCCTGAAGTCCGCGGCGTGGCAATGAACCCATGCGACCATCCGCACGGCGGAGGAGAAGGGAAATCGGGCATCGGCAGGGTCCATCCCGTGTCTAAGTGGGGCCAGCCGTCGCTTGGTTATAAGACGCGCATAGGCAAGAGGCGTTCCGACAGATTTATTCTCACAAGGAGGAAGTAAGTTGGGCAGGTCATTAAAAAAGGGTCCGTTCGTTGATGAACATTTGCTGAAAAAAGTTGAGAAGATGATCGCAAGCGGCGATAAAAAGATCATTAAAACCTGGTCGCGCCGGTCGACCATCATTCCGGAAATGGTCGGGCTTACCTTTGCGGTCCATAACGGATTAAAGCACATTCCGGTCTATGTCACTGAAAATCTGGTCGGGCACAAGCTTGGGGAGTTCGCGATTACCAGGAATTTCCGCGGACACGGCGTGCCGACCGAACAGGCCGCGTCATTAACATGATAAAAGTAAAAGCGCAAGCAAGATATGTAAGATCAGGGCCTTTAAAAATAAGAAGGATAATAAAACTGATCAGAGGGAAAAAAGCGGAATACGTTCTGGCCCAGCTTAAATTTATGCCCAATAAGGGTGCCTGGCTGATCGCAAAAGTATT
>Ga0265296_1002435_pt1 | contig 18814 bp, 18 predicted proteins | sample MunlanPumphouse1_FD_189073 | JGI IMG/M metagenome (GOLD analysis project Ga0265296, IMG submission 189073) | Groundwater microbial communities from a municipal landfill in Southern Ontario, Canada - Pumphouse #1 | ecosystem: Environmental > Aquatic > Deep subsurface > Groundwater | place...
CTGTCTATCTATCAGAACACGGAGCAGAAATATCCTGTTTATAGCGGAGAAATTACCGGCAGTGATCCTTTGTCCGTGGCGCTGCAGTCTTATAAATTTATCGCGGGTATGCCGCTTGATCCTCTTAATTCGGGTGAAATTAAATATTCATACACTTCTACGGATGGGAAAAGTTATGTTTTAAGTTTTTGCCAGGAAACTGATTCTATCCCGAGGCTGCATCAAGGTTGCGGCAATGAAGTCAGGCCATGATTTGTATCGGGTAGAATGTATCGTGTATAAAGCTAATAAATATTAAGAGGGTTGTTTTAAAGATACAAGATACATAATACATAATACATAATACAAAATACAAAAGATGAGTAATCAACAAGAATTAGTTAAGCCGCCTGAGGGTTCCAGGCAAGCAGTCGCCGATTTGCTGGAGGAAGTCTTGAAGCAAGGCGCGACAGATCTTCATTTGTCTTCAGGCGAGCCGCCAATTATCAGGGTGAATGGCAGCTTAAAGCCAATGGATGGAAAGGCGGCATTAACGGTTGAGGATGTAAAAAATTTAACGATGTCTTTGCTGGATGATGACCAGCAGGAAAAATTTTGGTTGCAAAAAGATATTGACTTTGCTTTTAGCCATCAAGAAAAGGCGCGTTTTCGGGCAAATATTTATCATCAAATGGGAAAAATTGCCGCCGCTTTCAGGTTTATTCCAACAAAAATAAGAACCATAGAAGAGTTGAATCTTCCTCCTATATTGCACCAATTTGCCAAAGCGACACAAGGATTCTTTTTGGTTGTCGGGCCTTCCGGGCATGGTAAGTCAGCGGCCTTGGCGGCGATGGTCAATGAAGTAAACCGCACCCGGCGCGATCATATAATTACAATTGAAGATCCCGTTGAATATCTTTTCCAGCAAGATAAATGCATTGTAGACCAAAGAGAAGTGGGCATTGATGTGATTGATTTTCACCGGGGTTTGAGAGCGATATTCCGCGAGGACGCTGATGTTGTTATGATCGGGGAAATGCGCGACGCTGAAACTATCTCAACCGCGATAACCGCGGCTGAAACCGGGCATTTGATTTTTTCTACTTTGCACACGAATACAGCTTCGCAAACTATTGACCGGATAATTGACAGCTTTCCGCCCCACCAGCAGCCGCAGATACGGATGCAATTGGCTTCAAATTTATTGGGTGTTTTGTCCAGGCGCTTAATACCTTGCCTGCAAGGAGGGATGATTAACGCCGTGGAGCTTTTAGGGATAAATACCGCGGTCCGGAATCTTATCAGGGAAGGAAAGATACATCAAATTGATATGATTATTGAAACAAGCGCGGAAGAGGGTATGATTTCATTGAATCGTTCGCTGGCGGAATTAATCCGCCGCGAGCTGATTTCCCTTGAAAATGCTGAGCTTTATTCAACCAGCCCGGCAGAGCTTCGCGTTTTATTGGAGAGGTAAATAGCGACACCGATACGCGGATAAACACACGGATGACGCAGATAAAAAGTACAAAATTAATACATTCAGAATTGACCTATAAGACTAATGGTTTCTGTTTTAAAGTCCACTATAAGCTAGGAAGGTTTAAGAGTGAACGGCAATATTGCGACGAAATGGAGACTTTGTTAAAAGTAAACAATTGGCGATATAAGAGAGAATTTGATCTGAGTAAAATCAATCCTATAATATTAAAAGGAAACAAAGTTGACTTTTATATAGAAGACTTAATTATCGTTGATTTTAAAGCAAAAAAGTTCATAACAAAGGAAGATTATATCCAGATGCTAAGATATTTGGAATCAGCTAATTTGCAATTAGGAATAATCTATAATTTTCGCAATACTTATTTAAAACCGAAGAGAATAATTAATTCGAAATTCAATCTTAATACATAATTTTTTAGAATTTTAATCTGCGTCATCCGGGTGAAGAATCCGTGTCATCTGTGTCGCATTAATAAATGCAGTTTACCTACATAGCCCGTGATAAAAACGGAGAAATTCATACAGGCAAAATAAAGGCTTATTCCCAGGAAGAGGCTGTTGCTGCCATACAAAAAAGCGGCTTGATTTTAATTTCCTGCCAGTCAGCGGAGCATTTGCCCTTGTGGATGACGAATATAAAAATATTCCAGAGGGTTAAAGGAAAAGATATCGTAAATTTTTCCCGCGAATTGGCGACTTTGTTTTCCGCCAAGGTTTCCTTGGTGGAGTCATTAAGGGTTTTGTCTCGGCAGCAGGATAATTCTTATTTCAGCGATGTGCTGGCGCAGGTTGCCAGCGATGTGGAAGCAGGGACCATGCTTTCCCGCGCTTTGGCGAAGCATCTAAAAATTTTTTCGGTGCTTTACGTAAATATCGTGAAAACTGGAGAAGTTTCCGGTAATTTGGAGAATTCATTGAATTATTTGGCGGATCATTTGGAAAAGCAATATTATCTGGCTTCCAAGGTCCGCGGCGCCATGATCTATCCGGCCTTTATTACAGCAGGTTTTATTGTGGTCGCGGTATTGATGTTAATTTTCGTTATTCCGAATTTAACCGGCATACTTAAGGAAAGCGGGCAGGAACTCCCGTGGTCTACTAAGGCGATAATTTTTTTGAGTGATGCGTTAAAAAGCTGGGGCTGGCTGGTTTTTCTTGTTCTCGCGGGAATTGCCACCGGAGCCGTATACTACCGCCGCACCCCGAAGGGAAAGACAATGTTTGATAAAGTGTTTCTAAAAATACCGGTTTTTGGCAAAGTTCTTAAGAAATTTTATCTGGCAAGGTTTTCTGAAAACTTGAGCACTTTGATAAAAGGAGGTTTGCCAATTTTGCAGGCTCTGCAGACAGCCGGAGACGTTGTGGGAAATGACGTCTATAGGAATTTAATTTTTGAGGCAAAAGACGAAGTTAAAGTGGGGAATTCCATTTCTTCAGTTTTCAGGCGTTACGAGGAAATTCCAGTAATGATGACTCAGATGATTTATACCGGAGAAAAAACTGGGCAGCTGGACATGGTTCTTCAAAAATTGTCGCGTTTTTACAGTGTTGAGGTTGATAGTATCGTCACTAATATTTCCGCTTTGATAGAGCCTGTTTTGATTGTCTTTTTAGGCGCGGGAGTGGCAATTCTTTTAATGGCGATTCTGATGCCGATATACAATATGGGGAATGCGATATGAGTCATGTAACATGTAACATATAACACACAACAAAGCGAATGAACAATAAAGATAAAGACTCATTTCATAAAAAGTTAAAAAAGAAAATGGATGAATTCGTCCATTTAGCATATAAGTTAACAAAAAAATTTCCGAAAGAAGAACTTTTTGGCGCCACTTCACAGTTGCGGAGAGCGGCGATGTCAGTTATTTTAAATTATATTGAGGGATTTGCCAGGAGAAAAAGATTGGTTGTAATAAACTTTTATGAAACTTCATACGGATCTTTAAAGGAATCAAAATACCTTCTGTATTTTGCCACAGTGGAAAAATGGATAACGGTTGTTGAATATAATCAAGTTATTGCTTTGACAGAAGAAATTGGCGCTATGTTGTGGTCGACAATTGAAAGATTGGAAAAAACAAAACATGACAGATATAGCATTTAGTATGCAATAAATTATTAATTTGTTGCATGTTACATGTTATATGTTACATGAAGAGAGGGGGTGAATACAAAAAATGGACAAGAAAAAAGGATGTTGCGGTAAGGCCTCAAAAGGTTTTACCCTTATTGAATTATTGGTTGTTATTGCCATTATCGGCATATTGGCGACCATTGTTTTGGTGTCTTTGAATTCCGCCAGGCAGAAAGCGCGGGATACTCAGCGCGTGGCGGATATCAAGCAATTCCAAACAGCTTTGGAAATGTATTTTGATTCAAATACTGCTTATCCCGCGACTTTGAGTCTTTTAACGCCGACTTTTATGCCGACTGTTCCAAAAGATCCAACAGGAGAAGATTATAGCTATTGCGTTGGTGATCCTACCACAACCTATCATTTGGGCATAGCTCTGGAGGATGATGGCCACGCGGCCTTGGATAACGATTCAGACATGGGTATTGACGTGGATCATCCGGCTGATACTTGCGCGACTCACATTACAGGTACTGACCCTTTGTATGATGTCGGACCGTAATCAAAGAATTATTTTTGATTTAGAAAATGAAAAGGGGCTGGTTCTGGTTTTCCGGGCCAGCCCTTCGCGTGTCATATATCAGGTATCATGTATAATGTATAAAGTATGGAAAAATATTTTATGCCCTATACATGATACTTTATACTTTATACTTTATACTTTTTATTTTTGGCCTTTGCGTTGGCAGTTTTTTAAATGCTGTTATTTTTCGTTTGGAAAAAGGGGAATCCGTTGTATTCGCAGGGACTAAGTCCCTTCAAAAGGGACTTAGTCCCTTTTCACGAATGGCGCGTTCTTATTGTCCGCATTGCAAACATACATTGGCTTGGTATGACCTGTTGCCGGTTTTAAGTTTTTTTATGTTGCGGGGAAAATGCGGATACTGCGGGAAGAAAATTAGCATTCAGTATCCGATGGTGGAAATCGCAACAGGCATTTTATTTGCCTTAGTTACCAATTACCAATTACCAATTACCAATTTACAATCAATTTTTCAATTACCAATTATCAATTATCAATTACTAATCCTACTAATTTATTATTTCTACATCTCCAGTATTTTAATTATAATCTTTGTCTATGATTTGAAGCATTATATAATTCCTGACAAGATTTTATTCCCGACCATAGGGATTAGTATTTTGTATCATGTATCAAGTATTATGCAAGCGAATAATAACGCATCATACATTATACATCATACATTATACAGTCATCTCGGGAGCGCCATTATTGCTTCCGGCTTCTTTCTTTCACTGGTTCTCGTTTCCCGTGGTCGCTGGATGGGCCTGGGAGACGTGAAATTAGCCTTTTTGATGGGTCTCGTCCTCGGTTGGCCCAATATTCTAGTCGCTTTATTTTTAGCGTTTACGCTGGGGGCGGTTGTGGGTCTGGCGTTGATTGCGCCAGGCCACATAAGGCTTATGAAGCCTTCTGAGAGGCTTTGCAAGCCTGCGGGTTATTCTCTCAAGTCTGAAATTCCTTTTGCTCCGTTCTTAATAGCCGGAACTTTTATGGCGTTATTCTGGGGAAATCAGATAGTCAGTTGGTATCTTGGGATGCTGTTTTGAATTGCCATTAAAAAAATATCTTTCGGCTGCGCGTTTTTAATTTTCGGGCAAAATACAAAATACTTCACGCGTTATTTGTGTGGACAACTAATTTTGAAGCATTTGGTAAATATTATATAATTGAATCAAGGATAGTTATTGAAAAAAATGAGTAAAAAACAAAATGTTAACAGAATAAAAGAAATGGCGCTAATAGCAGTTAGTTTGTTTTTTATTTTCTTTCCCTTTCATAAGGATGCCATGGCCAATACGCCCGATAGTCCTTATCCGGTAGACGCTTATGCTAATATTACCGCTACGATACAATACCTTGATGAATACAACCCCAATGCTCCGGTTATCCATTGGGCTACTAGCGGGAATACGCCTGTTTATTATTGGGTGCAGGTTAGCGAGTTTAGTAATTTTAGCAGCATGATTGTTAACACAGGACCGGTATCCGGCAATCCCGGGCAATATTCCATAACCTCTGGGTTAGTCGTTGGCAGAAGTTATTATTATCGTGTTGCGGTTAAAGATAGCTATGCCTGGACAGGGTGGGTTGGGCAATGCGCCACCCCTTTCGTTTATACTCCAAATGCGTCGCCATCAGCCAGTAATCTGGGAACTGCTTATGATTTTTGCGTTTCGGGAACGACGATGACTTTTCGCTGGACATATAGCGATCCGGACGGCGATCCGCAAGCTGCTTACCAAGTGCAAATTTATGATGGCGCGGCATTGGCTATTGACTCCGGTAAAGTCTTTTCCGGCTCCAGCACTTATTCCACAAGCGCGTTGCAATTTAATAAAAACTATACCTGGCGCTTAATGGTTTGGGATTCAAGAGCTGTGATGAATTCCGCGTCAGCTTGGTACTCCGGTCCGGCTTTTTCCACGCCAGTTCATGCTTACCCAAGCTCAAATTTTAGCTGGTTCCCTGATTTGCCGATTATTGGCCAGGATACTTTGTTTATGGATGCTTCCAGGGCTTATGGCGGGGCGACAATCACCAGTTGGAGCTGGACTATTCCAGATGCTGATTATATTTCACCGGCTACGTCGGCTAGCCAAAATCCACAAGTCCGCTTTACCAGCGAAGGAAATAAGATAATCCGTTTGCGGGTAACTGATTCCAGCGGATACAGCTGTTATGTTGATAAAGCTCTTCGCGCGCAGCTGCAGCTGCCATGTTGGAAAGAAATAAGTCCGCACTGATCGGTTTATACGCGCTTTTTAATGATTCTATCGGCCAAGATGCGGGATAGCTTCTTAAGAATGATGCCCTGTACCGGATGGTGCGGGGCAAATCGGTTTAAATTGATATTTTACCGGTTGACCGGGTAATTGAAAAAGTGATATAGTTGAAAAATATCATGAAATAAAAATGCCAAAATCAAAAATTGAGACTAATAAAAATCAAATAAATTTTCGGCTGAAAACAAAAAATTATCCTTTGGAGGCAATTTACGCGACTGCCTATGTTTTTATTAATAAAGCATATGTTTATCTGGATGGCGATCCCAAGAAAGAAATGTCTGTATGTTTAGAAGGAAAGGAAAAATTATCCGAGAAGATTTTGGAATCTTTAAGGGGGGAATTTTTGAATGAATTATTAAATTATTTATTGCGGGTGGAAATTGCCAAGCGCAATAAAAAAATAAGAGAGCTCATCGTAAGTTCGGCGTTGGTTTCCGGGCTTGGGGGTGATTTTATGGCTCCTGTTGGCGGGGAGGTTGTTGATGAAAAAGAAAGCTGGAAAGCTGATCCTTTGGGCATAGGGGTCCCCTGGGAGGAAAAATATGCCGAAAAAGAGAAAAATGTTTCTCCGAAAAAGCTGGCGAAGAGAAGGAAAAGGAAGCTGTCCGGCGACAAAAGCAAGAGAGGGCTCTAAAAGACAATTATTTTTATGGCAACGAAAAAAGATATTAAGAAGCGAGAGATGAAATTAGATAAAAGCTTAGGTTTTTTTAGGTTTAAAGAAATGAAGGACGGCGGCTATCTGATTACAAACGAACTGGGAAGATTCGTTTTTTTGGCGAATGACCAATTCGCAGAATTTATTAACGGCAAGATTGATCATGATTCGGATATTTTCAGAGAACTTTCAGAAAATTATTTTATGGCGGAGGGCCTGGACAGCAAGCAGCATGTCGCGGAATATACGGAAAAAAACCAGTTTTTATTTCAAAAAGGGCCTAGTTTGCATATTATCGTTGTTACGCTGCGTTGCAATCATAATTGTGTTTATTGCCAGGCAAATTCATGCGGTTTAGAAGAAAAAAATAAAGATTTAGACATGGAATCAGCCAGAAAGGTTGTTGATTTTATTTTTGAAAGCCCGAATGAATCTTTAACCATTGAATTTCAGGGAGGCGAGCCATTGCTTAATTGGCCAGTGGTAAAATTTATTGTTGGTTATGCCAGAAAAAAAGCCAAGCAAAAGAGCAAAAAAATAAGAATTGCCCTTGTTTCTAATTTTTCTTTATTAGATAAAGAGAAAGCTGATTATTTATTCAAAAATAAAGTCACTTTTTGCACGTCTTTAGACGGGCCTGAAAAGCTGCATAATAAAAACAGGATCTGGGCCGGAGGCAACAGCCATCAGGCTGCGGCAAAGTGGCTGGAGTATTTACTTGCAAATTATAAAAATTATTATGTTTTCCAGCCCGGGGCGCTGACAACCATTACAAAGTTTTCGCTTCCTTTTTGGAAGGAGATTGTTGACGAATATGTTAAATTTGGTTTTGACAATATTATTTTGCGGCCATTGACTCAGTTGGGCGTTGCTCAAAAAGGCTGGCAAAAAATCGGCTATACCCCCGATGAGTTTTTGGAATTCTATAGAAAAAGCTTGGATTATATTTTTTTTCTTAATCTTGAAAAAGGAGAGAAATTCAGGGAGCTCACCGCCACTTATTTCGCCGTTAAAATTTTTTTAGGGGCCGATCCTAATTTTTTTGATTTGCGCTCTCCTTGCGGAGCCGGCATCGGCCAAATGTTATATAACTACAATGGCGATATTTATACCTGTGACGAAGGAAGGATGATGGGTGACGACATGTGTAAAATAGGCAAATTGGGTGACAGTTACAAGGATTTATTGACTCATCCCGCGACTAAGTCGCTTTGCCTGGCATCATGCCTGGAAAGTTTGCCGTGCGATAACTGCGCTTATAAACCATATTGCGGTACGTGTCCGCTTTTAAATTACGCTGAGTCAGGGAATATTTTTCCTCAACTGCCCAATAGCAGCCGCTGCCGCATTTATCAGGGGATACTGGACTATCTGTTCTCAAAGATAAAAGAAAATGATAAAATAAAAGCATTATTAAGAGACTGGGCAGTCGGGGGGATGCTGATTTTAAATGAGCATAAAGAAAAATGTATTTTATGCAAATAAGGTCTTTTTGCCGGGCAGTTTCCATTATTTAAACAGGCGCTTAAAAGAATGTTTTCTAAGAAAAAAATATTAATAATAGTTTTCTCTGTTTTGGTTGTTTCCGCTGTTTTTGTTGCTGCTTTTTTCTATCGTTCAAAAATTACTCCGATAGGCCAAGTTTTCAAAAAAGCAATTATTTCAGTTGTTCCTGAATGGAGGCGCGATGATTGTATAAACAATTTTGACGTAAAAAAAACTATCAACAAAGATAAAATAGGATCCGATGATGAATTAGAGCAATTGATATTTAATTCTATAGTAGCCGAGGCGTTTCTCAATAGTGACGCGTCTAAGTGCGCCTCGCTTAAGGCCAGCGATGAGTCAAAGTCTCTTCTCGCGGTGAATAATTGCCAGTTTGCCGCGCAAGATATCCATTCATATTATGATTTCGCGGAAAAGCTTAAAAATAAAATGCCGGAAGAAGATTTTATAAATTATTGCCGGTCTTTTCTTCTTGATCAGTCTTTGTCTTTTAAGGCTAATGTCCCGGAAAATTTTCGGGAGCAAAGAAGCAAATCGGCTTGCCAGAGCATTTATTTGTCTTATCAGAACAAGGAGATTGTTTTTAATGATTCTTTTTTCTATGAGGAATCACAATTTCCTGATGTTCCGGCCTGTAATTGCGTTAAAGCAGATGGAAATCAAGGATCCTGCAAGAGCGGATTTTGCAATATAATGGGATTTTTCGCAGCGGCTTCAAAAAACGACCAATCCTTATGCCCGCGATTGAGCGATGTTAAAGATTTTCCCTATTGCAACTTATACTTTGATAAGCAGGCTATAGAGAAATATAATGATATTTTAAAGGAAAGATACTGCCAAAAAATATAAATTTTTTAGTTTATTAAATAATTGGATTTTTTTAATTATATGGCAAAGAAAAATAATTTAAATTTAGGCAAAAATAAGGGCGCATTTTTACCGAGCAATGGTAAAAATATAGTCAAATTTCCGCAGAGCAAAAATATAGTCAAATTTTTACCGGGCAATGGTAAAAATATTAAAAATTTTTTGACAGAAGAAGAAGGAAAAATTGTTAAAAAAGATTTGGCAAGATTAGGATTATTTATTGCCGCAGCCAGCATGGCGGCTGGCGGTCTTATGCACGCTGAAAAAGTTTCGGCGCAATGCAGCACCAGTTTCCACGCGAACCATGGCTCGCACGGCTCCCATGGCTCCCATGGCTCCCATGGCTCGCACGGCTCCCATGGCTCGCACGGCTCCCATGGCTCGCATTATAACAGCCACGGAAGTCATGGCGCTCATAGTTCGGGGTGGTAATATTGAATAAATAGCTTCCACAATGCCATGTACCTGGAAATAATCCTGACACAACAATGTAATTTGTCATGCTCATATTGCCCTGTTTCAAAAAAACAGGGTTTTATTGCTGAAAAAATAGCCTTTAAGTCAATTGATTTATATTTGGATTCCATGGGCGAGGCGGTTAAAAAAATAAAAATATTTGGCGGGGAGCCTTTATTGAATATTCCCTTGCTGAAGGAGATAATTACTTATATTAGAAAAAAAAGTTTGTCGGTTCAGATTGACCTGACAACAAACGGCGTTTTTTTGAATGCAAGTTTGGCATTGTGGCTCAAAGAGAGTGAAGTTAATATTTTCATCAGCATTGATGGCGACTTTCAGGCGCAGAAAAAAAACCGCAAGGGGATGACAAAGAAAAATTATGACAATATTTTCAAATCTCTAAAATCTATTTTGGGCGAAGTAACCTTTAATATGGTTATAGCGCCAAATAATGCCGGCAGTTTTATGAATAATTTTCTTTATTTGCATAAAGCTGGCGTTAAAAAGTTTAATTTATTGCCGGCGGCCTATGTGCCATGGGAAGATGAGAAAATTAGAATTTTTAAAGGGCAGATGGATGTTCTTGGGTTTTTTATGGAAAAAAATAAAGATGTTTATCTAAAAAATTCTGATAGGCGCGGTAATTTATTTTTTTTGAATACAGGCGCAGTTATTGACGCAAACGGAGATGTTTTTTTAACAGATGCCGTTATGCTTAATGAGTTTCAAAAAATTAAGGATGATTTAAAAATCGGGAACATTAGCAATATGAGCTCTTTTGATTTTATCAAACAAAAGGATATTCAATCAAAAATAGATAAAAATATTCGTTTAATTAGCAAGGCGACTGCGGAAGATATCCTAAAATCAAATGAGGAAGTGGATTCTTTAATGGATGGTTTTGTATCGGATTTGCAGGCTGGCAAGGCGGGAAAAAAATTAGTTGATATTAAAATAGGTTATCAGTGCAATAATCATTGTTTTTTTTGCGCGCAAGGAGACAAGCGCAGCAAATGCTCCTTTAGAAAAAAAGAAAAAATTGAAAAAGAATTGAGCGAGGCAAGAGCAAATTATGCGTCATTGGTTTTAACCGGGGGAGAGCCGACACTGCATCCTGATTTTTTGCATTTAGTGCGATTTGCCAAAAAATTAGACTTCAAAACCATTCAAATTCAAACCAATGGCCGGATGTTTGCTTATAAGAAATTTTGCCGGGAGGCTGTCGGAGCAGGAGCAACTGAGTTTTCGCCGGCCCTTCATGGGCATAGCGCCAAGCTTCATGATTACTTGACAGGCGCGGAAGGAAGTTTTAACCAGACGGTGTCAGGGATAAAGAATTTAAAAGAATTGGGCCAGCCTGTTATTACAAATACTGTTGTCACAAAATTAAATTATAAATATTTGCCAGAGATCGCGAAAATTTTAATTGCTTTGGATGTGGATCAGTTTCAATTTGCTTTTGTCCATATTGTTGGCAGCGCTTGGCAAAACAGAAACTGGCTTGTTCCCAGGAAGTCTGCTATTATGCCGTATGTTAAGCGAGGGGTGGATATGGCCAGGGCCGCGGGGAAAAACGTTGTTACAGAAGCTATTCCTTTTTGTTTAATGAAAGGCTATGAAGATTGTATCGCTGAACGTGTTATCCCTGACGCGAAAGTGATTGAAAGGAATTTGACTGTGGAGAGTTTCACTGACTATCGGCAGAGTTTTGGAAAGGCAAAAAGTAAAAGATGCAAGAAATGCGCTTACTTTTCTATTTGCGAGGGGCCGTGGCGGGAATATCCAAAACTCTTTGGCTGGTCAGAATTCAATCCTGTGATAAGTTAGGGATCGCCGCTTTTTTATTGTTTCCCGGCTTAATGTTCCCAGCGTCGCGCCTTGGCGAGCTGGCGTGATTTCATGATAAAAAAGTTTTGAGGCTTATGTATGATAATCTTCCTTCATATTTTGGCCGCAAATATGGTATTTTTTGCGGATCGCTGCCTGATATAATCGCCGTAATGGCAGGAATAAAGCCCTTGACGAGGTTGAGTTTTTTTGCGAAAGGAGAAAGTTATAGCCGGTTTATTAAATTTGTTGAGAAACACGGCCTTCTGGCGCAAGAGAGCCAATATCGGCAAAATGCTGATTTTGAAGGAAAGAAAAAAATATCTTTAAAAAATAATAATAGGGATATATTGCGGCATATCTATTTGTCAAAGTCTATGAAGACTTTGGATTTTTATCGGTTTGCTGATCCGGATCTTTGCTTGGGCGAAAATAACCGTCCGCCTAAAAATATTCTTGCGCCATTGCAGAAATTTTCAAATGATTTAGGGTATCCAGATTGCTGTACAAAGATCTATCTTAAAAACGGGCAGCGTAAAAAAATTTATTCGTACAGCAGATCGGCGCGAGGCAATAGAGCTCCTTTTTATATGAATAATTTTTTGCATTCAATCTCAAACTATTATTTAAGTTTTCATTCTCCCTGCAGTTTTACTTGTAAAAAAACAAAGGCTTACAACAAAAAAATATTTGATGCCATTCGGGAATTGGAGCCGGAATTCGCTGCGCGGATGCGACAAGTGCTTACAATGCCGATGATTATTTGGTTTAATAAAAGCGATTTTCCTTTTGACGATAGGATTGTTGTTTTATTTGATGGTTTTTACAAAGATGGCGCAATATCCTATTCTAAGTGTTTTATCTTAAGGACTAGCTATCCAAATAACAAAAGTTTTTCTAAGGAGATCGGCCAAGACTTGATTTTTTTGAAAGACGGTGACAAAATAAAAAACGCAGAGCATGAAATTTATGTTTATAAAAGAAAAAAATTGATACATATAGTTAAGAGACGGCATGCATTTGATGGCTTATTGTTCCGCTTTTATGCCTGAAATACCTGATTATTGGATTAATCTTGGCAATAGGCGAGGATTGGTCTGGTTTTGGGCCGCCGCCTTGTTCCGATATAAAAAGGGTCCAAGATCTGTTTTCTGTCGGCATCTATCTGATGGCATTCAGCTGTCAAATTTGAAGGATAATGATTTCCAGGAATATCTTTTGAGGTGAAGCTGAATTATTAATAGCTTATGGATAAAAAAACATCAATTTCCTTAATTGAAAAATTAGCGCGTGAATGGCGTCTTGATTCGCGGGTTTTTTTGGAAATAAATGATTTGCTTTTTTCGGCTTACTCTGAAAATTTACGCGATATAAAATTGCGGAATGAGTTTTCTTTTATCTTTGGGGAAGATTCCATGATTGAGAAAAAGATTAGAATAGCAAATTTGCTCTATTTTTCTGCGTCTAAGGGGAAAAATAATCGGCGCGTTCAGAATGCTCGCATGAATTCTATTTTAAGTATCCTGGAGGGCATAAAGAAGCAATATTCATTTCCTTTTGACTTGGAGGCAATACGCGAGTTACTTTATTTTATTCGCGAAGTGCCGAAATGGTTATTCCAATTTGGCTTAGAGGTGGATCAGAAAGGGAATCTTAGAATCAAGCTTTATTTTGAAAATGAAAGGCCGGATAACGATTTTTTGCTTGTAATAAAAATTTTAAGGCAAATATGCGGGAAGTTGGGAATCAAGTATGACAATAGCATAAGCTTCATTATTTTTAAGAATAAAATTGGCATAATAGGCCTTGATTTAACAAAACAAGGATATAGCCTGAAGATATATGATTATTTTCATAGCCCCGCAAGAAAGGAGCTAATTAATATGCTTGATAAATACGAGCTTTTTTTTGAGGGAGACAAAGATGCTATCTATTGCGATTTTAAGAAAACACTTATTAATGGCAAGCTCTTTATTCCCCGCGATCTGGATATTTTGTTCACGTATAGGTTTTTGCCAGGATCAACTCAAATGGGGTCGCTGAAAATAGACGCATATTTGTCTAGCTTGCCGAAGGCGGAAAAGGTTTTTTCTGGGTCCGAGGTGGCAGAAAAGAATCCAGAAATATTCAATTTTTTAAAAAATAATAATATTAAAATTTCTTTTCTCGGACATGAGTTTGAAAAGATGTTCTTTTATGTCCGCTGACATACTTTGCGAATATTATTTTTATAGAACATGCATATCGTCATCCCTTTATGGAATAAATGCAATAATAAGTGCGTAATGTGCACCAATCCGGTTGCCGAGCAGTCAACGAAAGACGGTTGTTTTGATTTTATTTCCCTAAAAAAATTCATTAAAAAAGAAAAAAAACGCGGATCGGTAATTGATGCCGTATATATAACAGGAGGAGAGCCTACAATCCGCCCTGATTTTTTTGAATCCGCTGATTATATTTTGAAATCTCTTCCTTCCGCTAAAATAAATCTTTTAAGCAATGGCCGCCGTTTTTTCTATCCTGATTTTGCGAGGAAATGTTTGTCTTTTGGTAAAATTGACTTTATAATCCCAATACATGGGTGGGATGAGAAGAGCCATGACGCAGTTACGGGAGCCAGAGGAAGTTTTAACCAGACTGTCAATGGGTTAAGGAATCTTTTGAGGCTGCGCCAGCCAGGACAGCAGATAGAAATAAGGGTAATTATACATGGGATTAATTATAAAAAGTTAAGTAAAATTTTTGACTTTCTTTTAAAAGAATTTTCGTCTGTTGAAAGAGTGGCGGCGATTTTCGCTGAATACGAAGGCCATGCCGTAAAAAATTTGAAATCAGTAACATTAGGTTATAAAGAATTTTATCCGCAGTTCAAATTTTTTGAAAAGTATCTCGTGAAATTCAGCGAACTCAGATTTTATCATTTTCCTCTTTGCATGATGCCGGAAAAAATCTGGCCTTATATGTGGCGGACAATAGATGAAGATGAAATTATTTTTCCAAAAAAATGCGCTGGATGTTCGGTAAAGGGAAGCTGTCTGGGTTTGCACAAAAATTATTTTAAATTATTTGGCGATAAAGAGCTTAAGCCCGTGGGAAAAGATGTTTTCTTGGTAAAATCTGATAATTATCACCACCCAATCATTAATGTTCAAAGAAAAAAACCTAAAAAAAACTAAAAAAGCGGTTATTATAGCCGGGTATCAGTGCAACAATAAATGCCAGTTTTGCATGAACAGCGGGAAAAGGGACCTTCCAGCTAAAAGCACTAGCCAGATAATGGCCGACATGGTTTTATTGAGAAAGAAAGGTTTTACATATTTGGAGATTATTGGCGGGGAAGCGACTATCAGGCCGGATATTATTGATTTAGTCAGTTTTGCCAGGCGTTTGAAATTTGAACAGATTGTCATGGCTACCAATGGCAGGCTTTTCGCCTATGGGGAATTTGCCAAAAAAATGATGGAGGCTGGCTTAACCGATTTAATTTTTTCTATTCATGGCCATAATTCCCGTTTACATGATTTTTTGACGGGTGCCACTGGCAGCTTCAATCAGCTTAAGGCAGGAATAAAAAATGTTAAACGTTATGGATTAAGGAGGCTTAGCACTAACACGACGATTGTAAAACAGAATTGCCGTTATTTGCCGCAAATTGGGAAATTCCTTTTGGAAATCGGATCTAGCAACGGTGAATTCATCTTTGTAGATCCGACGCATGGAGACGTAAAAGAAAGGTTTTTTGATTTTGTGCCTAAAATTTCAGAAGCAGCCGTTTATATAAGAAGATGCCTGGATTTAGGAAAAGGCAGGAATATTCACTGGTTTGCGCGCTATGTTCCGTTGTGCTATTTTTCCAATTACCTAGATCAAATAAGTGAATTGCGCGAAGTGGCGACTTTTCATACCCAGCACTTAGCGCCTGATTTTATCAATCTTGATGTTGAGAAGTCGCGCAAGGAAATTTCCAGGGTAAAAACCGGGAAATGCGCGGCGTGCCTGCTTTTTAACCAATGCGAGGGCATTTGGAAGGAATATTTAAAACATTATGGAGACAAAGAGCTTAAGCCGGTGAAAAAATGATTTCTGATTATTTATTTTTTTAAAAATGAAGCAAACAGACACTCCAATTAATATTACGTCAAAATGCAATTCAAATTGCATCTTTTGTTCCCGTTTAATCGGAGAAGATTTTTCGGATCCGAAAGAAAAGATTCCGGGAAGAATTAAAAGGCAGAAAGAAACCATCTCTCTTGAGGGAGGAGAGCCGACTCTTTGCCCAGAGTTGTTTAAGTGGATCAGTTTGGCAAAAAAAGGCGGAACCAGAGAGATTATTTTAACAACTAACGGCATTTTGCTTTGCAATGTTAATTATTGCCGGAAACTTATTAAAAGCGGAATAACTCTTTTTAATATAAATATGCCATCGCATATTCCTGAATTGCATGATTTCTTGACTGGCACAAAAGGCACCTTGAAACTAAAGCTTCAAGCAATAAAAAATTTGATTTCATTGGGACAAGGGGCCAAGACCAGGCTGACTTTTGTCATCACATCTGAAAATTATAAGACATTGCCTGATTATGTGAAGTTTGTTAAAAAAAATTTTCCAGAAATTTTTTATATTGCCTTGAATTTTATTAAGATTGACGGAAGGGTAAGGAAAAGAGAAGATCTGGTTCCCCGATTGCGGGATATCGGGCTTTATCTGGAAAAAGCCTTGGAATATTGCCAGGAGAACAGGATTAAGATTTTGAGTGATGGCTTGCCGCTTTGTTATTTAAAGGGGTATGAAGACCGGGCGATAGATTCGCATAAAATCATACATAAAAATCCAACTTTTTTATGGGAAAAAAGACAACATGCCAATTGCGCGGATTGTTCCGTTAATGCCTTATGTTCCGGGGCCAGGAAAGACTACTTGCGTCTTTATGGAGGCGAAGATCTTAAGCCGTTTGGCAAGCGAGAACAGGAAGAAACTATGGAGAGGGTTTTGAAAAAATATAGCGATGTTCTATTGCTTCCAATAACGGAAAAATGCAATTTAAACTGCCTTTTCTGTTCCGCTAAAGGAAGAGAAGGAAAAAATGAGTTAAAGGATATTTTGGCCGCGCTTGATCAGGCGAAAAAAGGATTGATTATATCTGGAGGGGAGACAACTTTGTCAAAAGATTTATTTGAAGTTATTAAAGAAGCTAAAAATAGAAACCTTTTCGTTGAATTGCAAACCAACGGAGTCAATCTTTATTATTCTGATTTGGCGCGGCAGCTTGTCCAGGCAGGAGTTGATTTATTTAATATCAATCTGCCCTCGCATGTTGGCTTGATCCATGATAAATTAACCCAGACGAGCGGCATGCTGCCATTGAAAATAACCGGATTGGAAAATTTAACAGCTCTTAAGGCAAGCGTAAGGCTGACACATGTTATTAATGCCCTAAATTATAAGGAATTGGAGGAGTTTGTCGGCTTTGTCAGCAATAATTTTCCTAAAATAAAGTATATTCAGTTTAGTTTTCTTAAAATAATGGGAGCAGCCAAGAGCCATCCGGAAATAATCGTTTCCTATCAGCAAGTCAGCCCCTATTTGTTGAGGGCTTTTAAAAAATGCGAACAGAAAAAAATAGATTTCATTATTGATCATATCCCTGTTTGTTATTTGGGTGCTTATAAAAGGCGCCATGCTGATTATTTGAAATCAGATAAACAGCAAAATGGCGGTGATTCTTCTTATTCAATGCTGGAAAAAATAAAGCTTAAAGATTGCCAGCAATGCTCTTTCCGCGGCCGTTGTTACGGAGTGAGAAAAGATTATCTTGATTTTTTTGGCAAAGAAGCCGAGGTGAAGCCTTTTAAACAATGAATACTTCAAAAATTAGAAAAGATTTTCCTGCTTTAAAACAAAGAATTGGCGGCAAACGGTTGGTTTATTTTGATAATGCCTGCAGTGTTTTAAAGCCCAAGCCGGTTATCGCAGCGGTCAATAATTTTTACTCTAATTTTGGGTCTTGCGCTGGTAACCGCTCTAGCCATCTCCTAGGCTGGCGAGTCCAGGAGTTGATGGAAGAAGCCAGGGAAAAGGCAGCTAAATTCATTGGGGCCAGATCGGAAAAAGAAGTTGTTTGGACAAAAAACTCTACAGAGGGCATTAATTTGATCGCGGCATCTTTGCCGCTTGAAAACGGCAGGAATGAAATCGTTTTGACGGAGATGGAGCATCATAGTAATTTGCTGCCGTTTTTTGAGCAAAGCCAAAAGCGTAAATTTAAAATAAAAATAGTTCCGCTGGATAAAGACGGGATGGTGAACCTGGATTTGTTGGATAAAGCGGTTACAAAGAAAACTGCTTTAGTCGCGGCCACTCATTTATCCAATGTAACTGGTTTAGTTTCTCCCATGGATGATATTGTGAATTTGGCGCATAAAAAAGGGGCATTGGTTTTGGCTGACGACGCTCAGTATGTCGTTAGCCATCGGGAAAATGCCGCGGCCAGCCGGATTGATTTTTTAGTTTTCTCCGGCCATAAAATCGGCGGCCCGACAGGAATAGGAGTCCTTTACGGTCGCGAAGCGCTTCTAAAAAAAATGCCTCCGTATAACGCCGGGGGAGGTATGGTTAAATCAGTGTCCATTTCCGGCGGCAATATTAAAGTTAATTATCTGCCGCCGCCGTTTAAATTTGAGGCGGGAGTCCAGCATAATGCCGGCATAGCCGGCTTGGGGTTTGCGATTGATTATTTAGAATATCTGGGCGGTGAAAAAATAGAAAATTACCTCAAGAGCTTAGTTGAGTATGTTTTGCGGAAATTAAGTGAACGGCCCGAGATTGGTTTTATGGCTGATTATGGCAAGCATCCGCCAAGTTCACTGGTTTCATTTTACTTCAGGGATAAAAGAATATCTCTCTATGACTTTAATTTATTTTTAAACCATGAGTTGCGGGATTGTTTTATTGCAACGCGATGCGGACACCATTGTGCCATGCCTTATCACAAGATTTTTAATGTGTCTGTTTCAATGCGCCTTTCTTTTTTTGTTTATAATACAAAACAGGAAATAGATAT
>Ga0265296_1002436_pt1 | contig 18791 bp, 15 predicted proteins | sample MunlanPumphouse1_FD_189073 | JGI IMG/M metagenome (GOLD analysis project Ga0265296, IMG submission 189073) | Groundwater microbial communities from a municipal landfill in Southern Ontario, Canada - Pumphouse #1 | ecosystem: Environmental > Aquatic > Deep subsurface > Groundwater | place...
TTTTTCAGCGGGGCTTCGTTGATGATCGGATAGATCAGTTTGAATTTGTCCCGATGATCCCGCGCGCCCGGAACAAGGGATTTGTCCTTCTCGAGGATCGCTTTTGAAATGGCGATATTGACGCGGGCTCTCCGGAAGACGAGCGATTCGAAAAAGAGATGCCGTCTCTTTTTCCACAATCCGAGACCGTAGTTCGACGTGATGAGCGGGATCCCGGTGAGCAGGGAGAGAAAAAAGGCGTAGCGGTAGAACCAGTAGTTGTGCCCGTGAATGACGTCGATGCCATGCTTCTTGCAGAAATAGACGCCGAACGGCAGGCTGTAGAAGAAACGCTTCGGCGTGCACTTCACGGTCACGATCTTCACCGGCAGCTTGTGATAGCGCTCTCTCAGGGGGCCGGCGTCGCTTCCGACGAACAGATAGTGCTCGAACGCTTCGAGGTCGGCGAGATTCAGGAGATTGAGCAGGTAGGACTCGACGCCGCCGCTGGAGAAGGAGCTTGTTACATGCAGTATTCTAGTCTTGCGTGCCATCGTCGAATTTCCCGAGAACGGCCTTGTAGTCCTCTTCCCGTCCGATATCGAACCATTCTCCCTCGAACTTGTATACGCTGATCGGTTCCTTCGCCGAGATGAGCTGTTTGATCAATGTCGGGAAATCGAAATACTGATTCTTCGGGACGTGATCGACCGCTCTCCTGTTCATTGCGTATATGCCCATGCTGATGTCGAAGGTATAGCGGGGTTTCTCGAGGTAATCCCGTACCGTATCGCCGGCCAGATCCAGCACGCCCAGGGTGAGTTGTATCTCTTTCTTGTAGGAGCATATCGTCACGCTGTTTCCCATCTTCGCGTGGTACTCGATCAAATCCTTGAACTTCAGGTCCGTGAGAATGTCCCCGTTCATGACGATGAATTCTTCTTCAAGACCGTCGATGAGGGACAGACATCCCGCCGTCCCGAGAGGCTCCGTCTCTGTGAAATACCTGATGTTGACGCCGAACGTTTTCCCGTCGCCGAAATACGCCTGAATAATGCCGGCCAGGTAGCCGACGGTAATGATGATATCCTTGATACCGCTCTGGGCGAGTTTCTCGATGATGATCCCGAGGATCGGTTTCTCGCCGATCGGCATCATCGGCTTGGGCAAAATCGTCGTGTACGGCCGCAAGCGCCTGCCTTTACCCCCTGCCAGAATCACCGCCTGCATTGTTTCTCCTTATACGCGGTAATGATCCGCGTTTTCGATGCGAACCGTTTTGAAAAAATCGATGGCTTTCCCGATCCCTTGCTCGAACGTGAATTGCGGCGTCCAGTTCAGGAGCTCTTTCGCCCTCGTGTTGTCGCAGAGAAGCTCCAGCACCTCGCTTTTTTCGGGGCGGATCCGTTTCTTCTCTTCGACGATCACGAGCTCCTTGCCGAGGATCCTCCCGACCGTTTCGATGGCCTCCGCGATGGAGAAGAACGCACCGGTGCCCACGTTGATCGTTTCGCCGCGCAGGTCGGTGCGGCCGGCCGCTTTCAGATAGGCGTTCGCCGTGTCGAGCACGAACGTGAGATCCCGCTTCGGATGGGTGGAGCCGATATGAATTGTGTTCGAGGCGAGCGCCTGCGTGATGATCGTCGGCAAGACCGCCCGCAGCGACTGGCGGGGGCCGAACGTGTTGAAGGGTCGTATCGTCGTCGCGTTGAAGTCGAACGACCTGCAGTAGCTTTCCACGATCTTGTCCGCGCCTATCTTCGACGCGGAGTAGGGAGACTGGCCCTGAAGCGGGTGTTTCTCGTCGATCGGTTTGTAGAGTGCCGTGCCGTACACCTCGCTCGTCGAGGTATGCAGAAAATGCGCGACGCCGCTCTGCGAACAGGCGTTCAACAGGTTGAGGGTGCCGGTGATGTTCGTCTGGACGTAGCTCGACGGCGCGACGTAGGAATAGGGTATGCCGATGAGCGCGGCGAGATGGAAAACGACGTCGATTCCCTGCGTCAGCTTCTGGCAGAAATGCTCGTCGCGAATATCCCCGAAAACGAGCTCGACCTCGGACACAACGCCCTTGGCGGCGTGCTGCAGATTGCCTATGCTGCCGGCCGAATTGTAATGAACGAGCGCCCGCACCGCGTATCCATTGGCGACGAGGGCTTCGACGAGATGGCTTCCGATAAAGCCGCCGGCACCCGTCACGAGAGCCCGTTTCGCCGATGTTCTAGGTTCCATATTCCTCCCTGAGAATCGTCTCCAATGACTTCCTGACGTCGAACGAAGGCGACCACCCGATTTCGCGCATCTTGCGGTTCGCCCCGGACTGGCAGTTGATGCCTTCCTTCACGAACTCATCCCGCGCGACGAGCGGGACCGTCGAGATGTTGAGAATATCCTTCAGCGCCTCGATCACCTCGGGGATGGAGATGCCCCGGCCGGAGCATACATTATAGATCTCGCCGCTCGCTCCTCCGTCGACGAGAGCGCGGAGCGCGTCGCAGGCGTCGTCGACGAATATGAAGTCCCGCACCGCGTTGAGCGTTTTCAGCTGCACGTCTTTGGTCTCCCCGCTCCTGAATTTCATGAGCCGTTCGATGATGGCGGGGATGAAGAAATCCTTGCTCTGATGAGGACCGATTACATTGAACAATCTCGCGATCACGACGCGATGCCGGGGATGGTAGCTGAGGCCGACCCGCTCCTGAACGTATTTCGCCCTCGCGTACGTATTCGCCGGCAGGCACGGGGATCCCTCGTCGACGGGATCGGCCGAGCTTCTGTAAACGGCGCTCGAGCTCGCGGAAACGATTTTCGAATCCAGATTCAGATGGTCGAGCGCCTCGTGCAGATTGAGCTCGACGAGGACGTTGCTCTCGTAGATGTCAGCGTCGTTTCCGGCGCTATGATAGGATTTTCCGGCGAGATTCAATATGGCGGAAGGTCTATGCGCATCGAGGAACTTGAGCATCGTATCGTAGCTCGTCAGATCCACGAACGCACGGTCTCTGCCGGCCAGCTCGGTGACGATCTCGTAAACGCCGGAGAACATGCGAACGAATCGTTTGCCGATGAATCCGGTGGAGCCAAGTACGAACAGTTTCACCCGTTGAAACCTCCGGATTCGACTCCATGAACGGGAAGGTCCACGGCGCCGGTGCATGGGAATCCGCTGCGACGGAATTAAACGGTATCCGAGTTTCACAGTCGTGTCAATACGTTCCGGGGGCGGGCGCGGGCGGGCCGATGCATCTTTTCGTTCCGCGGCGTCTCCTCCCCGGTGTTACAATGAACAAACCATGTTCGGTAATCTTGTGAATATCCGCGATTTCTCTCTTCTCGTCGAAAAGATGAAACAGGGACGGCTGGGCGAGCTCGTTTCGCGAATCATGAGACGGGGCGCTTCGTGGGATCACACGGCGTATCCCCTCAAGAACTGGTGGGACATCCCCGATGTGATGGATCGCTGGAACATGATGATCTCGGGCGATTTGAAGGTCGATTATTGCGCGTTCTTTCTGGATCGGTACTGCGCGGGTGGCCGGGAGATGAGCGCGCTCTCGCTCGGTTCGGGCACCGGCAATCGCGAGATCGAGCTCGCGAGGAGCGGGAAATTCAGCCGGATCGACGCCGTGGAGAAGGTCCATGCCCGTATCGCGTACTCGAGGGAGCGCGCGGATCGAGCCGGTTTCTCCGGGGTCATCACGTATATCGAGGCGGATGCGGCGCGCGTGGACCTGCCGCGGGGACAGTACGATCTTGTGATCGCCGAGCAGTTTCTCCACCACATGTCTCCTCTCGGCCCCATGCTCGGCCGCATTCGCGATTTTCTGAAGCCGACCGGATTTTATATTTTCAACGAATTCGTCGGGCCGACGAGGTTTCAGTGGACGGACGAACAGCTCGATGCGGTGAACGGTCTCCTCGCGCGGCTGCCCGAGAAGTGCCGGGTCCGGTGGAAGAGCGGCACCGTGAAGCGGGCCGTACACCGGCCGGGCAGGCTCGCAGTGATGCTGTACGATCCGACGGAGGCCGCCGAGTCGTCGAGGATCGTCCCCCTGCTCGGGGAGACCTTCGACGTGCTCGAGACGAGGGGATACGGCGGAACGGTTCTGCAGCTTCTCTTCAGCGATATCGCCGGCAACTTTCTCTCCGGTGATCCGGAGACGAAACGCCTGCTCGCCAGGTGCTTCGCGCGGGAAGATGAGTTGCTCCGGAGCGGTTCTCTCGGGAGCGATTTTCTGACGGGGATTTGCAGAAGGCCGATCGGACCGGGCCGATGAATCTCCCGCGCACTGAGCTCTTTACATCCTCGGCGCGATAAATTATCGTCTTCTTTTCGAATTTCCCGGCCAGGGCTCCCTGCGACGGAGTTCATACGGGGGAAAGGTGGAGCGATCGTGAGCGCATTGCCGCGGGCGATACCGGTCATCATGTACCACAACGTCGGCCGCGACTATCCCGGCTGGCCCTGGAATTTCCTCGTGACCCCGCTCGATGTTTTCGAAGGGCACATGCGCATCCTCAAGGAGCGGGGATGGACGACCATCACGCTCGACGAGCTCCACGCGCATGTCGAGCGCGGCGCGAGCGTCCCGGAAAAGCCGATCGTTCTCACCTTCGACGACGGCTACCGCGACAACTACGTCCACGCGTTTCCGATTCTCAAGAAGTACGGGCACCGCGCGGTCATATGGATGAGCACCGATTTCGTCGATCCGCGCGCCGATTGTCCCCCGACGCTCGAGGACGTATGGGCGGGCCGGGTCTCGATGGACGAGCTCGACGCCCGCGGCTATCTTTCCTGGGCCGAGATGCGGCGCATGGTCGCGAGCGGCCTCGTCGATATCCAGAGCCACGCGAAGACGCACACCTGGTATTTCAGCGGTCCCGAGATCGCCGATTTCCACCGCCCGGACGGCGTGGACGGTTACCGCGCGCCGCTTTGGCTCGTGTGGAACAATTTCCCGGGCGAAAAATATAAATCGATGCACGAGCGGATGGAAAACAGGATTCCGTACGGCGAGCCGATATACCGATCCGGCAAATCGTTCGCCGTCCGCCGCTATTTCGAGGACCCAAAGCTTACGAGCCGCCTCGTTGCGTTCGCGGCGGAGGAGGGCGGCGCCGAATTCTTCTCCCGCGGCGGTTGGCGGGAGAGACTCGAAGCGGTCGCGCGGGAATACGGCCCGCGCGCCGATCGCATCGAAACGCAGGAGGAGTACCTCGCCCGGGTGAGAGCGGAGCTCGTCGAATCACGCGAAACGATCGAGGCGGCCCTCGGCACGAAGGTGCGTTACCTCTGCTGGCCCGGCGGCGCTCACGGCGAGGAAGTCCGCACGATGGCCGGGGAAGCGGGATATCTCGCCACGACGACCCTCTTCGAGGATCCCGTGAAGAAGAATATTTTCGGCGAAGACCCGCGCGACATCAACAGGATCGGGAGCGGCTCGCCGTGGACGTGGCGGGGAAAGATCATCAAGAACACCGGCCCGGAATTCTTCGTCACCGCGTTCGACCTGTTCGCGGGAAAGAGATTTTCGATTTGGAAATACCGATGCTATAAGCTACTATATGCGCTACGGTATTGCATAACGGGCGACCGATGACGCGCGCACAAGAAAGGACGCCATGCTCCCGCCGCTGTATTCGCCTCTCGTTAGAAACGTGATATACCCCGCCTATCGCGGATTGAGGGGGGACCGGCTCATCTCGTACCTCGAGGAACTCGAGAGGAACCAGTGGCTCTCGCCTGGAGAGATCGAGGAACTCCGGTGGCGGCGCGTCGAGCAGTATCTCCGCGAGATCACGATCCACGTGCCGTACTATCGCGAGCTCTTCGAACGGGAAGGGCTCCGCGTCGACGATATCCAGAGCCCCGGCGATTTTCGGAAGATTCCGTTTCTCACGAAGGAGGACGTCCGCCGGGCGAAAGACCGGATCGTGACGAAGGATCCCATGCGGAGGGGCGCGTCCTCGAATACCGGCGGCTCGACCGGGGAGCCGCTCTACTTCCACACGGACGTCTCGGCGGGGCCTCTGCGGCGCGCGAACGCGCTCCGCGGGATGCGGTGGGCGGGCATCGACATCGGCGACAGACAGGCGGTCATCTGGGGCTTCCATCTCGACCGGCCCTTCAGGGAGCGTTTCGCGAGCGCCGTAAAGGACTATTTCAACAACATCCGTTACGTTTCCTCCTTCGATATGTCGGACGAAGCGATGGAGCGCTACGCGCGGATGATGGCTTCGTTCAAACCCGATCTCATTCTCGGCTACCCTTCCGCGGTGGCGAGATTCGCGGAATTCTGCAAGACCCGACGCGTCGCGGGCATCAGGCCGCGCGCCGCGATGTCGAGCGGCGAAAAGATTTTTCCGCACCAGGCGGAGATGATCCGGGACGCGTTCTCGTGCCCGGTCTTCGACCGGTACGGGAGCAACGAGTTCGCGAACGTCGCCCAGGAGTGCGAAAAACGCGCGGGGCTCCACGTTTTCAGCGACATCATGTTCGTCGAGGTGGTCCACGAGAGCGGCCGGCCCGCGGAGAGCGGCGAGGTCGGCGAGATCGTCGTCACCGATCTTTTGAATCTCTACATGCCGTTTCTCCGGTACCGGACGGGGGATCTCGCCGTGCCGACGCTCAGGAAGTGTCAGTGCGGGCGGGGGCTTCCGCTCCTCGATCGAATCGAGGGGCGCACCTTCGACGCGATCGTGGCTCCGGACGGGAAGTCCGTCGGAGGCTTTTTCTGGACGTATCTCTCGCGCGTCGTGCCCGGAATCAGCCAATTCCAGATCGAGCAGCGCGAGCGGGGCGGCGTCATTTTCCGGATCGTGCCGGGCCCCGAGTGGAAGGAAGAGCACAAGCGGGAGCTCGAACGGAAGATCAAGGAGAACATGGGGCAGGCCTTCGAAGTGAGTTTCGACCTGGTCGAGGGGATTCCTCTCACCCCCTCGGGGAAATTCAGATTTATCTCGTCGAAGCTCGGCGAACGGCTCGTCGTGAAATCGAAAATACACAAGGCGAAGGTGACGGGCATCGCGGAGGGTTCGCTCGACTGCGTCATCGTCGACGAAGAGCTTCTGGCGCTCTCCAACATCGCTCCCTTCGAGCGGGTGCTGCTCGTCGACAACACGAACGGCGCCCGGGTGGACGCCTTCGTCGTGAAGGGCAGGAAGGGGAGCGGCGCGATCGTCGTCTCGGGGGCGGTCACCCATCAGGTCAGCGCGGGGGACGAGATCATCATCATGGCGTTCACGTGGTCCGAGCAGACCTCGGGCTTCTTCAAGAATATCCTCGTCGACGGGAACAACAGGTTCGTGCGCTACCTCACCGAGGTGCACGGCGATACGACCTGACGAAAGGAATGCGGATGAAACGGCTGCTCCTGAAATCGATGATCATGGGCGCGAAGGTCGTCCAGGCCGACCTTCGATACGTCGGAAGCATTACGATCGACGAGGATCTCATCGAGAAGAGCAATTTGAGCCCGAACGAAAACGTCCTTATCGTCGATCACACGAACGGGAAGCGGCTCGAAACGTATGTCATCAAGGGGGAGCGGGGAAGCGGGATGATCTGCATGAACGGAGCCGCCGCCCACCTCGTCAATCAGGGAGACACGATCGATATCATGGCGTTCGCGTGGTCGAGCGGCAACGCGCAGCCGCTCTTCATCGAGGTCGACGCGCATAATCGCTTTAGCCGGTATGTCGAAATGAACGAATCCCGGCTCGGAATATAATCCTTTAACCTCCTGCCGAAATCATGATCCGGAGCAGCATTCATCTCTTTCGCCTGTGGGGGATCCCCGTCGAGGTCAACGTGAGTTGGTTCCTCGTCCTCGCCCTCATGACATGGTCTTTCGCAACGGGCTGGTACGCGGACATCCTCCCGGACGGGAGCAAACAGGAGCTGTGGATTCTCGGATTCCTGACGTCGATCCTGCTGTTCGTTTCGATACTTCTCCACGAGTTCAGCCATGCGCTCGTCGCCTCGCGAAACGGTCTGCCCATACGCAAGATCACGCTCTTCCTCTTCGGCGGCGTGGCGCAGATGGAGCGCGACGTCGACAATCCGATCCTCGAGCTCAAGATGGCGGCGGCCGGTCCCGCGATGTCGGTCGTACTCGCCGCGCTTTTCTTCGGGCTCACGAAGCTCGTCGGCGAACACCAGCTCGTATTCGTTCTCGCCAAGAGCCTCTACCGCATCAACCTCATCGTCCTCGCGTTCAACATGGTGCCGGGGTTCCCGCTCGACGGGGGAAGGATTCTTCGCGCCGTCATCTGGAAAAAAACCGGCAACGTGCGAAAGGCGACGCGCATCGCGAGTCGCGTCGGCAGCGTCTTTGCGATCATCCTGATGGTATACGGAGTGTTCAATTTCTTCGTCGGGCAATTCATCGGCGGGATCTGGTTCATCTTCATCGGATATTTCCTGCGGCAGGCCGCTCAATCGGGCTATCTCCTCGTCACGCTGCGACAGACGCTCGGGAACCTGAAGGTGTCCGACGTCATGCGTTCTCCGGTCATCACGGTGGAGGCCGCCTTGAGTCTCCGGCATCTCGTCGACGATTATTTCCTCAGGTACCATTACGGTTCGTTCCCCGTGCTCGAGAACGGCACGCTCGCCGGCATGGTTTCTCTCAGGGACGTGAAGCAGGTCGAGATGGAGGAATGGGAGAGAGCGACGATCGCCGATATCGTGGACCGGGAAATCACGCGGTACGCGCTGCATCCGGAATACCCCGCGGAAACCCTCCTCCACCTGATCATGAAAAAGGGCTACGGCCGCCTACCCGTCATCGACGGCGAGGGCAAAGTGGTGGGAATCGTGTCACGTCGCGACCTTATGGAAACGATAAAGATGATGGCTTATCTGGAGGAATGATTTAGACTTCCGGTCCCTCTGCGAACTCCTCAACTTCCTCCTCGATAAGGATATTGACGGCCCCGTACTTCTTCGTTTTCTTGTCCAGCATTCCATGCTGCTTGTTCTTGGGATCCGGTTCCGGCCGGCTATTTTTCTTTTTCCTGGGGACTGGCCTGCGCTTCAATTTGCAACCTCTCCTTTCTCAAATACAGCCTTTCGCGTTTGTGTCGAAAGGAAACCGGTTATAAGAATTATAACAAAAACGGCTTCGATTTTCACTACTTTGCAAAAAATATGACAATTCTTGCGGTAGGTGTCCGGAGATAGGCTCGGGCGCGAAAATAAAGACAAAAAAAAGGCCGCCGGAAACCGGCGACCTCGATTCTGGCGTTGCGCGACGCGAGGGAATAGGGCTCATTGCTTCGGCGGTCTGTTTTCCTCGAATATCGCGTCATCGAGCTTACCGTCGAACGTGATCTCCTCCCACACGAACTCATTTGTTTTCTTACCCGCGTCGTAGACGGTGACATGAAACGGCACCGTGCGACCGTCGTCTTTCCGGTAGTCTTCGAAGATGGAAACCCGCGTGCCCTTGTTCTCGATGCGCCGCCTGAGAACGTGCGTCTTCGCGTCGACGTCGAAGAGTGTCGTATCCCCCTTGAGCACGCAGCCCGCGCGGAGGAGCTCAGCGTCCGGAAGGAGGGTGTCGCCCGGAGCCGCAGGCGCGGAGAAGAAGGTGTCGCACGCGGCGACGTAGAACGCGATGCCGTCGACCCGGTCGATCAGTGTCTTCAGAGTCGCCGTGAGCTGCGGGCTCTGCCGCGTCGTCAGATTGACGATACCCCACGCTTCGCCGCCGCTGTAGTAGTAGACGCGGAAAAAGGGATGATTGTAGGCGCTGTTGTCCTGGTCGACCTTGAGCTTGTCGGGTTTCTTTATTAAGCGCGTGTAGTCGGCCCTGAGCGTTCCCCATCCTTCCGTGTCCCATTCGATGAAGAGACCCTTCTCGACGCGCGTCATCCAGGGCCTGTCCTCGCCGAGCGCCTTCGACGCCTTTTCGAGAAGACTCTTTGCGGGGTCCGCCGTTTCGCCCGGGGGTCCGGCGGCGCGCCCGAACGCCGGGAGAAGCGCGAAGCATGCGGAGGCGGCGAGCACGGCCGCCGGCAGCCATTTCGCTTTCGATATTCCTTTCATCGATCCCTCCTCGTATCAGACCGTGAGCTCGCCGTGCGCCGCGAGCAGTTTCGAGCGGATCGCGAGGTTGTGCGGGCAGGTCCCCTCGCAGGTCCCCTCGCAGGACGCGCATCGTTCGGCGCTCCGCTCGCGCGGGAGCTTCCGGTAGAGCGACATGGCGTGCTTTTCCTCGCCGTAGCTCCCGAAATAGAGCCGGTAGCGGAGGATGTCCGCGATCGGCACCCCGTTCGGGCACGCGGCGAGGCATCCGCTGCAGCCGGGCCTGCAGTAATCGCGGTCGAGGAGCATGCCGTAGCCCTTGAGCGCTTTCTTCTCCTCGGGAGTGAGTTCGGGCCTGCCGGAGGCCGCGACGTACTCGTCGATCATCTCGACGCTGCGCATCGTGAGCGAGACGCAATCGATCCCCGGCTGGGCGAGCATCCATTTGATGACGGCCTGGCGCACCGTGGCGCCGTTTTTCATGAACGGCTTGTAATCGATTGTGCGCGCCGCGGCGAGACTTTTCATGGCGACGACGGCGACCCCTTTCCCTTTCGCCTTCGCGAGAACGGGCTCGAGCCCCTTCGTCATGAAGTTCATGCCGGGCATGATCATGTCGATCGGGGTGTTGTCGACGAGCCAGTCGAAATCCTCGACCATGCGCGGTCCGTGCGAGCTCGCCCCCCAGAATCTGATCTTCCCGTCGCGCTTCGCCTTCCCGAACGCCTCGACGACCGCGGGGTTCTTGATCTTCGCCGGATCGCTCAGCTTCGGATCCTCGCCGACCGAATGGATGAGGACGCAGTCGACGTAATCGGTGTTGAGGCGCTTCATGCTCTCGTCGATCGCGGCGGCGACTTCCTCGGCGGTCGTTTTCGCCGTGAAGAGCTCGGGAACGAGCTTCGTCGTGATGAAGAGCTGCTTGCGCTTGGCCGGGTCGAGCTTCCCGAGGACGACTTCCATCTCATAGTATTGCCGTGCCGTGTCGACGTAGTTGATGCCGCGCTCCATCGCGTATTCGAGGAGCGACGTGTCCTGGATCATCGCGTTTCCGAATCCGAGGTCGGAGGTTTTCCAGCCGGTGCGTCCGAGATCGCGATAGTCCCTGATAGCGAGCTTCGCGGCCGCCGGAGAGCCCGGCTGCGCGGACGGCGTTCCCGGCTCCTGAGCCCGGAGTCCCTTCGCCCCGGCGAGCCCGAAACCGACTCCCGCGAGAGAGGCGAGAGACCGCCCGATGAACGATCTGCGGGAAAGCTCCTTGTCGTTCTCCTTCATCCTCCACCTTCCTTTGGGCGCTACTTCTTCGATTCCGTTTCCTCGAGCTTGAGCCCGTAGCGATCGGCGATGTCGAGAGGCGGCATCAAGCCGTCGAGCGGCTTCGCTTCACGTACGTACCAGTCGAACCAGTCGAGCATGCGGTAGAGGACGTCGGCTCTCCCGGGCTGTTTCGCGTTGCCGTGCCCTTCCCCCGGATATTGCACGAGGCGCACGGCCGGATGATCGTTCATCATGAGCAGCCGGTAGAATTCGATGCTCTGCCCGGGATGCACGCGCGAATCGGCCGCGCCGCCGAGGATGAGCACGGCCGTCTTGCTCTGGTGCGCCCAGTAGATGGGGCTCCGCTCGAGGCTCTGCTGCCACATGTCCTCGATTCTCTTTCCCGAATGCACGGAGAGCTCCTCGTACGGGATATCGGTCGTGAGGCGCTTGCTCGTGAGGTCGCTGATTCCGACGAACATGCAAACCGCGCGTACCTTCTCCGTGTAGCGCGAGGCGAACCAGGCCGCCGCGTAACCGCCGTACGAACCGCCCGTGAGGCCGACGCGCGTTTTATCGGCGATGCCGGCGGACACGAGGTAATCGATTCCGTCGGCGATATCGTCGAATTCCTTGCCGGCCGCGTCGTTGTACCCCGCGAGCGCGAATTCGAGCCCGTAGCCGGTGCTCGAACGGTAGTTCGGGAGGAACACGGCGTAGCCCTTGCCGGCGAGCGCCTGGGCCGGTTCGCTGTACCGCGTCACCCAGCCGTTCGAATAGTTCGATTCCGGTCCGCCGTGAACGATCACGACGAGCGGATACTTCAGGCCCGCCTCATAGCCGACGGGGTAGACGAGGATGCCTTCGATCTCGAGACCGTCGCGGGCCGGATATCGGACGACCTTCTGCGTTCCGAAGGCGCGATCGGCGACCCACGGATTGAGGGTCGTGAGCCTCCTCGGTTCCTTCGCCCCGGCGGTCCAGAAATAGAGATCGCCCGGGACGTCGGGAGCGCTCGCCGTAAACGCGAAATTTCTGAAATCCTTCGTGAAGCTCGGGGCGTCGAAGATGACGCCGGCCGCCTTCGCGTCGAGAACGATCGTGCGTTTTCCGCCTGCTGCGCTCACCGTGCTCAACGTCGGGAATGCCCCTTCGGCGGCGCGGTAGACGATCGTGCCCTTGTCCTTCCAGCCCACCCAGGTCACGTGGCCGCGGAAATCCGGCTCGGTGAGGTTTTTCGCCTCGCCTCCCGCGGCGGCGACGACGAAGACCTGGCTCTCGGCGTGGTCTCTCAGTTCCTTCGCGGCGTTGTAGGCGATGTGTGCGCCGTCAGGGCTCCACGCGAAGTTGCCGAGCTTGCCGGGATTGTCGGTGAGCCGGCGCTTCTCCTTCGTCGCGGGATCTACGAGCCATATCTTCTGGAACATGTATTCCTGGTCGACCAGGTTCTTCGACGTGACGCCCGCCGCGATCGTTTTTCCGTCCGGGCTCCACTCGATGCTCCATGCCGAGCAGCCTTCGGTGATCTTTTCGGCGTCGCCGTCGCGGTCGTCCTTCCCGACCTTCTGCACGTAGAGATTTCTATCCTTGAGATTTTCCTCGAAGAAGATAAATCCGTAGCCCTTCTTGTCGAGCTCCTTCTCGCTCTTCGACTGCGGCGTGGCCGCGACATAGGCGATTTCGCTCCCCGCCGGGTGCCAGCGGAAGGTCGACACGCTCGTCTCGGAGCTCGTGACCTGCACGGCCTCGCCGCCCGAGACGGGAATCATCCACACCTGGGTCTTCGCTTTCTCTCCGCGTGCCATGAGGAAGGCGAGGCCTGAGCCGTCGGGATGCCAGCGCACGCCGCTCACGTTGACCTTGCCCGTTATGAAGGGCTTCAGCTCGCCGGCCTTCGTCGAAACGAGCCAGAGCTCGCTCCAGGCGCTGCCGGCCTCGTCCGAGACGGCGCGCGGCACCGACACGGTGTACGCGATCCACTCGCAGTTCGGGCTCAGCGCCGCGTTGGAGACGCGCTTGAACGCGAGGGCGTCCTCGGGGGTGAAAGGGTTTGCGGAAAAAAGGGATTGAGGGATCAAAACCAGTAGACCGAGGATCGCGAGCGCCGCGATTCCCCGGGCAGAAGCGCGCAATTTCATGGATGTCCTCCCTCGCTGGTGGAACTCATATGCCCGCAAGACAATGGGGCAATGATGCACCATGGGAAATGGCTTGTAAACAGATTCTTGGACGGGGTATAGTGTCGAAAACTTCAGGGAGCCGAGGAGCGTATTACCGAACAAACAAGGGGGAAGTTTCACATGGCAGAGGAACACAGGAAGCTTCATCCGGCGGCATTCAGAGAGCTCAAAGCCGGAGAAACGTACGAACCGATCGTGCCGGCGTCGCAGTCGATGCTCGAGATCACGGTCCGCTCGGTCGCGATAGGACTCGTCATGGCGGTCATCTTCTCGCTCGCCTCGGCGTATCTCGCCCTCAAGGCGGGGCAGGGGATGGAGCCGGCGATTCCGATCGCGATCCTCGCCGTCGGCATGGCGGGACTCTTCGCCCGGCGGAGCACCATTCTCGAGAATGTCATCATCCAGTCGATCGGCGCGGCCTCGGGCGCGGTGGTGGCGGGCGCCGTCTTCACGATTCCCGCCCTCTACATGCTCGGTCTTAAGGTTTCGTTCTGGCACATTTTCCTGACCGCGTTATTCGGCGGCTGTCTCGGTGTCTTCTTCCTCATTCCGCTTCGCCAGTTCCTCATGGTCAAGGAGCACGGGAAGCTCCCGTTCCCCGAGGCGATGGCGACGACCGAAATTCTCGTGACGGGGGAGGGCGCGGGCGCCCAGGCGAAGATCCTCGTCTGGAGCGCTTCGGTCGCGTTTCTCTACGACCTCTGCGTGCTCACCTTCGGGACATGGCGCGAGATCATCACGTTTCACTCGGTGAAATTCGGCGCCTGGCTCGAGAGCCGTTTCGCGATGGCCTTCCGCGTCGACGGGCTCGCCGCGATCGTGGGGCTCGGCTACATCGTCGGCCTCAAGTACGCGTCGATCATCGCGTCGGGAAGCTTCCTCTCGTATCTCGTGTTCATTCCGTTCGTTAAATTCATCGGCGGGCATCTCACGGGGATCATCCCTCCCGGCACGATTCCGATATCGGAGATGGGCGTCGACGACATCTTCAGGAACTACGTCCGTCTCATCGGCATCGGCGGCATCGCGGGCGCCGGTATCATGGGAATCATCCGGAGTTTCCCGTCGATCGTGCAATCGTTCAGCATCGGCATCAAGGGCATTGCCGCGTCGCGCGAGGGGCATGGGGAAGTCGCGCGGACCGACCGTAATCTCAGCATGCGCGACGTGCTTCTCGGCATCGTCGCCGTCGCCGTGTGCCTTTTCATATTCTTCAGGACCGGTCTCACGGGTACGGCCGTCGGGCTCGTCGGCGTCGCGATCGCGCTCGTCATATCGTTCCTCTTCACGCTCGTCGCTGCGCGGGCGATCGGTCTTATCGGAACGAACCCCGTATCGGGGATGACGCTCGTCACCCTCATCATCACGAGCGTGATCCTGGCGAGAATGGGGCTTTCCGGCGAGAAGGGAATGTTCGTCGCGCTCATCATCGGCGGCGTGGTCTGTACGGCGCTCGCGGTGGCGGGAGCCTTCGCGACCGATCTCAAGATCGGCTACTGGATCGGCTCGACCCCGCGCAACCAGCAGGCGTTCAAATTCGCCGGCGTTCTCGTCTCGGCGGCGGCCTGCGCGCTGGCGATGATGCTTCTCGCGAGCACGTACGAGTTCGGCTCCCAGCAGATGCCTGCGCCCCAGGCCTCCGCGATGCGGGAGATCATCGTCGGGCTCATGGGAGGCGGTGCGGGGGTCCAGTGGATTCTCTTCGCGTTCGGCGTCATTATTTCGGTGATCCTCGCACTCGTCGGTGTGCCGGCGCTCGCGTTCGCGCTTGGGATGTATCTTCCGATCCAGCTCAACACGGCGGTTCTCCTCGGCGGCTTCCTCGCGTATCTCGTCGCGAAGAGCACGAAAGACGAACGAATCGCCAAGGAGCGGGGCGAACGAGGAGTCCTCGTCGCTTCCGGGTACATCGCGGGAGGCTCCATCGCGGGGGTCGTCGCGGCGGTCATCGCGGCGGCGGGCTTGCAGTCGCGCGTTACGGTGCCGTGGCCCGGCACGAGCCTCGATTCGTGGGGGGAGATCCTCGCGATCGTCATGGTCGTGCTCCTCTCGGTGTTCATGTACCGATACGCGACGAGAAGCAGCCATAGCACGGGCGGCAGCTCGCCGAAATGAAGATCGGGATGTCTCCGCGAACGGCGGTCTCGCTTTCGCTCTTAATCGTCGCGACGCTCGCCACGGGCTTGAGGTTCGACGGCGCAGATGATCGAGAGCGGCACTCTTGTCTTCGGCGAGGTGACCGTCGACAGCCGGCGGGTCATTAGGGACGAGCCTTCCGAAATTCTCCATGCCCGACAGTCTGAAATCGGCGTATCTCGGAACCGGCCTGAGCGGGGACATCAACGGCTCCGTGGGACGGAGCGAACGTCTCCAGGTGGGAGAGTTCACGTTATCGGATATCCGGACGTCTTTCGCGCCGGCCGAAGTCCGTTCCAAACAGCAAGGCGCGGACGGGATCCTCGGTAATGATTGCATCCGCCGCTTCAACGTGATTTTTCGACTACGCGCACAAGCGGCTTCACGTTCGTCCGAGCAAGTATTTCGCGGTTCCGTTCGAGTGAAGAGAAAAAGGGAGTGAAGAGAAAACGGATTCCCGAAGGACTCCTGATTCTGTATAATGATTTTTTCAGCAATCCCTGAATCAGGAGGAATAGATAATCCCATGGCCACTCCCGCACCCGACAAAATCATCTACTCGATGATGCGCGTGAGCAAGTTCTACGGCACGAAGCAAGTGCTCAAGGACATTTCCATTTCCTATTTCTACGGCGCGAAGATCGGCGTCATCGGGCTCAACGGCTCCGGCAAGAGTTCGCTTCTGCGCATCTTGGCGGGCACGGACGCCGAGTTCAACGGCCAGGCCGTTCTCTCTCCCGGATATACGATCGGGATGCTCGAGCAGGAGCCGCACCTGGACGAGTCCAGGACCGTGAGACAGATCGTGGAGGAGGGGGTAAAGGAGATCATGGACCTGCTCGCCGAGTTCAACCGCATCAACGAGAGATTCGCGGAGCCTCTCTCGGAGGACGAGATGACGAAGCTCATCGAGCGCCAGGGGGAGGTTCAGGAGAAGCTGGATCACCTCGACGCGTGGGATCTCGACTCGCGGCTGGAGATGGCCATGGATGCCCTGCGATGCCCGCCGGGGGACACGTCCGTAAAGGTTCTCTCCGGCGGAGAGAAGCGGCGCGTGGCGTTCTGCCGTCTCCTGCTCCAGAAGCCCGATATCCTTCTCCTGGATGAGCCGACGAACCATCTGGACGCGGAGACCGTGGCCTGGCTCGAGCAGCACCTCCAGCGGTACGCCGGAACCGTCATCGCCGTCACGCATGACCGGTATTTTCTGGACAACGTGGCCGGATGGATTCTCGAGCTGGACCGCGGTGAGGGCATCCCTTGGAAAGGCAACTATTCATCCTGGCTCGAGCAGAAGAAGGGCAGGCTCGCGCTTGAGGAGAAAGCGGAATCGCATCGCCAGAAGACGCTCCAGCGGGAGCTCGAGTGGATCCGGATGGCGCCCCGGGCGCGCCAGACCAAATCCAAGGCGCGCATCCAATCGTACGAGAGCCTCCTCTCGCAGGAGAGTGTGCGGCGCGCGCAGGATCTCGAGATATTCATTCCCCCGGGCCCGCGCCTCGGCGGCGTCGTGATTCAGGCCGAGAAGGTCGTGAAGGCTTTTGGAGACAATATTCTCATGGAGAAGATGAGCTTCTCGCTCCCGCCCGGCGGCATCGTGGGCGTGATCGGCCCGAACGGCGCGGGCAAGACGACGCTCTTTCGGATGATCACGGGTGAGGAGAAGCCCGATACGGGGACCATACGCGTCGGCGAGTCGGTGACGCTCGCCTATGCGGATCAGGATCGGACTCTCGATCCGGAGAAGACGGTGTGGGAGACGATCTCGGACGGGAAGGACCTGATTCCCCTCGGCGACCGCGAAGTCAACTCGCGCGCCTACGTCGCGCGGTTCAATTTTTCGGGGACGGATCAGCAGAAGAAGCTCTCCCAGCTCTCGGGAGGGGAGCGGAATCGCGTGCACCTCGCCCGCACGCTGAAGCGCGGCGCGAACGTCATCCTGCTGGATGAGCCCACGAACGATCTGGACGTGAACACCATGCGCGCGCTCGAGGACGCGATCGAGAGCTTCGGCGGATGCGCCGTCGTGATCAGCCACGACCGCTGGTTCCTCGACCGCATCGCCACGCACATTCTTGCGTTCGAAAGCGATAGCTCCGTGTTCTGGTTCGAGGGGAACTACTCGGACTACGAGCAGGATCGCCACCGCCGCCTCGGCGCTGCCGCCGACCAGCCCCACCGGATCAGGTACCGGCACTTGACGAGGGAATAGCTGCGGCAGGCGGTCGGCATGCGCAAAGGGTCTTGGCACGTGTACAAGGATCGGAGGAGAAAGAATCCATGTTCAAGATATCGGTGATGGTTTTCTGCGCGCTTTCCCTGTTTTCGGCATCGGCCTTTTCGCAGACCGCGACCGCGTCGCCTATAGAAGAAAAGGTGACGGCGCTTCTGATCATCGATATTCAGGATTTCTATTTTCCCGGCGGCGCCATGCCTCTCGTGAGCCCCGAGGCAGCGAGCCTCAATGCGGCCAGGATTCTGGAAAAATTCCGCAAAGAGAGCCGTCCGATAATTCACGTCGGCCACAACGCCAAGAACAAGATGGGCTTTCACGAAACAGTGGCGCCGAAAAACGGCGAGAAGGTCTTCTATAAGAACGAAGTCAGCGCATTCAACGGCACGAATCTGCTTTCGTACCTCAAGGAACAGAAGGTCCAACGGCTGGTGATCATGGGCATGCAGACCCACATGTGCGTCGAAGCCGCGGTCCGTGCCGCCTACGATCTGGGTTTCGAGTGCATCCTGGTCGAAGACGCCTGCGCCACGAGAAACCTGAAATACAAAGAGCGCGAGGTCAGCGCCGAAGATGTGCACGACGCAACCTTGAGCACCCTCGATCGCACGTATGCCACCGTGATCGACACCGAAACGTTTCTAACAACCTATTGAGCGTTTTTTGGGGACGCTGATTTCTACTCCATACCGGATCAGGTACCGGCACTTGACGAGGGAGCAGGGCACTTACTTTACTATTATAAAAGAGTTTTCCGCGGAAGGGAAACCCGCTGGAATGGGGACGGTTCTCAAACCCATGGAGCGGATGAGCCGATTCCAGTATCCCCTGGGCCGAAGATTGATATGCGTTGGATCCTTCCGGGCGTTCCTCTCATGCCAGAAGCAGATGCTCAAGATCGTCCATCTCCGCGAGACCCGGACAAGCTCGGATATCATCCCGGCGGCGTCAAGAGCAGGAATATGTTCAAGCA
>Ga0265296_1002438_pt1 | contig 18787 bp, 19 predicted proteins | sample MunlanPumphouse1_FD_189073 | JGI IMG/M metagenome (GOLD analysis project Ga0265296, IMG submission 189073) | Groundwater microbial communities from a municipal landfill in Southern Ontario, Canada - Pumphouse #1 | ecosystem: Environmental > Aquatic > Deep subsurface > Groundwater | place...
CCCGCCCCATAGAAATTCAATACCAAGCAGCGTATCGGGAATGTAAGGTTTATATATTTGTTTCCCTTCAAAAACATGCGTCAGGTAAAGGTTTTCATCATTGGTATTTTTAAAATCTACTTTGATCAATGGCGGATGATACAGGGATTCGAGCATCATATCCCTGTAGTCAGCAGCTTTCCTGCTTTTGATATAATATTCGTAAACACCTTTTTCGGCATTTATTCTTTTTCCAACCGTAAACAAATTATGCTCACTCATGAAATCCTGGTCAACAAAGGTGTTAAGCAGCATGAAATCACTGAAATTTTTGCGAAGCTGAAAAATCGCTTCTTTACCTTTTCCTGTTTTTTTATTATAATTTTCCCGTTCTTCCACACTGTCTAATCTTTGGAAATTATAGTTGATCTTTCCTTTTTCTGCAAGGGCTTCCACATGCTGAATAAGCCTCATTCCTATTGCATAAGGATTCAGCCCGATTCGGGAAATTGAAGTTATGCCGGCATTTATTTTTGCATAATTCACTTCATGTCCCCTGATCCTTTCGTCCTGCCTGAACAATTCGTCGTGCCAATAACTCGCCCAGCCTTCGTTCATGATCTTGGTCCTGATCTGAGGACTGAAATAAAGCGAAGTGTTGCGGACAATTGTTATCACAGACTGCATCCACTTGTTTTGCTCTTTTTTCAGGAAAGGTGAATGTTTGCAAATGAAATCCATGATATCTGTGGACTCGGGTTCGGCTTCTACATAATGGTCAAACTTTGCCTGGAATTCAGGGTATTTTACCCTTACTTCGGAAAAGAAAACCGATTCGGCTACTTCGGGATTGTTCTTTCCAATGCTGTTAAATCTGTCAATTTCTTTGAAGATCAGATGCTGTTTGGCTTTCAGTATTTCCTGTAAAAAAACATTGAAATAAAAAGCAAGCTTTGCAGAAGGTTCCATTTCCAGAAACAAACCATGTTTTGGCAATTCCCTGAAATAGCCTGTTACATTGTCGATGCTGCGGCTGAATTCAATTACATAGTCCACCCAGCGGCCATGCTCGCTTCGCAAATTTTCAATAAGCCTTTTGTCGGCCAGCGCCATACCAACAAAATCATCTTCCCATGTGTTTTCAAAAAGTATGTTATTCTGGAAAAAATCAATATGCGCCAGAACATGATAAAATATCATGATGTTGAGCCAGTCAGGATTATTATCGTTGTAAAAAGATATGGCAGGTCTTGAATTTATTGCCGTTTCATAAGGGTTATTGGGGTATAGTTTGTATTTTCCCCGTTCTTTCAGCACTTCCACATCATGCACCCAGTAATCATATAATGATGGGATCATGTTTTTAGGTGAAAGATTGATCAAATCCCTGTTAGTTACAATGTATTCCAACGTTTCATTACCGAAGGAAAGCCCTGCTGCACGGGCTCTTTCCTTGCATTCTTCCATGATTTTTTTGGTATGTTGGTCTATAAGGTACATTTAACTTATTTTGTAAAATTTAAATATCAAATTGATGATAGCAAATATTAAATGGAAAATTTTTCATTCTTCATTCTGCACTCTGCATTCTGCATTCTGAATTCATCATTCTTTCACAAACTTCTTTACTGCCACTCCTCATTTTGCTAAAGAGCCAAGAACTTGCCGCAGTGAAATTCGCCGGATTTGTTCTTCAGCAAAAACGAAAAGAATGGTGTTGTAGCCAGTTAGGTCTATTGCTTCATCAATTCCAAGACCTCTTTTTTCAAGCCCGACAGGTGTCTTACGATTGTACCCCAAATAATTTCATCATCTATCGTGTCGTAGCCATGAATTACCCGGTTCCTCATTCCTATTATTAGGGATTTACTTGAAATATTAATATCCGAATCAATTTTATTTATTCTACTCATTGCCTCTCCAAGTATTTCAAACTCCCTTTCAACCGCTCTCTTTAACATTTTGCTTGCTTGATACTTTTTGAAGTCTCTCTCAATTCCAAGATACTCTTCAATTGATTCAATGGCGCTATTGATGTCAAAAAGATATTTTAATATTTCTTCATTCATATAAAACTGTCTTTGTTTTATTAATTGAATTAATAAAATATGGATTTGATAAGGACTTATCAGTCATTAAGTCTACTTTTCTTTTAAATAAATTTTCAAATCTTTCACAAAGAATAAAATAGTTGTCTGCATAATCTCCATATTCCATTGGCTTGAATGAAACTAATAAATCAATATCACTACGATCATCAAATTTGTCTGTACATACCGAGCCAAATGCATATAAACTCTGTATATTGTAAGCAAGGCATATAGTTTTAATGCTCTCTATATTTTCTGTGATAATTCTATGCATAATAATTTTATTTCTTCAAAGATAGTGATTTTTTAAAATTCTTTTGTTCAATTGTTCGAATGTTCAAAGTTTAATGTTCAATGTTCAATGTTGCTGACTGTAGACTGCCAACTGAATTACTCTTTCACAAACTTCTTCACCACCACTCCCTTTTCCCTTATGCCTTATAACTTATGCCTTATGCCTTTTTTCATTCTTTCACAAACTTCTTCACTTCTATCCCTTTTTCCGCCTTAACTTTTATAAAATACACCCCGCTTGGAAATGCTGAAACATCAACATTTGTTTTATTTCCGTTTTAACTAATCAACTTCCTTATCCCTTCAATTATCCTGTCTTCCGTAGCTTCCTCGGCGGGAAAAGCATCCATTTTGAGCAAGCCGGGTTTTTCTTTCAGCAAGCCGGATTCCGAAATATAATTTTCAACAACAGTAGGTTTGTCCTCTGTAGTCCAAGCATTTTTTGCCACAGTTATGCCCATTCTGCTTATGCTCGGTAGCATTTTTTTTATAGCGGCAATGGCTTTTTCGCCTGTTTCCTCCCAGTCGTCGCCATCGGTTCCATGAAAAATATAAATGTTGTTATCCCTTGCTAATTGTTCTTTTTCGATGATATCAGCAACAAGTTCGTATGACGAATAAACACTTGTACCCCCCGCTACTGCTGATTTGTAATAGGTGTAAAAATCTTTCACTTCTTTTGCTTCTGTATCATGAAGCACAAACCTCACCTTAACATTGTTCTGATATTGGTACATAAGCCAACTGTATATCAGCAGATGCTGAGTAACCACTACCTCGGTAGGTTTTCCCTGCATGGAACCGGAATAATCGCGGATGAAAAATACTACCGCCTGCGCTTCAAAATCTTTTTCTCTCGACATGATGCGGTAGATCTTATCCCGGGGATTTACCACAAGGTCTTCCGTTGAAAAATCATTTGCCTCGCTGATGTTTCCTAATAAAATATTTGTTTCGAGAATTTTTTTAATCGAATCTTTTTTATCTAATAATTGTCCGGATCCCCGATTCTTATCTGTAAGGTCATACTGGAATTTTGTGAGCGAAATTTTCTTTCCTTTTATTTTCAGATTAGGAAGTACAAATTTCTCCGTAAGAATTTTCCCGATATCAAAAGCATCGGACGAGATATCATGCTCTGCGCCTTCGCCCTGTCCTGCACCCGTACCTTCGCCTTCGCCCTCTGTAGGCTCTATCTGCTGTTCGCCAAGCACTTCGCCTTCTTCGCCTTTGCCTGAACCGCCTGTTTCATCTTCTTTTTCAGTTACGGAATTGTCATGATAAAATTTCGGTTCTGTGGTGGTTGGAACTACAACAATCTGTTCCTTTTTATCTTTACCCGGTTTAATAAATTTTCCTATTCTTATTCTTCTCGGAAAGCCATCTTCTTCCCGCTTTTTATCGCGTTTCAGCAGGTCGTCAAGTGTTTGTAAAGATAATGCAGGGTTTATTTTATTAATAGCGCCGATGAAAAGGGCAAGGTCTGTTTTGTCGTATAACCCTGTAATTTCAAGGCTTTCCTTACTATCCGTTTTATCTCTTTCTTTCTTCCTGTTATAATAATTCAATTCCCGCTCAATGATAGCAAGCTGAACCTCGCTAAGACCCCGCCTTTTCAGTTTTTTATATATTTTTAAAATGTTTTCTGACATTGTTGTTGAAAAATATGCATAACTACTCAGGAATGTAATAGAACGCTGATGATTATGATGAACACAGATAAAATAAAATTATCTTTAATCGTAAATTTATGATGAACAAGATAAAAATCATAGTTAATCATAGGCAATCCGCGTCATCTGCGTCCCATTTATTTATTCATCGGCTGTGTAATTAACTAATTCGCATCATCATGTGTGCAGAAATATTCAATAGTTTTTTCAGCGCAGGTGGTGCAATAGCCAAGTTTTTTGATCATTGTATCTACCATCCTGCTGTATAGTTTCTGGTTTTCTTCGTTTGTCCTGTTCGACAAGGCTCCCACAAGGCTCCCTGCTCCTGCAATATCCGATTTAAGGCGAACATCTGTTACTGCCTTTACAAGTTCATTGTTGTCCATAAAATTATAAGTCGGATCTTTCATCATCTTCTGCCCGTATATCTTAGTGATCGTGGTCCTGAAACTTTGTTTCTGTTCATCGTTTTTCAGTCCTATACGTTCTTCTACACTGTTAATAAAGGTTTCATCAATCTTTAATGGAACGAGTTTTCCTGTCTGCGGATCCTGGTATGTCCATATCTTGTCCCTGCCAAGGTTTTTGGCATCAATACCGATAATCATGTTCACATAACTCATTACATCTTTTTCAACAGCATGAGGCTCGTCCATGTATGCATTGAATATGGTAGTCATCACATTTTTCCTGTACAGTTCTTTCGCAATCTTACTGTCGTTGAAATATTTTGTCCTGTCGTTTGGATCTTGGACATAATCAAGAATTACTGTTTCCAAAGCTTTGAAAACATCTCCTGCATACATGCACTTGCCTTCCTGTGTTTCGGACCGTTCTAACAATACCTGCAATGTGCGCCCGAGGTTTCGGTGTCCAAGTCCTTTCTGCCCGAAACGCTTAGTAATATCCGGATCGTTGTTCAGGTCGCTGATCACTTCGCTCAATGTTTTGATGCTCTTTTCTCCGGCCACTTCACCCGTTGCAAGTTTCATCATTTCAACAGGAGTAAGTTTATCGGATGCAGGCATTCTCGTAAGCACCACCGCCACTGAAATAGCATAATTCAGATTTGGATCGATATGAAGTTTCTCATTGGTGAATGTTGTTTTATCTCTGTTACCAATTGCATAGAATGTAAGTTCCTGCTGCAGTTTGTAATTTGTGTTGTGCGACATGTATGTAAGACGGCACCTGTCAACAATAGGGGCTTGTTCTTTTTCTTCGAGGAACCTTCCGAATTCGGAGTTGTTGCTGGTAGCAACGATCAATGTATCCAGCGGCCATTTGTATCCTTCAATTTCGATAGTCCTGTTTTGAATCACGCCAAGATAAACCTGCACAAGGTCCCGTTTATTCTTAAAAATTTCATCGGCAAAGTGTATCCCCCCTCCCGCAACCCTCGCCAGCGCTCCCCTCCTAAGGTCAAACATATAAGGATGATCCGTTTCGGCAATATGTAACAATCTTGTAATGGATTCCTCACCGATCAGGTCTGTCGCAGAAGATGTTATTTTATCTTTTGCAGCATATTTTCCGGTGATCGTGCCTCTCGATTCGCTCACGGAAACAACAACCACTTCAATAAAGTCTTTTATTTTTTCAATATTGTTGTCACAATATTTCCTGATCTGGTTCAGGATGTAATATGTACATGAACCCAGCGGACGGTAATTTTTGTAAAGCTCTTCTATTTGTTTATCCTTAAAACCCGTATCCGACAAATATTTTATGTTGTCATCCTTTTCTTCATAAAGATTCATAGCAAGTATCATCGGATCTTCATACGTCTGTGATTCAATTTGCTGTATCTTACCATAACCGCCTATCTTGTCAAGATTGATAAAGCGGAAAGTGTAGCGCCTGTTTTCCTGCTGTGAAATAAAATTCCGGTACAAAGCGCTCAGGTGGTCAACAAAAAAGGTTTTTCCGTTGCCTGGCTCTCCTACCAGGATAAACGCCATTTCTTTCGAGGAACCGCCTTCGGCAGCGTCTTTCACAAAGGAAACAAAGCTGTTTATCTCATCATACATGCCGATAATGTGTTTGGACCCTTGCCGGAATACCTTAAAATCATAAGTATATCGACCATTTACCGTTACCTTTTCCATTTTTTGACGGTCGTTGAGTATCATGCGCGTAAGCGACTGGTACACATTCTCAAACCGCCTGTTACCAAGCAAAACATTCTTGATATGGTAATCAAGGCTTTTCAAATTATCCCTGGGAACACTTTTTGTTTTTGCAGTTGCCATTTTATGTATTTTTAATGATTTTCAGAAATCCGCAAGCAATTATACAAAATAAATTAATACTTATCTTTGTTTGCATATAAAATTGTTTAAATTTAGAAATAATATTTTGAATGGAACAAAATAAAAAATCATAATTTTACACTTCACACTTTCAGGCACTTTATGCCACTCACATGCTCGAAATGGGCATCGACCTGCGATACATTCACCCCGTTGGATTAAATTTACAATAATATGTATTATTATGTTTATGTTTTACTTAGTGAGATTGATAATATGTGGTATACTGGCTATACCACTGATTTAAGAAACAGATTGATTTTGCATAACGATGGTAAAGTAGAATCTACAAAAAATAGACGCCCCTTAAAATTAATATATTTTGAGGGATGTTTTAACCAACAAGATGCTACAAGAAGAGAAAAGTATTTAAAATCCGGGAATGGCAAGATTTATCTAAAGAACAGAATGAAGAATTATTTAATCCTACGGGGTAAAGACATTGCTGGGACATAAAAGTTTAAAAACCACGGAAATATATACTCACGTTAGCACAAAAAATATTCAAAATATAAAGTCACCTTATGATGATTTGTATTTATAAATAAAAGTATCTTTGTAAATTAAAAAGGGTAAAAACCTGAGCTATACAACCAATTTTGGAATACATAGTCAGGTTTTACCTGAGCTATAAATAAGTTAGCAACAAGGCGTAGAAAAACCGTACAACTTGACAGACAATTACAAGAATGAATAAAAAATAATCGGTTTGACAGATTTAAAGCTCTTTGATAAGTTAGTGCAACTTGAAGGAATTTATTTTGTTTTTTTCCCTTCCCTCTTTTGCCCTGATGGGCAATTTGGAAAAGAAAACCCCACCCACATTGCAGCACATTTGCAAGCCCGCACAAGCCAACGCTAAAACCAAAGGCTTGCAAAAGAGCTGCAATTTCCAACCCGCCCGTGCATATTGAGATAGTTGTGGTAAATTCAATCAGAAATAATAATGAAAACTTTGTCATGTAAATAGTATTTATTAATTTTGACCCGTAAACAATAAAAGTCAATTATTATGAAAGAGATAGAAGTAAAGATTTTAATTGTCGAATCAGCAACAAAATATTTTTCAAAATTCGGCTTTTATAAAACTACAATGGATGAAATAGCAAAGCATATCCATAAAGCAAAAGGAGTTTTGTATTATTATTTTAAAAACAAGGAAGAACTTTTTAACGAAGTACTAAAACAAGAGTTGAATTCGGTTAAGGCGGAATTATCCAAAATTGTAAATAGCGAGACTGATTCTCTAATAATACTCAAGGAATATATGCTTACTCGTTTAAAATTATTACACAAAGCCGTAAACTACCATGAAACACTTAAAGCTGATTTCTTTGAAAAATACCTTTTCGTTAAAGATGTTAGAGAAGATTTTGCTGAATTTGAACATACTCAAATTACCCTTATTTTGAAAAAAGGGAAAAAGGAAGGTTATATTAATATTAAGAACATAAATTCTGCCGTAAATGTTATTATGATGGTAGTAAACGGTATAGAAATACCTTTATTCTTACAAAACAAGTATGCTGAATATGAAAACACTATAGATGAGCTTGCAACTATGATCGTGAATAGTTTAAGAACTCAAAAAAAATAAAAATATTTTTTTTGAAATAAAAATGACCAAAAAACAATATTAGTCAAATAAATATTATTTTTGCATTATAAATTATTGCCTTTTAAATAGATTTTATGAAAGATAATAAGAAATTAGAATAATGGCTATACCTAAATTCAAGTGATTAATACAAAAGAAATTTAACATGTTCTTAGTTGACGATCTAGTTATTTTCATTGGTAAAAAAATCAATGAACTGATTGAAAGAGAAACATCGGATGCGAGTGTTATTAAAGAAAGACTCATGGAATTGCAAATGAAGTTCGAAATGGGTGAAATTGAAGAAGAAGAATACGATAAAAAGGAAGAAGAATTATTGGAAATGCTTGAAAAAATCAGATCTGAAAAATAATATATTTGAAACGGGATAAATTTGAACATTTGTTAAACGAGGTATAGGGTATCCCGCATGTGCGGGAGGGTATAAGGAAAGAAAAAATATTGAAAGTGATAACTTTAAACTCCATATACCATATACCTTTATACCTATTATAAAAAGGAAAGGTTTTATACCGTTATAGTATAAACTTAATATAAGGAGAGCAGAAAATGAAAATTAAAGATATTGTGGAAATCGCCAAGACGGAGCTGGTTCAGCTTACCGGATTTAGTTCTCCCAATGTGATAGGAATAAACAAAGAAGCGGATATATGGCACATTACTGTTGAAATAACTGAAAAGCCTTCTGCAGCAGTTAATCTTGATCTACTTGGAATTTATGATGTCCAAGTTGATCTTTTAGGAAACCTTCTTTGTTATGAGAGAATAAGGATGAGGAAACGTTGTGAAAAATAATAAGTTTAAAATAAAGGAGAACAAAAAATGGAAAACATCAATGAAGTAAAAAACGCTGTTGTTAAGTCTCTGCAAGAGAATATCAACGGTCAGGAAATTACAGTCATTAAACTTGAACAAGTGGATGACACATGGAATGCAGTAGCAGAAGTTTATGAAGATGATTCATTCCTGAAAGCAATGAATTATCCGCCAAAGAAAAAAAGGGTATTTTATTCGGTTCTGCTTGATAAAAACGTAGAAGTTAAATCCTTCGAACGATTAATTGAGACAGCGGAAGGCAGGTTAGATAAACAGGTTAGATAAAGAGGTGTTTAAAGAAAGTAAGCCGAAATGAGCAATGAGTTAATTTAGTAGAAATCCCTTTATTCTTACAAAACAAGTATGCTGAATATGAAAGTACTTTTGAAGAACTTGTAACCATGATAGTGAATAGTTTAAGAAATCAGAAAAATATAAAATAAATTTTTTTTGAAAAAAAATTGACCGAAAAACTTGTTTAGTCAAAAAATTATTATTTTTGCACTGACTTTAAAACAATTTTGTTCAAATATTAAAGAATAAAAATATGAAAAATTTTGCAAATTCAATTATCAGGTACAGGAAGGCAGTAATAGCAATTACACTGGTTCTCACAGTTTTCTTTGGCTACTTTATTAAAGACATTAAAGTCAATTCCGATATTCTTAGTTCTCTGCCAAAGGACGATAAAACAGCAATATTATTCAACCGCATCGGGAAACAATATGGCGGAAATGATATTGCAATGATAGCTATTGAAACGGATAATATTTTCAAAAAGAAAACACTTGAACAAATCAGGCAAATTACCGATTCAATCAAAACTATTAAGGAAATTGGTTCAGTAACAAGTTTGACTGATGTTATTGATATTAAATCAAGTGATGCGGGTATTGAAATAGGGAAACTGATTGACGGAAATAATTTACCGGAAACATCCGAGCAATTAGACAACTTAAAGAAATATATTTTTTCAAAAGATATGTATAAAGGCACAATTATCTCCAATGATGCCACAGCAACGCTTATTATAGCAAAAATTCTTGAGGGTGCGGATAAAGAAAAGGTTACGAATTTAATTAAATCAAAAATTCAAAACATAAATCTGCCCCAATCAGTCAAAATATATTATGGGGGTATTCCATTCTTAATAAACGAAGCGGGTAAAATTGTTGCCCATGACCTGATATTCCTTGGTCCTATTGCATTCCTGATAATTGCTCTGATACTTCTTTTAAATTTCAGGTCAAAAAGAGGAGTTGCCCTGCCTCTTTTAACTGTTGTCATAACAATTATATGGACAATAGGCATTCTTTCATTGCTTCATTATGAATTAACAATGATTACAAGTATTATTCCTGTTATATTATTGGCAGTTGGTAGCGCATGGCCTATTCATGTTATAAACAGGGTAAACAAAGAAACTGATACTGACAAGAAAAGTGCATTAGTAAAATCGCTTTTATATGTGGCATTACCCGTATCCCTTGCTGCTATCGCAGCGATGATTGGTTTTTTAACTTTTGTTTTCGGTTCTTATTTGACAATGATACAGCAATTTGGAATTTTTTCTGCTGTAGGTATTTTCATTGCATTACTTCTTTCTCTGACATTTGTCCCTGCACTTATAGCCTCAATAAATTTAAAAAGTAACATAAAAGAAACCATCGAAAAAAATAATAGAAAATCATTTCTTGATAATTTTTTAAATGCCAATGTAAACTTTATATACAATCGTCCCGCTTACATTATTATTCCATGGTCACTTGTTATAATCATTTCAATTATTGGCGTCACAAGAATCCAGCATAAAGTTGACATGATTGATTATTTCAAAAAGGGAAGCGATGTACAAAAAACTGAAAGGTTAATGCAAAGTAAATTTACCGGAAGCATGCCTGTATATGTTGCAATAAAAGGTAATGTACAGTCGCCCGAAGTGCTGAATATAATGAAGCAAATTCAAAAGTTCATGGAAAAAAATCAGTACATAAAGCATACGCAATCTGTTGCCGACCTTATAGAAGAAATGAACAATGCAATGGGCGAAGGCAATAAAATACCCAAAGAGCAAGCTAAAATAGAACAACTTTGGTTTTTATTAGATGGACAGGATATTATGACACAACTCGTAAATGATTCCTTAACTGAAGGATTAATACAGGCAAATATGTCAACTGCCGATAATAAAGTTATTACCCAGTTCTCAGAAGATTTAAATCACTTTACCGAACAATTTAAAAATTATAATATTGAAGTATCCGGTATTCCCGCACTTTACCTACGTCTTGACCAAAGCATTGTACAAACGCAGCGACAAAGCATGTTTTTGGCGATAATTCTTGCATTTGCATTAGTTGCATTGATGTTCAAATCTGTAAAAAAAGGTTTATATTCCATTGTTCCAATGACTATAAGCATAATTGTTTTATATGGTTTTATGGGTTGGGCTGGAATCCCTATTGATATTGCAACTGTTTTAGTAGCAAGTATTTCAATAGGTGTGGGTGATTACGCCATACATATAATTTCAGGTTTTAATCATTATTTTAAGTTAGAACAAGATGTTAATACATCTTTAAGAAAAAGCATACAAATCAGTGGCAGGGCAGTTATCATTAATGTTTTGTCAGTTTCTGCGGGTTTCTTTGTGTTAATATTTTCCCACCTTGTTCCTCTTCAGCGTTTTGGTATTATTATAGGGGTTGCAATGATTAGTTCCGGGCTGGCAGCAATAACACTACTTCCTGTAATTATGAAAGCCACCCAAAAATCTCAAAAAATAAAATCGTATGATAAAACTCAGTCAGACGAAGTACTTGAAGAATCAAAATGTTTTAATTAATAAAAATAAATTACTCTATTGTTTAACTTTTAAAAATATAAATAAATGAAAAGGTCAAAAATTAAATCAACGGTTTTAATTGTATTAATCGCAACAGGCAGTATATTTTCTGCCAATGCACAAGATGCCAATTCCATTCTTAAAAAAATGGACGATGTAATGTATTCCCCAAAAGACATGACAGGGAAGAACAAAATTATTTTAATTGATAAAAATGGAAAACAGGAAACCCGTGAAGCAACTATACAACAAAAGGGAAATGATAAACGAATATTCCGTTTTATCTCTCCGGCATCACAAGCGGGAATTGCCGTTTTATCTCTACCTAATGATATTATGTATTTGTATTTGCCTGCTTTCGGAAAAGAAAGAAGAATTTCTACCAGCGTTAAAAGTCAGAATTTTGCAGGCACAGACTTTTCCTACGATGATATGGAAGCAAAACCGTATTCCGACAAATACACTCCTAAATTGATAAAAACAGAAGGCAATGTATTTGTACTTGAATTAACGCCTAAAGCACAATCCGACTATTCCAAATTAATTGTGAATATCAATAAAACGAATTATTACCCTGAATCTATGGAATATTACGACAAGGGTAATAATAAGATAAAAGAAGCAAAATACACATTTAAAAAAGTTGGCAATTACTGGAATGCCTCTGAAATTGAAATGACCGATTTAAAGAAAAACCATAAAACAAAAATGCAAATGTCTGATGTTAAATACGACCAGGGCTTAACTGATGATGATTTTACGGTTAGAAAATTAAAACAATAAAAATAAAGCCAATCTTTTATTTAATAGTTTGTTCTTCCATAAATCTGTTTCAATAAAAGATTGGTCTTTTAAATGAAAACATAAAACACATTCAGGAAATATATTGTTATGTATGGAAATAATAATAGAAAGAATTAGTGTTTTGTCAGATATAAAAGTTTCTGATATAAAAATTGATTCATTATTTGAAGATGATTTGAAATTTGACAACTTGGATTTAGCTGAGTTATTTATGGACTTAGAAGATAAATTAAAAATAACAATGGACTATAATATGTTTTATGAAATAAAGACAGTTGGTGATTTAATTTCTTATATCAAAAGTTTAATATAATTAATAATGATTTCAGGTTATATTTTGAAATATTTATTAGGATGGGAAATCAAAGGCGAATTTCCCGATGTAAAAAAAAGTATTATCATTTTTGCCCCTCATACAAGCTATATGGATGCACTATATGGTAAACTCGCTGTTATTGAATTTGGAATTAAGTATAAATTTATTTCCAAAAAGAAACTTTTCTTTTTTCCTTTGAATATTGCTATGAAATTGTACGGTTCTATTTCAGTCGGTGGAGTAAATAATAATAACACTATTCATTTGGTTTCTCAGATGTTCAACAATGCTCGTAAATTACATATTATTATTTCACCTGAGGGGACAAGAAAAAAAGTTACAAAGTGGAATAAGGGCTTTTATAGTATCGCATTAAGAACAAATGTTCCTATTGTAGTTGGTTATATTGATTACGGTAAAAAAGAAATAGGTATTAAAGGAATAATTGATGAAATAAAAGACATAGATACAGTAATGCAACAAATAAACCTATTGTATAAAGGCGTTACAGCAAAATATCCTGATAAGTTTTCACTTGAATTAGTAAATTAAAAAATGAAAAATAACCATCCTGAAATTACTGCAATAATTTGTGCATTTAACGAAGAAAGCACAATTGAGAATGTGTTAAAAGCGGTCGCAGATAGCAATTTGTTTAACGAAATTATTGTAGTAAATGACGGTTCAACTGATAATACTGGAAAAATTATTAAAGAATTAAAAAAATGTCTTGATATAACTGATATTCATTTGCCTGAAAACAAAGGAAAGGGTTTTGCAATGGCTTCAGGTGTTGAAAAAGCGAGTTCGGAATTAATTGTTTTTTGTGATGCCGATTTATCCGATTTAAGAGGAGAACATTTTCTACAACTTATAAAACCGATTATCGAAAATAAAGCCGATATGGTGTTAGGACAGGCAACAGAAACTTTAATCAACTATAAAATTAATCCTTTCAAATCACTTTCAGGTCAACGGTCACTTTTAAGAGAAGATATTTTACCGATTTTGGATGATATGAAAACATCAAAATTTGGTGTGGAAACTTTAATCAATCTTTACTATCAATCACAGGGAAAAAGAGTAGAGTATGTAATGTTGATGGACTTAAAACATCCCACTAAATTTAATAAAACAAATCAATCACAGGCGATGAAGGAATTTATTTTTGAAGGACATCAAATTGCTCTTACCGCATTCAATAATTTTAATCTGATAACAAAAATCATTAAAAATAAACTTAATAAAGTATGAACCGAATAAAATTATTTCCGATACTGATTATACTTTTAGTGGCTTCAAGTATAGTCAAAGCACAAGACAGCATAGTTAAAGTGCAAAATCCTGATGAAAACAAATTGAAATTATCAGGAGAATTATTAACTGATGACCGCTTTCTGCTTAAAGATAAAAACGATTGGGCTTGGAACGAGAATCGCCTGACATTAAAACTTGACAAAAAAATTACCGACAATTCTAAATTTTATAGTGAAGTGTGGCTTCGAAATATAGGGTTGCCAAATTTAAGCACATCAAGCGATTTGTATAACAAGAATATTGTTAATCCTTACAATATGGATATAAGAGAAGCCTACGTTGAACTTTACGGATTTCTTTTCAAAAATTTAGATTTAAAAATAGGTCGTCAACGTATTGTTTGGGGTACTGCCGATAAGCTAAACCCAACCGACAATCTAAACCCCTTAGATTTGGAAGATATTTTGGATTTTGGACGTCGCCGTGGCTCTGATGCAATTAATCTAAACTATTATTTAAACAACGATTTTTCTTTGCAAGGTATTTTTATTCCTTTCTTTCAGCCTGCTAATATGCCTATCGGAATTTTTTCAAATGCGTTAAATCCAACAATGGAATTACCGCAGGGAATGGTCTTAAAAGGATACTCTGATAATTTAATAATGCCTAAATACAACCTTGGCGAAAGTGCAGTAGCGGGCGGTAAATTCAAAGGAATGGTGAAAGGAGTTGATTTTTCATTAAGTTATGTCTGGGGTCGGGATGGATTACCTTTCGCCACAAGAAATACTTTCATTCCTGTTGATACCCTCGGCGGAATAAATATCAATTCTCAGCTTTCTTATGCAAGAACCCATATCATTGGCGCTGATATGGCAACAAGCATAGCAGGTATTGGATTTTGGGCAGAAGCAGCAGCATTTATACCCGAAAAGGATGTAATAATGACCAACGATTTGTCAGCTTTGTACCCAATGTCGCCAGTACCTGTAACAATGGATACCACGCTTTTAGACAAAACAAAGACATACATAAAATTCGTTATAGGTGGTGATTACAATTTCAGCGATGGCTCTTATTTAAATTTTCAGTACTTACATGGGTTTATTCAAGAAAGAGGCAATGAAAACCTAAATGATTATTTCTTTTTACGCTACGAGAAAAAGTTTTTTAACGAGAAACTTAAATTTGCTCCTATTGGAGGTGGTTTTATTGTAACCGATTGGGATAAAATAAAAGACAATTATGCTATTGTTTATATGCCGGAAGTTTCGTGCAAAACCACAGATAATGCAGAAATAACCTTATCAACAGTAATTTTTGACGGCAAAGGAGACAATTTATTTGCTAATCTTAAAGATTTCAATATGTTTATATTTAAGTTTAAATATAGTTTTTAGTATTAACCCTTAAATTTATTTTTATGACATCAACATCCGAAACAGGACATGATAAAAATGTTGCAAACCTTGAAGATTTAATCTCACGTTGCACGGGCTACGGAACCGCCTACAATCCGTCAAAACTAAGTCTTAAAATTCCTGCATTGCAAACATTGCAAACCAGTGGAAAAAATGCTTTACAAGCGGTTAAAGTAGCAGAAACGGCACACGACAATGCAACCAATGCCCGTGAAATTGCATTTAAACCCCTTAAAACACTATGTACACGCATTGTAAACGCTCTTGATGCTACAGATGCAACCAAACAAACCGTTGACGATGCTAAAACCGTTAATCGCAAAATACAAGGTGTTAGGACTGATTCAAAAAGCAAAAAAGCATTAGATGCCTTTATAGAGAGTACCCATGAAACTACAACCACATCAAAAGCTCCTGACATTGTAAACGAAATTTCAAAGCACACTATTTCAGTTTCACAGCAAAGCTACGACAGTTTAGTAGATAACTTCACAAAACTAATTCAAACAATTTCTACTGAGCCATTATATACTCCTAATGAAAACGAATTAAAAGTAACAACTCTAAATACCCAACTTACAAATTTAAAAGCTGCTAATACCGTTGTTATTAATGCCGAAACCGCATACAGCAACGCTTTGATTTCAAGAAACACTGTACTCTACCAAAAGTCAACAGGTTTGGTTGATATTGCTTTAGAAGTGAAAAAATACATTAAATCACTTTTTGGTGCTGAAAGCCCACAGTATAAACAGGTAAGTAAAATTAAATTTACAAGACCCAAACGTTAAAAATAAAGAATCACAATAAGGGGAGTTTTCACTCATTTATTGGGAACTCCCATTATGTTTTATAATACCAGAAGCCGCTTTTTAAGTTCTTTCATGACGTTTTATTATTATTGAATACTATTTTATAGTTATAGCATCCGGTTTTATAGTTCTTGAATCCTATTTTATAATTCTTTCATCCGGTTTGTATATTCTTATGTCAGGTCTAATATTTCTTTTGTCCGGTCTTATTGTTCTTCTATTCGATTTGATAGTTTTAGCATCCGGTTTTATAATTCTTCTATCCCGTTTCATAAATCTTCTATCCGATTTTATATTAATACAGAAGCCCTCGCTATTGCAAGCACATTGCCAAGCCACACAAGGCAAACGCTACATCCAAAGCTTGTCAAAGAGCTTGCAATTTCAGCCCACGTTGCCAAAGGCATTTTGTCCATCCCACAAAAACAAAATAAATTTGTGCTTCGTAGAAAGTGCTGTGGTATGCAGACAGAATAAATCAATATGACAGAAAAGCTAAAATGCAGTAATGACAAACGATTGACTAAAACGCCCAGTTGCTAACACGGGGTTAGTGCAATTGCCGATGTAGTGGGGCTTTCAGCGTTTCTGCTTCAATTCAAAATTCGTGTAACTTGACAGATTTGTGTTTCAATTTTCGGCAACTGCACCAACCCCCAACCGTTATCATTCCTGAAGGAGTAAAACATAGACCCATCGCCGACATTGAAACTCATTTACTTCTTTTTGAGCCGGAAACTATATTAAATACTGGAGATGTGAGAAATGAGTTAACTATTGAATCACCAGAAAGGATGTAAAGATGAATTATGATTTAATAAAAAGCAGACTGGCACCATGTGGATTGCATTGTGGAAAATGTTTTGCATTTATCGATGGAGATATTAAAAACTATAGCAATAAATTAAAAGAATCTTTAGGTGATTTTGACATTTATGCGAAAAGATTTGTTGATCTAATTGACGAACCGGTTTTTAATACATATCCGGATTTCAAAAAACTCTTGAATTATTTTGCATCAATTGAATGTGCGGGGTGTAGAAAGGAAAAATGTAAAATATTCAAAGATTGTAAAGTGCGGGATTGTTATGAAAAGAAAGAAGTTGACTTTTGTTTTCAATGTTCTGATTTCCCATGTGATAATACAGGATTTGATCAACATCTTCATAAGCGCTCAGTAGATATAAATATGAGAATGAAGGAGATTGGAGTAGAAAAATATTATAATAAGATTAAAGATAAATCAAGATATTAATGAATAATGAATTGAGCGTAACATATGTTATATGAAATGCGATTTGTAAAAAACAAACAAAAATTAAAAGAAGAAACAAAACATGTTGAATAAAATGAAATCCCAATTTTTATCGGGGAAAAAAGTAATTATCATTCTAACGGTCACTTGCTCTTTACTTTTCATAAGCAAAGTAAATGCACAATCACCAACTATCAAATGGTGGTACGATATTAATGATGCTTCCTTCGGTCAATCAGCTGCAGGCGATATTGACAGTGACGGGAAAATGGAAGTTGTTTTTGGCTGCTACCGTAACGACAGTAGTGTATATGCTCTCAACGCAGAGGACGGTAGCCTGTTGTGGAAATACAACACCCACCCTTACGGAGCAGAAGGCTGCAACGATGTTGCTCCCATTATTTATGATGTGGATAATGACGACTCACTTGAGGTAATTGTTCCCAGTTCATGTAACCCTACTACTTTTTGCTTCAATGGAAAAACGGGAGCTGTGAAATGGCAGACACCAACCAGAGGAAGTGATTCACCTCCGACTATTGCCGATATTGACAACGACGGAAAACCAGAAATTCTTCATGGAGAATTCGAAGGTTATGTAATCTGTATCAATGCCGAAAACGGTTCGGTGGCATGGGAAATCCCGGTTGACCTCAATTCGTGGATACAGACAGCTCCCACCGTTGTTGACCTCGACACCAACGGGCAGCTTGATTTTGTAGTAGCCACAGTAACTGCGAAGTGGTTTTTGTCAGCGGGTATGTGGTTACTGCGCTATCTAATACAGGCATCCATAAATGGCATTACAATATTCCCGGATATGAAGGAGCATTCAGAGGTGTTGCATTAGCTGATATCACAAATGACTCTTATCCGGCAATTCAGAATAATTACGGACGTGCTTATATGATCACTGCCGGGAAAGGAAATGGACCCGACTGGCTGATGTTTCAGCATGACATCCACCGACAGTCGTCACTTTGTGAGGATATAACAAATACAGTTAACGAATTGAACACGCCGAATGCTCCGTCAATCAACATATTCCCAAATCCATCCAATACTTCCATAACCATACAGTTCTCAAATCCAAAAAATGAAAATCACACTTTGACAATTTATAATGCAACAGGACAGTTAGTGCAAAAAATTAAGAACATAACAAACGAAGCGGTAAAAGTAGAGAACAGAAATTTGAAAAACGGGCTATACTTTTTTCAATTGCAAAACAACAGCGGAATTGCCGGACAAGGTAAATTTATAATAGAATAATAAATCACACTTAATATAACAGC
>Ga0265296_1002439_pt1 | contig 18770 bp, 21 predicted proteins | sample MunlanPumphouse1_FD_189073 | JGI IMG/M metagenome (GOLD analysis project Ga0265296, IMG submission 189073) | Groundwater microbial communities from a municipal landfill in Southern Ontario, Canada - Pumphouse #1 | ecosystem: Environmental > Aquatic > Deep subsurface > Groundwater | place...
TAACAGCATTTAATCTCTAATATGGGAAAAATCCACGTACTTGACGACGCAACCATAAACAAGATAGCAGCCGGCGAAGTGATAGAACGCCCCTCCTCAGTGGTCAAGGAACTCATCGAGAACTCCATCGATGCCGGAGCATCTGACATCAGGATAGAGGTAACAAAAGCCGGAAAGAAGCTAATACGCGTTATCGACAATGGGTGCGGGATGAGTAAAGACGATGCTGTTGTATCGTTTTTAAAGCATGCCACAAGCAAAATCAAAAGCATCGAAGATATTGAAAGCGTAAGGACAATGGGATTCAGGGGCGAGGCGTTGTCATCCATTTCTGCGGTAGCAAGGGTCGAAATTATCACCAAAACAAAGGACGAACTGTCGGGCACAAAGGCGGTGGTTCACGGCGGCAAATTGATGAGCGTCACCGAAGCCGGCGCAGCCGATGGAACGGTCGTAAATGTCGAAGAGCTGTTTTATAATACGCCTGCAAGGAAAAAATATCTGAAATCCGACAGCACCGAGCTTGCGCATATCATTGACGTGGTGACAGGGAATGCGCTGGGGCACAACAATGTATCTTTTACTTTGCTCCACAACGGAAATGAGATTCTCCGCTCACCTTCATCCCAGCTTATGGATGCGATAATCCACATCTATGGGCAGGATGTGGCAAGAGCGATGCTGCCTGTTTATTTTGAATCCAGCCTTGCAAAGGTAATTGGTTTTGTGTCAAAACCATCGCTTACGCGGGGGAGCCTGGACTTGCAGTCTTTTTACATAAATGACAGGAACATCAATTCGAGGGCTATCAGCTTTGCATTGAGAAATGGGTACGGCACGCTCCTGCCGAAAGGACGTTTTCCGATAGCTGTTTTAAAGATTTACGTTGACACAGGGGAAGTGGATGTCAATGTGCATCCAACCAAGAACCAGGTTCGTTTGAGCCATGAGAGGGAGATTTGCGACACAGTGGCAGAGGCTGTGAAAACCGCCCTGTCGCAAAAAACCCTTATTCCTGATGTGAATTTGCATAAGCAGTCATTGCTTTACGAAAATGCGCCTGATAGCCCAATGGTAAGAGAAACAGGCGCCGGATTCAAAGTTTCTATGAAAGACACCGAGAGAAGGCTTGTGCGCACTGAAAGGGCGGGGAAGGATGAACTGAAAAATAAGCTCCTGATGCCTGAAGTTAGGGTTATGGGGCAGGTGGACAGCCTGTACATCATTGCTGAAACCAAAGACGGGCTGATGATTATAGACCAGCATGCAGCGCATGAGCGCGTTTTTTATGAACAGGTTCGCGAATCCAGGCGCAGCGATTCCCAGGAACTTATAGTTCCGGTTAACCTTGAGCTTGAGCCAAAGGAGAAGGTTCTTATGAAAGAATGTATCCCCCATCTTGAGGAATTTGGCTTCAGGATATCAGAGTTCGGGCATGATGCTTTTGCGGTCACGGCAGTCCCGAATGTGCTGGGCAGGCTTGAAGACCCTGAGTTGATACACGATATAATAACTGATATTCTTTCTGGGGGGAAAGTAAAGGAGGAAACCGGTATATTTGAACGGGTGACAAAAAGCATCGCGTGCAGGGGCGCGCTCAAAGCCGGAGCTGACTGCTCCACTTTGCAATTGGAAAGCCTTGTTGAACAGCTTTTCAGGACAGAAAATCCATATACGTGCCCGCACGGAAGACCTACCATGTTGTCTTTTAACAGGCAGGAACTGGATAAGCTTTTCAAGAGAAGCTGATTGCCCCTGAAACCTTCCCAAAAACATTCGTAAAGTTTATATGCGATGTAATCCTTTACGCAGCGGGATTATGAAACCGGGTTATCTGCTCACTATAATATTGGTATCGGTGTTGATTCTGTCTTTTGCCGTTGTTTTGCTAAAAGGCGATGTTCTTCAACCCGAGCCTCCTGAATACAAGCAGCCATCATCTCTTTCCATCCGTGACGTGGACGTCAAACCTGTTGAAGTGACCAGTTCCATGATAGAGGTGAATGTTACAGCGTATATAAATCATTACGGCGGTAAAACAAAGAACGCGACAATGCTCATAAGAGCCATAAGCAGCGGCACGAGACTTCTGGAAACACAGGTGTCTGCGCCAATACCTGAAACCGGCTCGGAGCTGGAAAAAACGGTTGCGGTTTCAACAAATTTAAAGGTGGAACGAAACGGAGGTTATGAACTGAATATCCTGCTTTTTGACAATGGCAGCATCCGCGACAGCGGCTCGGTGAGCATCAGCGGCTTAAATGCGCTCACGCCTCAATCAAAGCGCAGCGGGGTGGTTCTGAACAATATTGATTTTACTGTCAGCGGTGTCTCAGCGGGAAAGGTTTCCATCAAATCCGACATATACCTTGAAAATAAAGCCCAGGATGCCTCGGAAAACCTGAAAATGACGGTCAAGGCAAGAGAAGCGGCTTCCAACCTGCTTGCTGATAAGACAGTCACCGAGACAGGCGTAATCGCAAGCGAGACCACGGCAGTTAAAAGCGTGCAGCTTGCAGTGCCTGACGAATACAATTATATGGTTGTGGTGGAACTCTGGAGGGGGGATACGCTGATAAATAGCTGGGAGAAACCCGTGCTTCTTGCGCCCACCAAGACCGTTCCTAAAGAAAGCGTGGAGAAAAAGGTGAATATCGAGGTTTCAAAGTTCGTGCGTGAAGGCGGCGTATCCGAAGCAATGAGTAAAGAAGGAGGATATTATCCTGCCCCTACACCAGCGTATGCCGGAGCGCCCAAGGAGCCCGGATTTGAAATATTTGCAGCAATTGCTGCGATCTTAGCAGTGTTTGTATCAAGAAGGAGGTCATAAAATGGTGAATCGAGAGAAAATGGAGGATTATTTTTACCTGGGGCTTTTCCTGATAGCCATGTTATTTGCGTTAATATCAGTATTCGGTCTTTACTCAGCAATCAACAGGCTCATAGCAAACTGGTTTACTTACAGGTACCAGCCCATATTCGATGCTCTTTTCAGCCTGGCGATACTGGCAATCAGCATTTATTTGATAAGAGAGAGATTGATTAAAAAATAGCTCATTTCTTCCTGTGTTTCAGGATATGCTCTGACAATCTCTTTTTTATCCGCATATATTCCACATCAGAAAGCCCTGATGATTCAAGCGCCCCATCGCGAAGGAAACAGGGTTTGGTTATCTTGCAGCACCACGTCATGCTTCCAAAACACGTTCCATCCCCGTATTCGATAGGCGTTTTTCTTGCAAAATCAGTTTTAATCTTCATGAACTCCTCCGCGCTCATACCGATTTGTTTTAGCGCGCCGTGCAAAGCGCATGGCTTGACCGGAAGACAGCAGAAAGCCAGAGCCCGCAGGTCGCCGCCCCCGCATATGTGCTTGGGCGCGTTATACCAGCCAGTCATGGTCTGGAATGAAGAAACATCAAAGACGAGCTGGTTTATTATTTCCGGATTGGCGCGTACGGCGCGCGCGACAGATACCATGTCTGCCCCGCGCGAGAACATCTCTTTTGCGCTCTCAAAATCCACAACCGAATTGTTGCCGATGATAAATAAATCGGTCAGGTTCCGGATGCGTTTGATAACCCCGATATCAACACCCTGTGGATGCATGGCGTCTATATGGATGATGTCAGCCCCTGCTTTCTCAAGAGCCAGGGCAAGCTCGACATCATTCACCACATTGGCTCTTGTTTTAACCGAAAGCACAACGCCGGTTTTTTTTATTTCCTCCACATATTCGCACAGGCGCGGGACATCTTTCAATAGTGCTTCCCCGGCGCCGAGAGTTGTCATTTCAGGCTGCCTGCAATGCGCATTTATTTCAAGTATGGCGCCGAATTTCCGAGCCAGAGCTGCCGCATGGACATAAGGTTCAAGCGATGCAGCCCTTACGTTAACCGCTATTGTGGTAATTCCTTTTGCAGCTTCAAGCTCATTTTTCAGGAATTCCATGGGTTCATCGGATACGAATTCAGCCCTGCCGCGCGCTATTTCTTTCCGTGCAGCGTCATTTGTTTTCTCATCAAGGTTATAGCCTCCCAGGACAATCAACCCCGCATTCCTGAACCCGGAGGCGAATTTACTATCAGTTATGCCTGCCATTGAGGCAAGAGCGATGGGATTTTTGAAAGACGCGTAACCGACTTTAATATCAAATAATGTTTCCATCACGTTATTCCTTCTATTGTACCGCCTTCAGTTGTTTCTTTCATAAAGGGTTACGCCCCTTTATGACGTATAGGGGACGTGCGACGTCCCCTTCTTTTGATAAACCTTTCATAAAGGTTTTCATTTAAGAATCTTACGCTAAAACAATTTCATAAGCTTTTTATATCAATAATCCTTTTTTAAGCCGTAATACCGGTGGTTTAATGGTCACAAATGAAATTTTTGATAATTATTTGCCTGTCGTAATTCTTACGATTGTAGGTGTTGTGTTCGTAGCCATGTCATTATTCATGTCGAGGATGGTAAGACCGAGCAATAAAACCAAGGAAAAATTATCCACGTATGAATGCGCGGAAGTGCCAATCGGGGATGCGCGGGTACATTTTAACATACAATATTACCTGATTGTGATTGTTTTCCTGATATTCGATGTGGAAATCCTGTTCTTATACCCGTGGGCTGTGCAATTCAAACAGCTTGGACCGCTTGGGTTCTTTGAGATGATTGTATTTATTGAAGTGCTTATTATCGGGCTTGCTTATGCCTGGAAAAAGGAGGCTTTAGAGTGGATCCAATAACCATTGACACTACAAAAATCAAAACCGCTAAAAAGAAGCCTGTGACCGCTCTTGAGAAACTGGAAGATACGGGACTTATCAGTACGGTACTGGCTGCAAGGGAAAGGGAGGGATTAATTCTCTTTTCAACGATTGACCAGATTTTTAACTGGGCGCGTTTGAGTTCCCTCTGGCCTGTTACGTCCGGTCTTGCCTGCTGCGCTATCGAAATGATGGCAGTGGCAATGGCTCATCATGATATTGCGCGTTTCGGGATGGAGATTTTCAGGGCAAGCCCCAGGCAGGCTGACCTTATGTTCGTGGCAGGAACTGTTACCAAACGCATGGCTCCCAGGGTAAAACAACTGTATGAAATGATGCCTGACCCCAAATGGGTAATAGCTGTAGGAAGCTGTGCATCAACGGGCGGACCTTACCATGAATCGTATTCGGTCTTAAAAGGCGTGGACTTAATCATACCCGTGGATGTGTATATTCCGGGATGCCCGCCGCGACCTGAAGCATGGTTATACGGGGTTATCCAGCTTCGGGAGAAAATCAAGAACGAAGGATACGGCGCAAAATGGGGGCTTAATAAATGACCTCTGCTGACGAGTTAAAACAGAAATTGCCTGCGGCTGTTGTAAGTACTGGAATGCAGTTGAATAAGCCGATGGCTGTAATCAAGAAAGAAGAACTTTTGAACGCCGCCAGAATAGTTATGGAGATGGGTTTTGACCATCTTTCTGTGATTACCGGCACTGATTATACCGACCGTTTCGAGGTCGTATATAATTTCTTTTCTTACGAAAAAAAACAGAATCTTGTGTTAAAGGTGATTACAGACCACGATGCCCCTGAAGTGGATTCTCTTACATCTCTCTGGAAGGGAGCAGAGTGGCTGGAACGGGAAACATACGACCTTGTGGGGATAAAATTTACAGGTCATCCCAATCTTGTCAGGATACTGCTGCCTGACGGCTGGGTGGGACACCCCCTCAGGAAGGATTATGATATGAATACGGAGCAGTTCGTTACCATGGGAGAAGACGGGAATGATATTGTAAGTACGGACGGCAAAAACCTGTTAAGGAGGAAATAACGTGGAAACGGACGAACTTATTATAAACATGGGTCCTGTGCATCCCAGCACACACGGCGTCCTGCGCTTTAGGCTAAGAATGGACGGCGAGATAATCAAGGAATGTACGCCAGTCCTTGGCTATCTCCACAGGGGAACTGAAAAACTTGGTGAAATGAAAACGTATATGCAATTTATCCCGTATACAGACAGGCTCGATTATGTCTCAGCTTTCCCCAACAATTATGCTTTTGTCAAAGCAGTGGAAGAACTTGCAGGCATCGAAGTCCCACTGCGGGCAGAATACATCCGTGTTATTACAATGGAGCTTAACAGGATAGTGAACCATCTCGTATCTATCGGCTCCCTGCTGATGGATCTGGGTGCAGCGACCATGATAATGTGGGGTTTCCGCGAAAGGGAAAACGCCCTCCAGCTATTCGAGAAGCTCTGCGGCGCAAGGATGACTTTCAATTACATCAAGCCAGGCGGGGTAAGAGAGGACATTCCCGAAGGCTTCATACCGCAGCTCAATGAGTTTTTAAAAGACATGGAAAAACGCATTGAGGATTATGAACAGCTTATCAACAGCAACGAAATATTCATGATGAGAATGAAAAATATCGGCGTGATAGGCGCGGAAGAAGCAGTAAATTACGGCATGACAGGTCCAACACTTAGGGGTTCGGGTGTGAATTACGACCTTCGCAGGTATGAGCCGTATTCCATTTACCCTGACCTTGATTTCAAGGTTTGTTCGCGCCCTGAGGGTGACAGTTACGCGCGCTATATAGTGAGGATAGACGAAATGAAGGAAAGCCTGCACATCCTGCGGCAGGTTGTGGACACTATGCCTGAAGCCAGGATAGTTTCAAACGCAAAATACGGGACAGCCCCGATGACCGGAACGCCTTCTGCGGTCTCGACATATTTCCCCAGGATTTTTACCCCTCCGGCAGGAGAGATTTACAGCAGGATTGAAGCTCCCAAAGGCGAATTGGGTTTTTACATTGTGAGCGACGGGACGACTAAGCCTTATCGCGTCAAGATACGCTCGCCTTCTTTCTGCAATCTCACAGCCATACCCAAAATGGTGCAGGGACTTAAAATCCCTGACCTGATAGCTGCTTTTGGAACTATTGACGTTGTGCTTGGCGACGTGGACAGGTGATAAAATGATAGCAAACGCTTACGAACTGATTGTGTATATTTTAACATTATTACAGGTTTACGAGCCGCTCCTTAACGTATTCCAGTTGCTTGGCATCGAGTACGTTCTAAAAATCATAATAGTATTCGTAGAAATAGGTGTCCTGTTTGTTTTTGTTCTTCTTACCGTGATGTTCCTGACATGGATGGAACGCAAAGTCGTCGCCATGGTGCAGTCGAGGTACGGTCCGATGGTCACGGGACCGCGCGGACTTCTCCAGCCTGTAATGGACGGTATCAAGCTCATCGGGAAAGAAGATATTGTTCCAGCCAAGGCTGACAGGTGGGTATTCACGCTTGCGCCTTTCATCGTATTCATCCCTGCGCTGCTTGTGTTTATTCCCCTGCCGTTTGGTCAGTCGCTTATTATATCGGATTTGCGTGTTGGGCTGCTCTATATCATTGCGATTTCAGCCATATCGCCAATCGCTATCCTGCTTGCAGGATGGGCGTCCAATAACAAGTATTCGCTGATGGGCGCCATGAGGGCTGTGGCGCAGGACATCAGTTATACTATCCCGCTTGCTCTTGCTGCGATAGCTGTTGTCATGTTTACAGGTTCTCTTAGCACCGTGGACATCGTGAATGCCCAGAACGGGACATGGTTCGGGGTAATCCCCAAATGGTTCATATTTTTACAGCCCCTCGGATTTATTCTGTTCCTTATTGCATCCATTGCCGAAATGGGCAGGATACCATTTGACTTCCAAGAATCCGAATCAGAGCTTGTGGCAGGTTTTTTCACGGAATACAGCGGAATGAAATTCGCCATGTTCTTCCTTGCTGAGTATGCTCATTTATTCTCAGTTTCTGCAATAATAGTAACACTATTCCTTGGCGGATGGGCTCTCCCGATACTTCCTTTCGTTCCGGCAGCGTTAGTGCCGCTTGTATCGCTGGGCATTTTCCTGGTAAAAACCTATGCTGTTATATTCTTTGCAATGTGGCTCAGGGATACTGTCCCGAGAGTGAGAATTGACCAGCTTCTTAATATCGGATGGAAAATCATGATACCGCTTGCTCTTTTGAACCTGCTGGTAACAGGTTTCCTAATCACTGCCGGGGTGTTCTGATGGAAAACTTTAAGAAAGTTTTATCAAACGACGGGTATGGCACACCATACCCGAACACGCCCTCCCGAGGCGTGACTCGGGACCGCATAAAGCGAGGTGTCGCTTTATGACATGGATAAGTAAAAACTGGGCGATGGGCGGTATAATAAAAGGGCTTATCGTTACGCTAAAACATATTTTACATATCGGCAACAGACCCACGGTAACAGTGCAGTATCCGTATGAACGGATGAAGTTATCACCGAGATTCAGGGGGCTGCATGCGGTTGATGAGAATGCCTGCATCGGATGCGGGATATGCGAGGTAAATTGCCCGAACGGCACGATCCAGATAGTCAAATATAATACCAAATGGTATCCGCAAGTAAATGTCGGGATGTGCCTGTTCTGCGGAATATGCGTTGATGTATGCCCGATGAACGCCATGAAAATGACAGGAAATTATGAACTTGCAGATTATACCAGGGAGAGTCTTGTGTATGGTCCTGACAGGCTGCTCTTCAGTAAAGAGGTGAAACAGTGATAGACATTGTATTTTTGGTTATTTCAGTTGTAACGATTTTTTCATCCTTGATGGTTGTCAGGGCGAAAAAATTAGTTCACAGCGCTATTTATCTTGCAGGTTCTCTTATAGGCACAGCAGGGCTTTTCATTCTCCTGAAAGCAGAGTTCCTCGCATGGGTGCAGGTGCTGGTCTATGTCGGGGCGGTCATTACACTGATATTGTTCACTATAATGCTAACAAGGAAGGGAGAGGAAGAATAAATGTTCAACAAACTCTTTAATTTATTAATTGCATTGCTTTTATTTGCAGTACTGTTCATGGCAATCGATGATAGTACGAGGGTGTGGGCAGGAAAAGAGGAGGTAACTCCCATCAGTATCGAGGAAATCGCAGGAGGTCCGGAAATAAGGGGCGGTATATTCAGTGACTTTATCTTCTCGTTCGAATTGCTCTCATTGTTGTTGCTGGCTGCATTAATCGGGGCTATTTATATAGCCAAAAAGGAGGCGTAACCATGTCCCTGTATACATATCTTATAATTTCTGCAATCATATTCACCATCGGAGCATACGGAATACTAACACAGAGAAGCGGGATTAAAATCCTCATGTGCATTGAACTCATGCTCAACGCGGCAAATCTCAATCTTGTGGCGTTTTCAAGTTTCAACGGTAATGCCACAGGGCAGGTGTTCGCGCTTTTCTCGATAGCTATAGCAGCCGCAGAAGCCGCCATCGGATTTGCAATACTCGTTGCATTGTTCAGGGTACGCGATACCATAAACCTTGATAATATCAATATCCTGAGGTGGTAAGATGTTCAGCGATTATGCCGCGCTAATAGTGTTGTTGCCTGTAATTGCATTTGTACTGACTCTTTTCCTGGGAAAGAAACTCCCCTCAGGTGGGGCTTATCTTCCCATTGCCGCCATTGCAGGCTCGTTTATCATCTCGCTTGGGATTTTCCTTGAAATTTACCCGGGTGGGATTGTCCAGCAGTCATTGCCGTGGTTTGCGGGCATGAATCTGGGTATACTGATTGACCCGCTTGCGATTGTAATGCTCATGATGGTTTCGTTTGTAAGCATGCTCATTCATATATACGCAGTGGGATACATGTCGCACGACCCTGCGAAACCGCGTTATTTTGCCGAGACCTCGCTGTTTACTGCTGCAATGCTTGCAGTGGTATTGTCAGATAACATATTCCAGTTCTTCATTGCATGGGAACTTGTGGGTCTGTGCTCATTCCTTCTCATCGGGTTCTGGTATCACAAGCCATCAGCGGCAGCAGCGGCTAAAAAGGCTTTCCTTGTAACAAGAGTGGGCGATGTTTTGTTCCTTGCTGGGATTGTCCTGCTTTACGTCAATATGAGCGAGATTATCGCAAGCCGCGCATTTACTCTGGAGCCAGGGAATTTTATCCTTCAGTTCAAATCCATGTTTGATGCAATACCGCTTATCGACAAAACCCAACTGACATATATCACTCTACTATTCTTCGGCGGAGCCATCGGCAAAAGCGGTCAGTTCCCGCTGCATGGGTGGCTGCCGGATGCCATGGAAGGTCCAACCACGGTTTCTGCGTTGATTCATGCTGCAACGATGGTTACAGCAGGCGTTTATCTTGTAGCCCGGACATTCCCTATGTTTGTTGCAGCGCCGGATTCACTTCTTGTGGTGGCTTACGTGGGCGGCTTCACTGCGCTCTTTGCAGCAACGATGGGACTTGTGATGAACGACATTAAAAGAGTGCTTGCGTACTCAACCGTCAGCCAGCTTGGATATATGATGCTGGCGCTGGGCACAGCCGGGGCGGTTGTAGGCGCTAAAGCCGTGGGAATTTCCATGTTCCACCTGATAAGCCATGCCTTTTTCAAAGCGCTGCTTTTCCTGTGCGCCGGAAGCGTCATTCATGCAGTGGGCACAAACGACATTCGCGAAATGGGAGGACTTTTCAAGAAGATGAAAATAACCGGCACAACCATGATGATAGCGGCGCTTGCGCTTGCAGGCATAGGTATTCCGTTCCTTAACATTGGCACGGCGGGTTTCTTCAGCAAAGACGCAATCATTGAAGGAGCCTTTGAGTATGGTGAAAAAACCGGGGATTTGATTCCATACGCCTTTGCAGTTATAGCAGCCCTCCTGACATCCATATATATTTTCAGGCTGTGGTTCATGACCTTCACAGGAAAGCCGCGCTCGGAGCGGCATTCCCATGAATCGCCCGGTGTGATGACTGGACCGCTCATGATTCTGGCTGTATTTGCCCTGTTCTTCGGATTCTCACAGCCCGGATTCTACAACTATCTTGAAACCAATTTTGAACTGATGGGCGTACCAATCGCCGCTCATGAAGGCGAAGCAATTCACCCGCCTGTTATCATAACGCTGCTTCCCGTAATCGTTGGCGTACTTGGTTTTCTTATATCGTACGCGATATACCACAAACGTATGCTGGATATGAGCAAGCTCGTATCGTCCCGGAACCCGCTGTACAAACTATTATTAAACAGGTATTACGAACCCAAAATCGGTGCGGATTTAATAGGCGTGAAACTGACACACGATGTCGCGGCGCAGTCAGGCGAGTTCGTGGACAGGAAGATTATCGACGGGCTTATAATTGACAATATCATCAGCAATACGCTGTTCCAGCTGGGTGAAGTTGTCAGGAAATTGCAGACCGGGGTTGTCCAGAATTATGCCTCTGTAACAATACTGGGAATTGGTTTGCTCATAATTTTGCTCAGGCTCGGAGGGATTTAGATGGCATTAATTTCACTGATGATTGCAATTCCGTTAATCGGCGCGCTCATTGCATTTCTTAGCAGGACAAGGGAACAGGCGCGTACCATAGCGTTGCTTACCTCTGGCATATCCCTTGTAATTTCCCTGATACTATTTTCGAGATTTGACAGTACAATATCTTCCATCCAGTTTGCAGAATCATATCCCTGGATAAGCAGTCTTGGCGTAAGCTTAAAATTCGGGCTTGACGGGATAGGTATGCCGCTTGTGCTTTTATCCAATATAATCATCCCGCTTACAGTATTATTCGCATGGGGCGAGACCAAGGAGGCAAACAAGTTCTACGGCTTGATTCTTCTTGAGCTTGTGGGAGTGCTTGGTGTTTTTACTTCCCTTGATTTCTTTGTGTTCTACATATTCTGGGAAATCGTCCTGATACCCATGTACTTCCTGATAAGTATCTGGGGAGGGCCGCGAAAAGATTATGCTGCAATCAAGTTCTTCATATATACACATGTGGCGAGCCTTGTGATGCTGCTTGCCATTTTTTCCCTCTACTTTAATGCCTGGCAAATCTCAGGTGTCCCGAACTTCGACATGTTTTACCTGCTGAAAAACTACTCGGTAATTGAATCAAGCATTTTTAAGGATGCAATATTCCTGGGACTGCTATTCGGTTTCCTCGTCAAGATGCCTGCCGTGCCATTCCATACATGGCTGCCTGATGCGCATGTGGAAGCGCCTACCGCGGGCAGTGTCATACTTGCCGCGTTGCTGCTGAAGATGGGCGGCTACGGCTTGTTCAGGGTAATCCTGCCGATTCTTCCATTTTCAGGTTCCCCTGGAAAATTAATAAGTCTGATGGCTATAATCGGTATTCTGAGCATTCTTTACGGAACGTTCCTGGCGCTGGCGCAGCGCGACCTCAAGAAGATGGTGGCTTATTCAAGTATATCACACATGGGATATGTCACGCTTGGCGCGGCAGCCCTCGTTCCGCTTTCGGTAAGCGGCGCCATGTACCAGCAGTTTTCGCACGGGCTCATTACAGCCGTTTTGTTCATGTCCTGCGGCGTAATCCAGCACAGCGCAGGCACAAGGATAATCCATGACCTTGGCGGGATAGCAAAACACATGCCAAAACTTGCATTCCTGATGCTTGCAGGGTTCCTTGCCTCGCTTGGGCTTCCGGGAATGAGCGGGTTTATTGCCGAATTCCTTATACTGGTCAATTCGTACTTCACACTTCCCACGTTCGTGATACTTGCGCTCTTCGGAATCGTGTTCACGGCAGGGTACCATCTCTGGGCAATGCAGAGAGCGGTATTCGGGACATACAATGAAAAACTGGGACATATCCATGACGGAGCGGACTATGAGATTGCTTCTATGGCGATACTTGTACTGTTAATAATATTCTTTGGATTAAATCCCAACCCGGTTCTTAATATGATGACTACGAATGCAGAGCAATTATTGAAATTTGTTGTACTGAGAGGAGTGATAACATGAGCTACGCTCTACTTGTCCCGGAAATAATACTCACCATAGTGGGTCTGGCAATTATATTGCTTGGTCTTCTTGTCAATGATAAATCCAAGAACATGATTGGATACTTTGGCGCGGCAGGACTTGTGGTTGCGCTCGGATACGTTCTGAAAACCATGACTGCGCAAGGGAGTTTCTTCTATAATGCGCTGGTAATAGACCCTCTCTCGCAGATTTTCAAATTAATCTTCCTTGTAGTATCACTGATGGTAGTGATTGCCTCCATTGCTTATTTCAAGGATAATCGCAATCAGGACGAGTATTACGCGCTGATTCTTCTCTCCACTGTGGGGATGATGGTAGTTGCGTCAGCCAATGACCTGGTGGCATTGTTCGTGGGTTTCGAGCTTGCAAGCATGTCAACGTATGTACTGGCAGGTTTTGAGAAAAAGAATCCCGCATCCCTTGAAGCTGCATTAAAATATTTCATAATAGGCTCGCTCTCATCGGCATTGATGTTATTCGGCATGTCGCTGGTGTATGGAGTCACGGGCTCTACAAATATCTCTGTAATAATTGAATTCTTCAAAACCAATCCAATGATGGCGACAAACGCACTTGATATAATCGCCATGATATTCCTGGTCGCAGGATTCGGCTTCAAGATGGCGCTTGTCCCCTTCCACATGTGGGCGCCTGATACATACGAAGGTTCACCGAGCGTTGTATCAGCTCTTCTTGCGGCTGGCTCAAAGAAGATGGGATTTGTCGCCGCGTTCAGGGTGCTTGTGCTGGCTCTTGTGGCGATACGCATTGATATCCAGATGACGTTTGCAATTCTTGCAGTAATTACCATGACTTACGGCAACATAGTGGCAATATCCCAGCGCAGCATAAAAAGGATGCTGGCTTATTCGTCCATTGCGCAGGCTGGCTACATAGCGCTGGCATTTGTGGTCATGACCCAGATGTCGATAGCAGGAGGCGTGCTGCTGGCTCTCGGTCATGCTTTTATGAAAGGCGGGGCGTTCATTGCGGTTGCGCTTGTAGGATATATGGTGCTGTCTGATAATAAGAATTCAAAGAACATAGACGACCTTGGGAATTTCGCGGGGCTTGGGAAACGCGCCCCGATAACCGCATTTTCACTGATGGTGTTCTTCCTGGCTCTGGCAGGTATTCCGCCGTCTGCCGGGTTTATCGGGAAGTTCGTGCTCTTCTATTCAATCACCATCGAAGCCGTAGCCCAGGCAAGCAACTGGCTGCTCCTTGTTGTGATTATTGCAATTTTGAACAGCGCTCTCTCGATTTATTACTATGCGCGCGTGATAAGGTACATGTACGTGCTGCCTCCCGCAGGTGAAAAAATTAAAGAGCCGACACCTTATGTTGTGGCACTACTGCTCGCAGTGATAGGGACTATCGGCATCGGTGTGTACCCCGAACCGTTTATCCAGATGGCAATGAATGCAGCCTCGGTATTGGGAGTGTGAGCTTAATGGCAGATTGCGAACTGTGCGGCGTGGCAAGACCCACCCTTTGTCCTGTGAAAGTGAACGACCCGGCGCAGAGAAGCGCATACCCGACAGGGACATGGAGGGGAATTAACGAGGAGTGTCTTGCCCGCTGCCATGAGGCGAACCTTAACAGGAGCCCCTCGGATGGCAAGAAATGCGACCTGTGCGGTATAAAAAATGTTCCACTTTTTGTGGCTAAAGTCCAGGTTCCTATTTTTCAGGAGCCGTATCACAGGGAAGTGAATAAGGCTATATGCGAGAGCTGCCTTGAGGCGTGCGAGGATACGATAAAGAGAAGGGAAGCCGAGAAGGAAGAAGGGCATCATCACTGAGGGGCTTTCGCAATATTTCAGCTCATAATACATACGAGTATAACAGGGAATAATCCTGTATATTCTTAAAAACGGTATATACGAATCGAGTTCCGATATACGATTTTAGGCGATATTGAAGGTAGAAAGAATGTTATTTAAAATAGACCAAAAAAATAAAGATATGCTTAAAGGAGTAACATCAAGAACCTTAGCTCAAATAGGGTGGCATGAAAAAGATTTAGAAAATTTGATTTCAAAAAACCTTTCTTTATTTATTCCTGAAAATCAATTGATGGTTATTTCTCAAGAGAGGAAAAGGCAAGACGAGGCAGATATTTTTGCTCTTGATAAAGAGGGAGTTCTTTATATTTTTGAGTTAAAGAGATGGGTATCAAAACAAGAAAACCTGCTACAGGTATTAAGATATGGGCAAAAATTTGGACAATTTGATTATGAAGCCATGCAAGAAATGTTGAGAAAATACCATAAAAATCTTACTTTGGAATTAGATGAGTCCCATAAAGAATATTTCAAAGAAGTGATTAGCCAAAAACTCGATAGGGAAAAGTTTAATTCTAATCAGCATTTCGTTGTAATTACTAATGGTGTAGACAATGAAACATTGAATGCGATTCAATATTGGAAAAAGAAAGGATTACGCATTGATTGTCTTCCCTACAAAGTCTATGAGGAAAATGGAACTTTCTTACTGGAATTTAAATCCTTTAACCCTCAAAATGAAGTGTTATTTGAAGAAGAGACTAATATTTTTATTGTAAATACAAATATTGCTTGGAGTAAATCAAATTATAGGGAAATGTTAGATCATAATAGAGCAGCAGCTTATGGAAATAAGAGATTTGGAATTGAGCGAATAAAAAATGGTAACAACGTTTTATTATACCATAGTGGTACTGGCGTTATCGCAATTGGCAAGGCAAAGGGAAAAATCCATAAAGATGAAAAAAATGAAGAGTATTGGATTGGTGTGGACTTTTCATGGAAAATTGATCCCGATAGTGATAGCAAACTAGCGGTTCATGCTTGGGAAATAAACTCAAAGCTAAGCACCAACTATAGTTTTAGGAATACAGTTTTTTCGATTAACCAAGAACTATTCGATATTATTATAGATATATCGAAAACCAAGTAATCCAACGTAGTCTAACATGCGAGTATCTGGCTATGGTGCTTCACCCCCCGCCCGACCCCTCACCCAATATACCCCAGATCCTCCTCCTTCCTCTTCTTCTCCTGTATCTCTTTCAAATACCTCTTAAACCCCTCATCGAATTTCTTTGCCTCGCTCTCAATCCTGCTCATATCAATCCCAATCCCCGGAAGCTCGGAAACCTTCTTTATCCCTGCATGACATGCCTTTATATCCAGCGCCTCGGGAAAAACCGTCTCGCTGAGCAAAGAAATCCCGTTAATCCCATTGCGCTTTGCATATTCGATTATAAGTCCGTTAACTCCGCTTATTTGCAGGCTGCCATCCGCTATCTCAAAGCAAAATAGCCACAGAGTCGCAGAGGCACAGAGTAATTATTTCTCGGTGTTCTCTGTGCCTCTGCGACGAATATTTTACGCAAAAAACCAAACTTTTTTACAGTCCCGTTATATCAAAAAAAATAAGCCCTCAGGAAATCTCAGGTATAAATTTCCAGAGCCTTTCTTTCAGTGTGTTCTTTTCCAAGCTCCTTTGAAATTACAGAAATCCCTTCAATGAGTGTTGATACAAGAGCCATTAGTGGCGGGACAAAGAGAAGCCCGAGCAGTAATCCAAGAAATATTGATTGCAGCGGAACAAACAGTGCAAGAACCAGGCCGGCAAATACAGACACCAATAACAGTTTCGTTTTTTCGCTCATCATTTTTTAACACCTCGTTTTTTATTGCTATTCGTATATATGCGAATGAACCCTATTTATAGTTTACCTTTGCGCTTAGCCTGTATAATCCCGAAATTATTTCGCCAGGAGTTTTCTACGAATTATAAGTCATCTGAGCCCATGGTGAAGATGACTAATCGAACCATCAAAAAACAACGTGATTGGGTTTAACATGGGGCTGGTGAGATTTGAACTCACGATCGACGGGTCTCTCCGAAAACGCCAGGATTTTGGCGATTCAATCTTTGAGCAGCACAAGTTCAGTGCTCCAACGGTTCCTCACAGCTTACCTCGTCAGGTTTGCTCGGCAGACCGTTACTCATCATAACACCCCGGATTCCGGGGATTTTCCGCTGGAGCCCGTCGCCATGCCGGACTAGGCCACAGCCCCTGATGACGTCGCTATACTCATCCGATTGCTATTAAAACTATCTAATCATAATTAAAGAACATGATTCATCAAAAAGAAATTGCCGATTCTGCACGCCTTGGGCTTTCGTGGTTAAAAAAACAAAAACCCGTTGCAGTCAAAGACCTGTCCCGCATGATCCAGGCATTATCCTTATGGAATGAACCCGCAGTTGAATTAATTGAAGTACTGTTATCTAAAAGAAAAGGCGCATTCTGGGAAACAGACACGCCGCTTCTTGATACTGCAAGGGCATGCAGCGCGCTGGCTGGATGCGGGATGATACAACCGGATGCTATCGAGTGGATTCTTGGGCAGCAAAAAAACGATAACTGGAACAATAATGAAATTGATACAGCTTATGCTTTGATAGCACTCGGTGATTCTGGTGTTAAAAACGAACGCGGATGCGAGTGGCTTTTTGGCGGCTATGGGGAGAAATGGGAGCATGCGGGCACTACAGCGCTGATTATTACAGCCCTTTTAAAGCAGGACAGGGACAGGTATGCAGGGTTCATAAAAAACCGTTCAAACTGGCTTCTTTCAAAAAGGGAGTCTGGCGGCTGGACTTATATAGCCACAAGCAACCTTGCGATACAGGCGTTGGTTCTGGCAGGAGAGAGGGATATTGAAAAGGAAGTAGGGCTGTCAATAGAATGGCTTCTTGAAAAGCAGAATAAAGATAACTGGGGTAATATCATTGCAACCTCGCTGTCATTAATTTCGATAAAAATGTATCTGGATAAACTTAATAGCGATTCGGTTTAATGAAGGGGAGGAAAGATAATAATGAGCAAGAAAGCAGCAGTCATAAAAGGCGACGGAGTAGGCCCAGAGCTTGTGAAAAGCATGCTCCGCGTAGTAGAAGCCGCTGGTACAAAAGTCGAGTTCATCATGTGCGAGGCAGGAGAAAAGTGGTGGAAGGAACACGGCGGGGATTCGCTCATTCCGGCTGAGACATGGGACATATTGGGCAATACGGATGCAGGTTTTAAAGGTCCGACAACCACGCCCGGAGGCGCGGGTTCCCCGAGGAGCGTGGCAGTGTCTATCCGCCAGAAGTTTGACCTGTATGCCAACGTGAGACCCATAAAATCCTTTCCCAACACCCAGAAACCGCTCGGGGATGTTGATTTCGTGTGCGTGAGAGAGGGCACGGAGGGGCTGTATTTCGGAGCGGAAGTGCAGTTGACAGATGATGTTTTTATCGCGATTAGAAGGATTACGCGCCCCGCGTGCCGGAAAGTGGCGCGTTATGCGTTTGAAGAGGCGGCGCGCCGGGGGTGGAAGAGCGTTGTGGCAATCCACAAGAGCAACATACTCAAGCTGACATGCGGGACGTTCCTGGAGGAAGTCGGCAAGGTCTCGAAAGATTATCCGGGCATCGAACTTGAGGAATACCATATCGATAATATCGCGCAGCAGTTAATCAAGAACCCGCAGATTTTCAACCAGAAAATCCTGCTCTCAACGAACCTTTTCATGGATATCCTGAGCGAGGAATGCTCGGCGCTTGTGGGAAGCATCGGGCTCATTTACTCTGCAAATATAGGGGATAATTATGCCATGTTCGAGCCTGCGCATGGCTCTGCGCCGAAGTATGCGGGGCTGGACAAGGTAAATCCTGTGGCTACCGTGCTTGCAGGGGCGTGGCTGCTCGAATATCTTGGAGAAAAGAAGATTTCAAAGGCTATTTTTGACGCCACAGAGAATGTGATATCTGAGGGCAAATACGTTACCTATGACCTCGGAGGAAGCGCGAAGTCAAGCAAGATGGTGGATGAGATAATTAAAAAGCTCAGGTA
>Ga0265296_1002440_pt1 | contig 18766 bp, 18 predicted proteins | sample MunlanPumphouse1_FD_189073 | JGI IMG/M metagenome (GOLD analysis project Ga0265296, IMG submission 189073) | Groundwater microbial communities from a municipal landfill in Southern Ontario, Canada - Pumphouse #1 | ecosystem: Environmental > Aquatic > Deep subsurface > Groundwater | place...
ATATCCCAATTGAAACATTAAAGATTATCGGCGGGGCTTCTCACGCCCGCTGGACCCTTATTGAGAACATGAGTATATATCATTGTCGTTTTCAAATCTTTATGGCCAAGCAGCTCCTGAACAGTTCAAATGTCATAACAATCTTCGAGCAGATGTGTGGTAAAAGAATAGTGAAAGGTTTAGCAGCCAACGTGCTTGACGATACCTGCCTTGTGAAAGCTCCGGCACGGCGGCTATAATGACGCGAACGAAGTGCTTCATGTAAGAAGATCTTTGTGCCCCTGTTCCCACCTGAGCGGCAAGCGCCCCTATAGTTCGAAAACTGCGTTGATCTTAAAAATTCGCGCGGCGCGCATACTTAAAATCTCGGCTACACCGGTCTTCTCGGTAATCTCTTTGAGCAATCTTTTCAGTTCTTTCTCGGAAGGAGCGATTACGGTAAACCAGATGTTGTACTCATGACTTCTTCTGTAATTATGGGTAATACCAGTATAGGCGTTGATAGTGTCAACAAAGTTCCTTATTTTTTCTTCGGGAACCTTGGCGGCACAGAGTGTACTGGAAAACATGAGTTTTCGTGTTTCAAATATTGCCCCGATTCTCCGGATAATTCCCTCATCTTTCAGCTTTTTAATCCGCTGTAAAGATTCTTTCTCGCTGATACCGGCCATAGAGGCGATCGCTTTAAAGGGTTCGGCCTCGACAGGAAAGTCTGCCTGGATAATGTTCAATATTTTTTTGTCTGTCTCGTCCATATTTTCAACTTTAGAAGTCTCAGGGAGCCTGAAGAAAAATTAATATGTTAAAAATCTTTCGAATTTTTCCCAGTCAATACCGTACATTCCCCTTCCGTTAATGAATGTTGTTGGTGTTCCCTTCAGACCAAGATTGTTTGCATACCTCATCTGTTCTATTATATTTGATCCTTTCCTCAGCTTTTCAAATACTTTTTCTATATTCGAATCGGGAAATTCCCTGGCAAACCAGGGGAATTTAGATTTAAAAGCATTATAAACAGCAGTATTGGCTTCATTGACGTCCTTGGTGGAAGGGGGGGGCAATTCCTGGAAGATAAAATCATCGACATCCTTTGCGTATTGTGCCAAGTCTTTCCGGTTATATACGTAAGCGGAGATAGAGCAGGCCAGTTCCGCTCCCGGATGTTTATTCAAGGGGAGATAAATCAGAATTAGTTCTTTGATTTTTTTTGCATAAACACCGGGCAGTTTCTTATGGGCTTCACGGCAATAAGGACAAAAATTGTCCGTTACCATAACGACAGTCTTGCTCCCCTTTCCCCTGAAGGTGACCTGTCCCATGCGGGATTCAATTTTTACTATTCCCAGCTCTGTAAATGTCTTTTCCAGCAAAGGGTAACCGGTTTTCAAGTCAGAAAGACCCTCAAATTGCCATTGTCCATTGTCATCCGTTACCATATCCAGCGTAGCAGTTCTAACCTGCTTATCCGGAGATTTTAATCTGATTTGAATTCTCACCGCCCAGAGGCTTAGATCTCCCAGCTTGATCGGAATTTTTCTTTCTAAACTCAGATGTTCCGGTTTTAGTTGGTCGATCTTGTTCTCCTTCTTAAGCCGTTCGTAAACATTCGAAAGGACTTTATCCGGATTAAGCCGGCCAGCGCCGACCGGCAAGGACCAAAGGCAAATGGTTAATACCAGTAACAGAACAGCGATACGTTTCATTTTAAGACTCCTCACAAGTTTCTTTTTCAAACCCACATCCTTCAACAGGGGATTTTTTTAATATATCCATGTCCCAGATGTCGGCCTTTTTTTCTTCTTTTTCAAGTATGTCGCTTTTTGCGGTCAGCAATACAGGTACCTGCGAGTATCCGCTATAAACCAGAAATGCCTTATTCCTCCAGCTTACAGCCTGGATGAGAAGTTTGCGCATTCCCCCCTTATCGGTCTTACCCTTATCCCAGCCGGCTACGGCATCTTCGAGTGTTTTCCCTTCTGCCAACAAAGCGCAGAGGTTTGAAAGCTTTATTATATCATCATCGTTTTTGGCGACAGGAAAAAGGGCCGTTTCCTGTAGCAGGGCTTTGTCATTGAGCACGCTGTGGAGCATCTGTCTGCACGCATCGCAGGATGGCGAAATAAATAATTTGATCCGGGCATCAGCGTTCCCATAAACAGGCTTTGGACCTAATAAATCTATTCTTAATATGTTAAAGGATGCGATCAGGAAACAAAAAACCCAGACCGTTTTCCAGAAAAATGGCTTTTTCCGGCTGTGGATCAAAAGTATGGTTCCCAGTAAACCGGCGACAATCAGACAGGACAGGCAGGGAATAAATAAAAATTGCCAGATTAAAAGTCCACAATTTATAATAATCCCGCAGAGCAGAAGCCGGTTAAAAATCGTCCCGCTGCTGTTTCTTAAATATGCGTACCCACAGGTACCTGTGAGGGCGATAAAAAACGCTGCGCCATACCAGTAAAGGGAAAGCCCTAAGAAGGTAACTTTTGCGTATATCTCACAACCGGTTGTGGAACAGAAAAAAGAGGCCGGCCATAAGATATTCGCCAGGCAGTAGATAAATCCCGCACCGGCAAAAATAATAATCCATGTTTGTTTTTTTCTCATTACTTGAACCATTTCAACTCTTTCCTGAGTTCCTCGGTTATTTTAGCTGCGCTATCCGTACTGGTAATAATAGTGGGGGTAACCAGGACAATAAGCTCTGTTTTATTTTTTGTCTTTGAGGTTGACTTGAACAGATTGCCGATTAACGGGATATCTCCCAACAGTGGAACCTTATTTACAGTTAACCCCTTGGTTTCTTTCATCAGGCCTCCGAGAACCACGGTCTGCCCATGTGCAGCGACTACCGAGGTGGTTATTCGCCTTGTGCTTATAATGGGAGAGCCTGAAACTCCTGAGCCTCCCAATTCCGAGACCTCCTGCGATATATCCAGTGTAAGGAGTCCCGCTGTATTTATGGTCGGCTTTACCTTAAGTATGATTCCCGTGCTACGGTACTGGATGCTTCTCACAACACCGGTTGATTCCGGAGACGTGGCCGCATCTGAGGTAGTAACCTCACCGGTTACCACCGGTACGTCGTCTCCTATCTGGATGGTTGCCTCCATGTTATCAAGCACCATGAGACGGGGGGTCGAAAGTATGTTGGTCCGGCTGTCTGTGGCAAAGAGGTTCAGCATAGTCTGAAACTTCCCTGTTTCAGAAAGAAACTGGTAGGAAAGGCCGACACCTGAACTGAGACTGAGTTGTCCTAATGTCTGTACGCTGTAAGGCCCCCCATCCATGGTATTCTTTAAGTACCACTCCAGCCCGTACCGTAACTCGTCCGTGAGGGTGAGTTCGGCAATGGTGGCCTCTATGAGCACCTGTCTTGGTGGTGTATCAAGCTCTTTGAGAAGGTTGAGGACGTTTTTGTAGACGGCCGGTGAGGCCAGTATAATTATTATATTTTTGCTGTCGTCCGCCGCAATCCTGAGGTTAGGCTGTTGCACGGTTGGAGATGTATCGGTAGACTCTTTAGCTTTTGGCATTATGGGTCTTCGAACAGGAGCTGAGACCTCATATAACTTGTTCAGGGATTTCACAAGCGCCGAGGCGTTTGAATATTGAGGATTAAAGATATAGGACTTTTCCTCAGTGCCGGCAGCTTCAGCTGTGTCCAGCTTGTCTCTCCATTCAAGGATGTATTTGGTTGTCTTCTCATCAGGTGAGACAACAAGAATACTGTTTAGCTGTTTAATAGGAAGGAAGAGGGGGCCGGGGTCTTTTGAAGATTTGGCCATGCTGAAACCCAGTCCTTCAAGTATCTTTGAAAGCTGGCTGATAAAATCTTCCGTTTGCCAGTAGGTTAGCCTTAGCAGAAAAATTACTTTGTTCTGGAGATAAGGTACATCAAAGGTCTCTACGAGGTCTATAACCTGCTTTATCTGAAATGACTGACCATAAAGGATAAGGACATTCTCTTTAGTGTACGGCTTTATCTGTACCCCCGACTTGTACATTTCCTTTATAAGGGGTTCTATTTCATAAGTTTTGAGATGTCTGAGTGGAACGACCTGGAGGATATCAGCAGGGCTGTCTGCGGCATCACGGCCGACTCTTATATCAAATGGTTCCTTCGGCTCGGGAGGCTTGTCCAGTATATAAAGGGCACCGGCCTTTTGTTCTACATACAGGCTGTACTTTTCAAATAGACCGATCAGAACCTCCAATGCCTTGTCCGGGGGCATGGCCTGCGGCATCCTCATGGTTATTGGCTGTTTGTTGTTCATGGTTTTTTCGTCCATAACAAACGAAACTTTTAGTGTCTCACCGAGGGCGTAGATAATAAAGTCTGAAAGAGGCATCTTCTCTACGTTGATCATTACCGGACTTTCCGCAAGTGCAAGTTGTTTCGGATCTACAGGCACCCTTTGAGGAAGCTCTTTCCCCGGCAAAGGGTTTTTAAATTTCGGGGTTTCCAGGAACACTGTCGCCCCTTCGGTTTTAGTGAGCTCAGGTTCTTCTATAACTTTCGTTGCTTTTCCTGTATTGCCCGGAAGGGTAATCGGCTTATAGGTGGTACGCTCCGGGGTAGCGCAACCAACACTGATAAAAATCAGAGTCACCAATGTAATTATGCGTATCTTCATTATCCCTCCCTAGGAGATTCTATAACTTCTTGACGTTTTTAAGGTTTCGGTAGTAGTTCAGAACTCTTTCTACATAATCACGGGTCTCTTGAATAGGAGGAACCTTGTTCTGCCCTATAACCCTTGATAGCCCGGCGTTATATGCAGCCAGGGCAAGGGAAAAATCACCGTCTAATGCAACTAAAAGCCGGCTTAAGTATCTTACTCCCCCGCGGATATTTTCTACCGGATCAAAGGGGTCGGCAACACCCATTTCCTGTGCCGTACCCGGCATCAACTGCATTAAGCCCAAGGCGCCTCTGGGTGAAATTGCCTGGGGATTAAAGTTGGACTCGGTCTTGATAACAGCACGAATAAGATCTGAGTCAACGGTAAAATGCTCGCTGGTTGAAGCAATTATAGGCTCGTAAGCCTCAATATGACAGCTAACGTTGATACCTGACATCTGTAATTTGTCTTTTTTCAAGGGCAGACGGACTTTGTGATGTCCATGGCCAGGTATGTTCGTAAAGTAGACATCGCCCCCTTTATCCCGGAATGTATAAAAATCGGCTGCTGCAACCATGCCGGGGAATAAAAGTACCGCCAGCGTCGATAAAAGAAGATTTAAAAAACCCCTGTTCAATTTTCTGTTACAGAAAAAGGCATCAGTTTTCAAATCGTTATATCTTTCGTTTTTTTGCTGGCTCATAATTATTGACATCAAATATTTTCAACTCCCGTCTCTCTTGTCCTTTTTCAACTTTAACTGAAACGCTGCTTATTTCAGTAATGATGTACCCATCGGACAACTTGCCTCCTACGGTCAAGGTAACGACGGACCCTGTATGTTCTCTGAAAACCGCTTTCTTCTCTTCGCCGTGAAGAATGCCGATCAGGGTGCAGGAACCTTCAGGTAAACTTACTGCCGTCCCGGCTCCGGATGTAGTGTAACTCCCGTCTATGGCAAAGATATTTCTCTCCTCAAGCATCTTATGGGGAACAGAAATACTTCTTATTATCTTTGTTATCTGTTCCTTTTTATCCGTTTTAGGGGGATTTACTTGAGCGGGGCGCAGATTCAAGTTAATGTCCGGTTTTCCTGCAACCAGGACAGCGATTGACAGGAAAAAAATGATAAACAGGATGTCAGGGATGTATTTTTTGATCATTTTTCTGTTCGAAAAGCGGATATAGTCAGTGAAAAAATCAGTTCCTGTCCGCTTCTGGAAATCTCCATGGATTTTATACTCAGGGCTTTTTCGCCGGTCTCCATTGTCTTGAGCAACTCTATAAATGCTCCGGGCATCCCCTTCAACCTTATTAAAACAGGTATCTCACTTAAGTTTTTTTCTGCAACAGGTTCCAGCATTTCAAAGCTTAATACAGTCAGGTCTTCCTTTTCGGCAAGCTTGACGATCTTCTCAATAACATCGGTTTGTATATACGAGGGCCTGATTTCCCTCTCATACAGGTACGGAAAAAGAACCGCCTTATCTACAGTAATAGAGTGGCTTTGGAGCTGTCTATATTTTTCAAGAAGCTGATATTTTAGCCGATAGCTTTCGTACTGTTCGCTAACCATGAGCTTTCTTTCTTCGACGGATGCATGAAGGGGGTATACAACAAATCTTATCAGGGCAAGGATAACAATTACATAGATGCCGATTTTTTTTATCTCTTTTTGTCTGTTTAGATCCGCCATGCTAATTTACCGTAGAAGTTCTATGATTAAGCTAAAGTTATATAAACCGGTACCGGAGTTCTTTAACGGCGTCCCTTTAAGTTTAACCTCTTTTACCTCACTGATACTGCCAAGCTTTTTTACTATGGCGAGAGGATCCTTTGAGGATACTGAGATCTCCAGTATATCTTCATTTAAAAACACTCTATTTATAAAACTCCCCTCCGGAAGAGCCAAGGCCAGCATGTCCATTACCGCGAGTGGCGGAGGAGTTGCTTTCAACTTCTCATTAACTTTTTTGATTATCTCCGAATAACCCTCCGCTTCCGGAGAAGTATTCATAAGGGCCAGATCTTTGGCGTTAGCAGCCGATCTTTTCCTGATTTCATCCAGAGACCGGTCATAATTCCCCAATGTCAGGTAGAGCATCGCTGCATGACCGAGGATGAGATATATTATAATCCTGAAAGCTAAGTCTCTCTTGTCCAGGAAACGATAATCTCCCTTTACTTTAAATTCGGCAAGGTGAACTCCTTCCAAATCGTCAATGCAAGGGGGGTGATCCACCGCTGCTATGTTTGTTATCTCCGGCATAAGATTATTCTTCCACTGAACCGGCTGCGGCCCGTATATTTTTATTTTTTTTATATCTGTCCCGTACTGGTCAAGGCTGTAAAAAAATTTCTCCACCTCCCCTTCCCCAAAACCGGAAGTGGAACAGGAGGTACCGGCCAGAAACTTATCTTTAGAATGGGCTAATATATTGGTAATATCTTTGTATGGAAATATTTTCACCTCGAAATCTTTCGAGGTACAGATGATATCTTCCGGTATTGCATAGCCAAAAGGGAAAATCTCTTTCACCCTGTTATACTGGTCACTCTCCCATGCCCAGATGTCCAGAAGGGTGGCTGTGCTGAGATCCTCAAAGACCCGGCAATAAAAGGCCGGCTTAGAAAGGGGAAAGATCTCTCCTATATCCAAACTGACAGCTTTAACAAGCTTTTCTTTTGGGGCAGGAGGATACTTCTTTCTGGTATAAAAGAGGTGTTCTCTGCCGACAATAAGTATTTTTTTGCCTATCCCCCATCCCCCGAAGGGTTTGAGTTTGTCAAGGCTGCCGGAGGCATATTTTACAGGTTTTTTATCCGCAACCCGGTAGACATCAAGGCCATCCTTGTGCCAGTAAGCTATCAGCGTGTCCATCATCGGCCTACTCCTCCCTCCAGTACACCACACCGTATGGAGAATATGGTTTTTCACGTGTATTCAGACCTGCCTTTATGGTGTAAAGGCTTCTCGGCCGGCCAACGCTGACAGTGACATCCAGGAAAACGGACGGGTAGAAGTATATCCCCTCTTCATTGCTTGATATCCTGCGTCCGGTCAGGGCAAACAGTTCTATGTTCGAAGCAATAGCCTTTTTTAACATGTAATCTTTCAATATCTTTAATGATTCTTCGTTTATATCCAGATAGGCCATAAGAACCTCATCACTGGCAGTGTTTGGATTAAAACCAGTGTTGGGAAGCATGGTCAGATAGGGCTGTATTTTGTCATATAATTCCGTGTCAAACCCTTTAATAAACTTAAGCTCATCCATATACTGCAAAGGGTAGTTCCTGGGGGTATAGGGAAGACCCTCACCCCGGTAGTAAAACGCTTCGGCCCCATTTATCCTGGATAAATCGTCGGCATCTATCCAGTCTCTCAGGCTGTCTATCTGACCTGAAACATTATCCATGCCCCATATTTTTCTGAATAATCTCTCCATCACTGTCACATTCAAACTGGCAAGAGACAACATGCCGTTGCTGTCCTGGAGGCGAACATAAATATCGTCTGTAAGTAAAACCTCCTCACCGTTCAGGGGAAGCGCTTTCAAGTCGGCTATATTTTCACAGCCGGAGACAGTAATCTCTTTACGTGTAAGCTGACCGTTCAGAACAAGGTAAATAATAGTATCATAGGCCGACCTGGCCTTTAATATGGCTTCAGCTTTGGTTTTTAAACCATCAGAGGCCTTAATGTGCTCTCTTACCAGCCAGTTGAATCCTATTCCCACAGTGATGATAACCGATGCTATAAGTATCATCAGTATGGTCGCCGATCCCCGGCTACCTGGAGTATACCTCATTGTAGGTCGTCTTCGCCAAGGAATTTACGTTAATATTGAAGATAAGGCTTCCTGCCCCCTCATCACGATTGTATGAGATTTTTACAAGCGAGGGAAGCACCTTCATCCTGTTCCCTTCGAAACTACTATACCATCCATATTTTCTGCTGAGGATGTCATAACCATAGAAATTGAATTCTATACTTTTCATTCCTTCCAATAGTTTAAGGGATTTTCCCTTCTTATAATCACCGAATATGTAATCTCTATCAATTTCCTCATAAGACTTTGTATAAACGGGGATCTCATAATACACGAGGGAACGCTTTCCGTCAGCTTCAGACTCCTTTGCCAGCCAGGCCACGACCGGAACATCACCGGCGAACGGCGCCAGGGAGATGTAAGAGATATCCGACTGAGAACCCTTAAAATAGGGAAACCACCCGTCGTCCCTGGTATAGACATAATAATCTATCGATGAATTCAAGCTCTTATCTATCCATATCTTCTTTGCATAATCCCAGAAACCCAGGCCCTTCTCCACCAGACCATGATACTGTCTTAATCCCTGATCGAGTGCCATACCTGCAAGCATCAACATCGCCGTAAAAATAGCCATGGCCACAAGCACCTCTATGAGGGTATAGCCCTTAGAACAACGATTCTTCCGGCGAATACAATGTTTTGTGTTTGAACACATTGATCTGATATTCCTTGGCTATTCCTCTATAATTAAGGATAAAATTTACCCTGTAGAGAAGAAGCTCGTGGATGGAAGGGGCGGCGAATTCTAATTCACCTTTTATTGGCCTTGTTTGACCTAATAACTTAGCTTTCCAACTCAAGGTTACACCATCACCCATCTCCTCCATCCCGGTTTTCTTATCCAATTCCAATGTCTTTACAAGACCTGCCGTCTGTATAAGCTTCGATGAAATGACATTTGATTGGTTACTCTTCTCGATATAGCCATAACCCATCCTGAAAAGATACATAGTAGCGGCAATACTTGCTGTAAGTATCAAGCCTGCTATCAGGATCTCGATGACAAGGAACCCTTCCTCCTGATTTTTTCTCCACTCCCTTAAAAAAATGGAAGGGTCTCGTCTCATACCTTGCCGGCTTTCTCTAAAACAAGGTCTCCTAACGGTGCCTTAACGCTCAGGTAATAAGCCTGATCACTTACATATATCCGGACTATGCCGCCGGAAGTGGTGCCGTTTCTATAGAAAGTTATGGTCTGGTCAATCTGCACGTGGGTATCGGCAAAGGACTTCTGAAGACCGTTGACTGTCATCACATCATTCATAGAGGATAAAGTGTTTCCCTCGCTGTATAAAAAAGATTCCAGCCTCAGCCCGGAAACGAAGACCATTATCTCCATGGCCTTCATGGATGCCTTGTAACTGTTATACATACTGAATGAGATCGGCAGGCTTACAGAAAGCATGATACCTACAATGGATATCACCAGGAAAATCTCTATCAGGGTGAACCCCTTCTTATTCATCTTTGACCTGAAAATCTCTATAATTTTATGTTTACTACACTCATTACCGTAAGGATCAATGATACAACGATCAATCCAACTATAAGTCCCATTATGACGATGATTACTGGTTCTACTAATACAAGCACCTTCTTTGTGGTGTTCTTGAATCTCTCATCAAATACTTGATAAAGTTCAAAAAATATCTCCTTTAGATTCCCGCTTCCTTCGCCTACCCTTATCATATTGTGCATCATTTCCGGTAGAAATGGAACCTGTGAAAAGACATCGGCGATCTTCCTGCCCCCTTTTATCTGTTCAATGAGAGCCTCGATGGGGTTCCTGAGCCGGGGGTTTTGGATAATAGCGGCAGAGAGTTTCAGCGCTTTGATAAATTCGATACCGCTCTGAAGCGTAGAGTACATAGCGTAGGAAAACCTTGAGAGTTCCAGATTTAATATAAGCCTGCCAACAAGAGGAAGGTGTAACAAATAGTTATAGAGGCTTGGAAGCTTCAACTTTGAAGGATTAATCTTTTTCCAGAGGATAATGGATATTATTACAAATCCCGCCGCGAGGAAAAGATTGGTAAAGCTTAACCATCCGCTTATGGTATAGAGAATTTTGGCCGGCAGAGGAGGGGCAACCGTACTGGCGCCGAAGATACTGAAAAACCTGGGGATAATAAAATTGAAAATAACAAGAAGGGTTACAATGCTGGCGAAGATGAGAAACAAAGGATAAGTAAGGGCATTTCTGATCTCTCCTTTAAACTGTATCTGGAATTTGTAATACTGGGCAATGTTTTCGAAGGCCGTCTGAAGGTTCCCCACTGCTTCTCCTACATGGACCATAGTTACAAACAGGGAACTGAAACGCCCCGTTAAGCTGAAGGCTTGTGCTACATTCTTTCCGGCCTTGATATCCGACAGCACCAGAGAAAGTAATTCCCTGAGTTCCTGGTTCATGGACGGATTCATCAGAAGTTTAATGGCATTATCTATCCTTATGCCGGCCTTGAGGAGGATACTCAACTCCCTGGAGATATTGTACACATCCTGATCGCCGAATCCCTTTTTAAGGGAAAACATCTTTTCCCTCTTGGGCTTTTTCCCCGCAAGCTCTATAATCGTAAGCCCTTGCTCCCTTAGCTTAGTAACAGCATTCTTTCTGTCAAGTGATGAGATGACGCCTTTGATTTCCCGCCCGGAGGGATCAATACAATTGTAGGTAAATTCGGTCAGCATACCCTCAGAATCTCCTCCACCGTGGTTATTCCCCTTGCAACCTTGATCATTCCGTCTTCTCTGAGTGTTCGGAAGCTGCCGTTATTACGCAGCGTTGCCCTTAAAGATTCGAGAGACCGCTTCTTAAGAAAGATCTCACGGAGCTCATCCGTATACTCAAAGAGTTCAAAGACGGCAGACCTGCCCCTGTAGCCGGTTCCCGCACACTTGGAACATCCATCTCCTCTCTTAAAGGTCAGTCCTCCTTTCAGCATACTGCCATACCTCTTACCTATCTCGCGAATGTTATATTCGTTTAAAACATCCTCCATCGGGCTGTCATCACGGCTGCAGAAGGGGCAGTTTTGCCTGACTATGCGTTGAGCGATTACGCCGATGACAGAAGCATTGATCAGGTAATCCTCTACTCCCATCTCGATTAGTCTGAAGAGGCTGCTTGGGGCATCATTTGTGTGAAGAGTAGAAAGGACCAGATGACCTGTTAATGCCGACTGGATGGATATTGCAGCGGTTTCGCTGTCCCTTATCTCACCAACCATGATCACATCGGGATCGTGCCTTAAAATAGAACGCAGGGCGCCGGCAAAGGTCAGCCCTATCTCGTCTTTAACCTGAATTTGATTGATTCTCTCCAGTTGATACTCCACCGGGTCTTCTATGGTGATAATCTTTCTCTCATTAGTGTTTAAGCGCGTCAACATGGAATAAAGAGTAGTTGTCTTGCCCGATCCTGTAGGGCCCGTAACTAAAAGGATGCCGTGCGGCCGTGAGATAAGACCTGAAACAGTTTTCTTGTGATCCTCTTCAAGTCCAAGATATCCAAGATCAAAAGAAAGCTTTTCCCGGTAAAGGAGTCTCATGACCAGACCTTCACCGCTTATAGTTGGTATAGTAGAGACCCTGATATCGAGGAAAAGCGAGGCGATTTTCGTAGCAAATTTTCCGTCCTGTGGTAATCTCTTCTCAGCTATATCAAGTCCAGCCAGAAGTTTTACCCTCGACACCGTGGCCAAATAAAATGGCTCTTCCATGGTATCCATATTATGAAGAATGCCGTCAATCCTGAACCTTATCCTGTATTTCCCCTCCGCAGATTCGATATGAATGTCTGAGGCTCTGAGTTCAACGGCTTTACTCAAAATTCCGTTAAGATACTTAATCACCGGCGCCTCAAAGGCCATTTCCTTCAGTTTTTCAGTATCTTCTTCTATGGAAAGTGAAACAAAGTTTCCGCCTTGCTCAGATGAGTAACTTTTTGACAGCTCCTCGATAATTTCTTCTGTAGCAAGAGATAGATGAATATTATACCTTGTTGCGTTAACTACATAGTCAGATATTGAGTATTTAAAGGGATCATTGGTAACAGCATATAATACCCTGTTCTCGTGATCTATTTTTAAGGGAAGGAAATTATTCCTGATCAGAAAACCATAATCAAGCTTATCATTAAGGTAGGTAACAAGAGCGTCATCCTCCTCCCAATCACCACTGAAAAGGGGGATATTAAGCTGCTGGGACAATGCTTCAATGAGTTGATTTTCCGTGATAGAGCCAAGATGAAGGAGAATCTGACCGATATGCCCGCCGAGATCCTTCTGTAACTCAACGGCCTTATTGAACTCCCCTTCTTTCACGCCGAAGCGGTCTTCTAAAATATGGCGCAAAAACATGGCTACCAATTTGTAATGGATTTATCGCCGAGGTTATCTTCAGACCCGAGGGAATAGAGGTCAAAAGGGCCGTGATCACCAGGGCTCTTGAACTGATAATCCCTTTTCCAGGGATCCTTGGGTAAACGCTGCTTGGAAAGATATGGCCCCCTCCAGTTCGGGTCCGACGATTTTAAAAGTTCTTCCAGAGTCTCCGGATATCTGCCAACATCAAGCTTAAATGATAATATCCCCGAGGAGAGCATCTCAATCTGAGCCTTGGCTATTTCCTCTTTTGACCTCTCGTATCGGCCAATCAGATTCGGCGCAATGAGGGATGCTATGAGCCCGATTATTGCTACTACAATAAGTATCTCTATCAGGGTAAATCCGTTCTGCCCCACTTTCTTTCTTTTCATAATTTACCTTCTTTAATAAAGAGGTTACAGATTTCAATTACGAATACTACAGATTTTAAGATGTGTCAAAGGGTTGTTTGAGAAATGGTTTGGTGGCGGTAAAGAAAATGAATAGAAGCCGCAGGCTTGAGACCTCCTTTTCTGCCGGGCATGTCATATAAGAGAGATGTTCATTCTTACTCCCCTAATGCAAGAACCAACGCTGATAGTTCCTTGATCTGGTCGCGTAGTGCTGCCGCCTTCTCAAACTCAAGATTCTTTGCCGCACTTTTCATCTCTTTCCTCAATTGTGTGATCCGAGAGGTGATGTTTCCCTCTGAAATGTATGTCTCCGCCTCTTCTGAAATTTTGGGCACTTTGACGTAATCTGCCTCATAAACCGACGACAGGATATTATGGATGGATTTCTTGATGGTCTCCGGGGTAATATGGTGCTCCTCGTTATATTGCTGTTGCACCGCCCTCCTTCTGTTCGTCTCGTTAAGACACGCCTGTATCGAATTAGTTATCCTGTCACCGTACATGATGACCTGGCCCGATACATTTCTGGCAGCCCTTCCGCTGGTCTGTATCAGCGATCGTTCTGAGCGGAGAAAACCTCCTTTATCAGCATCGAGAATGGCTACCAGAGAAACTTCCGGAATATCGAGCCCCTCACGTAAAAGATTGACCCCCACCAGGACATCAAATTTGCCGAGTCTCAGATCACGGATAATGTTCACCCGGTCCAGAGTGTGAACATCAGAGTGGAGATATCTTACCCTTACCCCAAGACCTTCATAGTAGGAGGTCAGGTTTTCTGCCATTCTCTTGGTAAGTGTGGTGACTAGAACCCTTTCGCCTTTACCTTCCCTTTCGCGGATTTCTCCGAGTAGATCGTCAACCTGGTATTGTGTTGGTTTTAAAATAATCTCCGGGTCCATCAGGCCGGTTGGCCGTACAATCTGCTCCACTATACGCCCCTTGGCTTTACTTAATTCATAATCGGCAGGGGTAGCCGAGACATAGATTCTCTGGTAACAAAAGTTTTCGTATTCTTTAAACATCAGGGGACGGTTATCAAGCGCGGAGGGAAGCCGAAAACCGTGATTGACCAGTGTCTCTTTTCGTGATCTATCACCTCTGTACATTCCCACCAGTTGGGGCATGGTAACGTGGCTCTCATCGCAGATGATCAGTACATCCCGGGAAAGATACTCCATCAGCGTGGGAGGCGGTTCCCCCGGACTTCTGCCGGTAAGATGACGGGAATAATTTTCAATGCCACTGCAGTAGCCCATCTCTTCCATCATCTCGATGTCGAATCTGGTCCGTTGTTCCAGCCGCTGGGCCTCGAGCAGCTTGTTCTGTGCATGCAACTCCTCAAGTCTGACCATCATTTCCTCCCTTATTGAGGAAATGGCCCTTCTCATGTTGTTCCTCGTCGTCACATAGTGACTGCCGGGGTAAATGGCTATTCTATTAAGGCGACTCAGCTTTTTTCCCCGAAGAGGATCTGCCATAGAGATGGTCTCTATGGTATCTCCGAAAAATTCTATCCGGATAGTTCTGTCTTCCTCGTAAGGAGGAAAGATTTCAACCACATCACCCCGGACACGGAAAGTGCCCCGGTGAAAGTCAATATCATTGCGTACATACCGGATCTCCACAAGCCTCCTCAGCAGTTCATCCCGCGGGAGTTCCATGCCCTCTTCCACCGTGAGCAACATGCCGCAATAGGCATCGGGAGAACCGAGTCCGTATATACAGGAAACACTGGCCACAATGATAACATCATTTCGCTCCAGGAGAGAATGGGTAGCAGAATGGCGCAACTTATCAATCTCCTCGTTAATCGCGGAGTCTTTTTCAATATATGTATCTGTGCTGGGGATATAGGCCTCGGGCTGATAATAGTCATAATAGCTGACAAAATACTCGACGGCATTTTCCGGAAACAGGGTCTTGAATTCTTCGTAAAGCTGGGCTGCCAGGGTTTTGTTATGTGCAATGATCAGAGCAGGTCTCTGAACAGTTTGTATTACATTGGCAATGGTAAAGGTCTTTCCCGAACCTGTCACACCTAGGAGGACCTGGTGGTCGTACCCCAATTCCAAGCCCTCAACCAACCGTGCGATAGCCTGCGGCTGGTCACCTTTAGGCTCTACTTCCGCTACCATATTGAATCTGTTCAAAGCTCTCCTTATATACTCCCGACAACATTGTAAACATCGAAGCTCCTCTTGATTCCCTTTATGGAAACAGGAGGCACTTTTTCTGCCTGAACCATATCCCGAACCTGCCTGTATGTTTCATCACAGATGAGGATCTGATTTGCTCCGGCGATACTTACCAGTCTCGACGCCAGGTTTACAGGAGGACCAAAAACAGTATACTCCTTTTTCCTTGGAGAACCAAAGATCCCTGCCATTACCTCGCCGGTACTGATCCCGATGCCGACAGAAATCTGTCTGTCCGTACTGCGCAATTTATTGACCCTCACCATCTCTTCTCGCATCTTGATGGCGCTCATTACTGCCCTTGCTGCATCATCGTTATAGGCTACCGGTGCCCCGAAGATTCCCATAATACTATCACCGATATGTTTGTCGAGAGTTCCGTTATATTCGAAAATGATGCTGTCGAGAGGTAAGAAAAAATAGGTGTTCAACATATCGGAGAGTTCCTGTGGGCTCATATTTTCAGAAATCTCCGAAAAACCGCGAATATCAATGAAAAGGACGCTCACCTTCTGTTTTTGGGGAGTAATATTTTCTCCTTTCCTGTGAAGCTCAGTAAGAACTTGCTCAGACACAAACTGCTTTAAGCGTTTCTTTATATTATATTCCCGGACCTTTGCCCGCAGCTCGACATTTTCAAAAGGCTTTGTTAGAAATCCATCTATGCCTGCATTGACCGCTTCAATAGCATTTCCCATGGTGGCATAACCGGTAAGCATTATCCGTGTTATCTCGGAATTGATTTTTCCAATCTCCTTGAGCGTTTCCATACCATCAATGCCGGGCATCTTAAAATCGGAAATCACAGTTTCTATGTCCTTACTGTTATCCTGAATATTCCTTATTGCTTCTTCTCCACTGGCTGCCAGAAAAATCGAATAACCATCTATCTCGAGGACCTTTCTCAACGCCCTCCTCACACCCTCTTCATCATCTACAATCATCAGGCCCATCATTGTTCTTTCCTCCTGCAAGGGATCTCTATGGTAAAGGTGGAACCCTTTTCCTTCTCGCTTGCAATGTAAATATCTCCACCGTGTCTCTTGATAATTTCATGGGATATATATAGACCCAATCCTGTTCCCTCGCCAACTGGTTTAGTTGTAAAAAAGGGTTTGAAAATATCTTTAAGCTCATCGTCGGACATTCCCTTCCCCGTATCGCGACATTCAATGAAGACAGTATCTGTGTCCTCCTTGTAACCTGTGGCCAGTGTAATTTTACCACCGTCTTCGGGCAACGATTGAAGCGCATTCTTTATTATATTGATAAATACCTGGCCCAGAGCGGCAAAGTTTCCCTCCACATCGGGTAAATCTTCGTCAAGTTTAATCTCTATGTTAACAGGAAGGTATTTGTATTGATTGTGCAAAACCCTCAGGGTATCATCAATAACGGCATTGACATTAACCGCCTCAACGAAAGTTTCTTTCTGGCGGGAAACATCCAGTAAACTCTTTACTATATCCCCTGCCCGCTTCAGCTCTCTTAAGGAGAACATCATATCATCCAACACCTCGTCCCGGTCTCCTTCCCGGATTTCCCACCTGTTGATATGATCTACACAGGTCTGGATAAGGCTCGAAGCGCTGGAGAGGGGATTGTTCAGTTCGTGAGCTGTGCCGGCAACAAGCTGTCCGATTGCCGCAAGGCTCTCCGACTGTATAAGCTGTTTCTGTGTCCTCTCCTTTTCCTCCAATGCCTGGCGGAGAGCGGCTGTTCTTTTTTCCACTAACTTTTCCAGATCAAGGTTGAGTTTTTCAAGTTCTTCGTAGGTCTTCGCATTCTCTATGGCTGTTGCACTCTGGTTTGCAATGGTGGTAAGAAGTTCCAGATCACCATAAACAAATAACTCCCCCGATTTCTTCTCTCCCAGGGCGATCATTCCGATTAATCTATCCCTTGATATCATGGGAACAATCAACAATGCATGACTGATATCAAAAACATGAATTATCTGTTCCCTCTCAACCGGAGCAGCAAGCAGCTTCTCTTCAAGGAAGGATTTACTCAAAGGCCTTTTGTATCCCAGAAGAAATTCAACTATGGGATGAGTGTAATTAAACAGGCTCTCTCCCGACCCATTCGCAGATTCTTTACCATCCGTATCAAATTGGAAATGTCCTTTTTCGTCACTATAGATCAAAAGACCAACATTGGTGACCTGTAAGGCGGCAGCGATAGACTGGAGTAAAAGATTTTTGATCTGGTAAAATCTTAACAGAGATGTCATCTCTCCGCTGATCTCTTTCAGGAGCTTCTGATAATCATATTTCCCCCGGTAAAAAAGATTGTCTATAAATGACTGCACCTTCTCCCTGAGAGGATTGAACAGCAGGACCATCACTAAAGCAAGAATAAGAGGGAGGAGCACAAAGTTTTCATTATCTCCATATCCCATAAAAAAGGAGTTGAAGATGTAAATAATCAACAGATAGAATATGGTAAGAATACTTGTCAGGGTAAAATAGATCGTACCCCTTCTGGCTACCGTACCGATATCGATAAGGTCATATTTAAGTACACCGTAGGCCATAAAAATAGCTGGGATGAAGCTGAAATTACCCGGAGGATAAATCTCGAAACCACTGACCGGAAGGATGCCCAGGGCAAGCAACAGGGCGGTAAAACTTGATCCACCGAGGATGTACTTTATCCTGTTTTTCTGGAGATTATCCTTTGCCTTTCCCAGTCCCACAAACAAGGTAACAATACAGTAGAGAACCGTAAAGCCGGCCATTACTGAAAAGACGTGGTAGACCGGACCAGCCTTGGCGATTGTCCCAAAATCATAATAATATAATCCGCTGATGAAAAGGTCGGAAGGGATAAAAAAAAGAAGAAGCAAGCTGAAAATGTAAGCAATATACTCAAGCCACTTTCGTCCTGAAATACAGAGGAACGAATGAACAAACTGGATATAAATGGGCGGGCTGAAGACGGATAAAAAATATGTTATCCTATCCACCTTAAGGGCCAGTGTTTTATCAGGAATTACAGAAACGAGGGTAACATCGGCATTAATGATGGCGCTCAGAATACATATTCCCGAAAATAAGATGTTTGTGCGGTTTTTCCTCCCCCGAAGAAAGGAAATCAGGGCAAGGCATAAGAGAACGAAGAAACCTAAAAACGGGGGAATAGCATAAGACGTTCGCAGAAAGTTTTGAAACATATCCCCTCCCTTAGCCCAGCTTCCACATAAACGTTAGTTGTTGAGTGCCAGGACATCGATAACGGAAAAATGTGCCAGCACATAGCAAACAAAGTTCTCTGACAATCGAATAGCTATCACGTAATTCTGTGAACACCAAAATAGATACG
>Ga0265296_1002441_pt1 | contig 18760 bp, 11 predicted proteins | sample MunlanPumphouse1_FD_189073 | JGI IMG/M metagenome (GOLD analysis project Ga0265296, IMG submission 189073) | Groundwater microbial communities from a municipal landfill in Southern Ontario, Canada - Pumphouse #1 | ecosystem: Environmental > Aquatic > Deep subsurface > Groundwater | place...
TCGCAATCTCATTTTCATCCTCCTGCAGCTCTTGGCGTTCTTCAAGGAGTACCAGGCCAAGCCGGAGTCACCTGCACTTCATATGGTCTTCATCGAAGAGCCGGAGGCGCACCTCCATCCGCAGATGCAGGAAGTCTTCATCAGCAAGCTCTCCGAAATCGCTGATGCCTTTGCCAAGGGCTACAACGAAGGACGCCCGTGGCCCGTTCAATTCATCGTGACGACGCACTCGCCGCATATTGCCAATCAAGCGCCCTTTGATGCGACGCGCTACTTCGTTGCCATTCCTGAGCCTAAGCCCCCGCTCAAACCCAAGGCGAAGGCCCAAGCCCAAGCATGCGCGGGAGACTCCTGCAGCACGAAGATCAAGGACCTCGGTGCGGGCCCCAGCGGAATGAAGAAGCAAGACCGGGACTTCCTGCATCAATACATGACCCTAACCAGATGCGATCTCTTCTTTGCCGACAAGGCCGTGCTGATTGAAGGTGCCACGGAGCGACTGATGCTCCCTGTGATGATCAAGAAGGTCGAGGAGAAACAAGCGCCTGGTGAACGGGGGCTGTCAAGCCAGTACCTCTCAGTCGTCGAGGTTGGTGGAGCCTACGCCCACCGCTTCTACGATCTTCTTGACTTTCTTGAGTTACGCACGCTGATTGTCACGGACCTGGATAGCGTGGACAAGGATTCCAAGGGTGAGGCCTGCAAGGTCTCAGCGGGGGTCAAGAGCAGCAATGCTTGTGTCAATGACTGGTTTGAAAAGAAGGGTCAATCGCCGGCGGAACTGATCAAGAAGACGGAAGACGAGAAGACGAAACCACTACGACGCTTGGCATATCAGGTGCCGGAGGCGAACGATGGTCCCTGTGGGCGGAGTTTCGAGGCGGCCTTCATGTTGGCCAATGAGGAGCTCTTCAATCTCAGTGGGTCCGATGTGCAGAAGGAAGAAGAAGTCTGGGTGAAGACGGAGAAGGTGAAGAAGACAGAGTTCGCTCTCAAATATGCCATCGACGAGACGGAGTGGGCTGTTCCTCGCTACATTGCTGAAGGTCTCAATTGGCTTGCCGAGGGTCCGAGCTGTGGAATGCCTGGCGCGACGGAAGGCGCAACCAGCGCTGATGACGCGACATCAGCGGAAGGCTCGACGTCGTGAGTCCAGACTCGCCCCCGGGTGAGGCCGAACAAGCCGCGCGCGAGGCTCTTGAATCCCTGCAGCGCTGCATCGACAGCCGAAAGCCCTTCGTGCTTGAAGCAGGTGCGGGTGCCGGCAAGACGTATTCGCTTGTACACGCACTCAACTACATAATTGATAAGGATGGAGCAGAGCTAGTCAAGCGCGGACAACAGGTGGCCTGCATCACCTACACCAACGTGGCCAGAGACGAGATCGAGTCTCGTACCGCCGGCCACAAAGCAGTGTGCTCTGCAACAATCCACAGCTTCTGTTGGTCTCTAATCAGCAGGTTCCAACCCGACTTGAGAGAGGAACTCCCCAGAATCGGTCGCTGGCCAGAGAGGTTCGCGGAGCATGGTGAAATCGGCTCGAGGACGATTGAGTATGAACTTGGCTACCCATCTGCCAAGGAAGAAGATCGTGTTCTGCTCGGCCACGATGACGTTCTTGAACTAGCCGTCCGTTTGCTCAGTCGTCCCAAGTTCCGTCGACTTCTGACGGATAGATTCCCGATCGTTTTCATCGATGAGTATCAAGACACGGACGCTCGGATAGCTGAGGCTCTCAAGACTCATTTCCTCGATACTGGTGAGGGTCCGTTTGTCGGTTTCTTCGGCGACCATTGGCAGAAGATCTACGGCAATGGCTGCGGGAAGATCGAACACTCCGCCCTCGAGAGCATCAACAAGCATGCCAATTTCCGTTCAGTCGGCTGCGTGGTTGATGTGCTCAACCGCATTCGTCCTGAGTTGCCCCAGGTCTCGTCACAGCCAAACGGCGAGGGTTCCGTGGCTGTATTCCACAGCAACGCATGGACGGGCGAACGTCGCGCGAAGTTCCCTTGGAACGGCGACCTCCCTCCCGAAGCTGCGCACGATCATCTCGAGGCCGTGAAGCGTCATCTCGAAGCGCAAGGCTGGGATTTCTCGAAGCCCGATGACACGAAAATCCTGATGCTGACGCACAACATCTTGGCTGACGAACAGGGCTACCGGCAGCTGGCTGACGTGTTCTCCCACAACGAAGCATTCATCAAGAAGGAGGATGGCCGCATTGCCTTCTTCACTGATGTCCTTGAGCCGGCGTGTGTAGCCTACGGTGAACGTCATTTGGGCGAGATGTTTGCGGCTTTCGGTGGCCGCAGGCCGGCGATCCAGTCACTAGCTGAGAAGCGGGAATGGGCGCGTGATATGGACCGATTGCTGGAGTTGAGAGAGGCAGGAAGCATAGGCGATGTACTTGATCATCTGATGAAGACGCGCCGGCCTCGACTTCCAGCCTCAGTTGAACACGACGAAAACGAGCTGAAGCGTTTGGCGGGCACACCGGAGACGGACAAGCCCGAGTGGGCAGGACGTCTTGAGCGTTTGAGAGTGGTTCCTTACAAGCAAGTTGTGGTGGTCGCTGCGTTCATCAACGGCGAGACGCCGTTCTCAACCAAACACGGTGTCAAGGGCGCTCAATTCAAGAACGTCTTGGTCGTTGTTGGGCGCGGCTGGGGTCAGTACGATTTCAACCAGATGCTGGAATACGCAACTAGCGGTATTCCCAGTGACGCCAAGAAGTTGGCTGCCTACGAGCGGGCTCGCAATCTCTTCTATGTCTGCTGCTCTCGTTCGAAGAGGCATTTGGCAGTACTGTTTACTCAGCGGCTATCTGACACGGCCTTGGCCACCCTCCAGAGCTGGTTCGGCGAGAAGACCGTTCAGCCATTGAGTTAGGTGTATGAACCTACCGCGAATCTCGTCTGGATTCCAAGAGACGCTGGAGTTCAAGGCGTAGGTTCGAGAGTTGTCCACTAAGGTGCACCATAAAAATTACCCCTGTTTATAGGGGTTGTTTTTATGGTACTTGATAAGGCCTGAACCCCCGGTGGATGCTTTAGCAGACACGAGTGGAGGTTCGTGAAGCGAGGTTGCCCGCAAAAGCTTGCTTTGAGGACAATCGAGCGGATATAGCCTTGCGCTCTAGCCAAGGCGCCGGCCTCCTCAATTGAAATAACAGATGCAAATAATTGACGAACTACGATAATTATCGTAGGATAACCTTATCTTGTTGAGCTGGAGGCTTGTTTATTTCATTGCCCTAGCTCCAAGTACATTGACAAGCAGACTAATAGCAATTCCAATACAAGCCGCGTCTTTTTGAACTGCGCTTGAATGGCTAAAAAATACGTTCTCTCGCGCAGCGTATCTATAGATATGTTTTACTCGAGCAACAAAATTTTTAGCACATCCATCCATCACTCAAAACTGACACGTGTTGTATTGGAATTGCTATATATCACAAGGTGGGGCCCCTTCGCTTAAGACGAGCGCGGGGGCCTCATCTTGTGATTCTCAAACAGAGAGATTCACGGCCAAGCTCCGCCGGAGCAACAAACAGGCAGCAGCCTGGATGAGGAGAAAGCGGAGCAATGGACTTCAGGATTTACTTCCCCATCCTCTTGGGGCTGATGGTTGTCAAGATCATCCTCTATAGAAGGTGGGGTAAGGCTTGCAAGTCGAGAAAACCTCTAAGTACTAAAGAGAGGTGAAGGGATGAAGCTCTACAGCCTCTACAAAGAGAATGGTCGGATCACCCTGCAGCAGCTCGACGCCAACACGGAAACCCCGGTTGGGCAGAAGCTGGAAGTATCAGAGGCTCTGCTCACCGCCGGAGTCGAAGTCGTGGTCAAGCCGGAAGGGTGTTTCGTGATCGAACCTGGACTCCGTTGCCATCTGTGACGGAGTAAGCCGACAGAGGGAGATTTCAATGCTCGAGTTACTTGGGCTTGCCGGCCTATGTGCAGCAGCCGCGGTCTTGGGGACAATCCTCCTGGTGGCAATCCTGGTGGGCGTAGAGAAACTCACGCAACGCATGGGCGATCCCCAAATCGTTATCGCATTCACCAGGAGATCAAGGAGGTGAAGCCGTGTCAGAGGAGGTTGCAGAACATTCCTGCTTTGACTGCCGCTACGACTACTGGATCGATGAATCATCGAACCGCTGCTGTGGCAACAGCAAGTCACCCAGATACACGCCTTTTACCCCCGGTTGGGGGTACCAGTTCCTACGGAGCAGTAACAAGGCATGTGGCGAGTGGGAGTCGAGAAAAACCAAAGAATTATCTTCTAAAGGGAGGTGAAGCAATGCGTTCGTACATCTTTGGTGTTGAGTGGCGACATGCTGGTCCTGGCATCACAACCCGGGACCAGAGTGTGGAATATCGGATGGATGTCTACTACGATGACACCCACAACCACTTCGCGTTGTTCGCGAGAGACGAGCTCCAGTCAATTGGGGACTTGTATAGGGACAATGCTGTGGTCAGTTGTCACGTACTTCTGTACACTGCCCACTTCGTCATGAACGAGAAGCTCTACGAGCTCCTGTTCCCCTGCGACGAACTCTTCTACGAGCTCGTCAAGCGGTTCGAAGCAACCGGTGAGTTGTTGTCGCCCCCACGCTGATACAACCAATGAATGGCAGCCCGGTCGCTATTTCAGACCGGCTGCCTCGTGGCACGTGTTTCTCTGACAGTCTGCTTGTCATATTGCTTACATGAATGTGTGTTCATGCTGATGAGTTCTAAAAGAACGAAAAGCGAGGGGTGGTTTTGTGATATGCTTGATTATAAGATGGCAGAAATGAAATTATCAGAAGAATTAGCTTGGCGAGGCTTTGTAAACCAAACTACCCTTAAAGACCCCAACGAGCTAGACAAAGAACCTCTTAAATTTTATTTAGGCGTAGACCCTAGCGCCCCATCCATGACGGTTGGTAATTTATCGACCATGATGATGGTGAGGCATTTTATAGACCATGGCCACCAGGCTTTTATGTTAGTTGGTGGTGCCACCGGTATAATTGGTGACCCCGATGGCAAAAGCGAAGAGCGCACTCTAAAACCCATAGAAGAAATCGAAGCCAATAAAAAGGCAATCGTCGAACAGTACAAAAGAGTTTTATCCGGCGAAAACTTTGAAGTTGTAGACAACTTTGACTGGTTTAAACAAATCAAATTTTTAGACTTTTTGCGTGACGTTGGCAAGCATGTGCCAATGCGCCAGATGTTAGCCAGGGATTTTGTACAAAAACGTTTAAGCGAAACTGGTAGCGGTATATCCTATGCCGAATTTAGCTATTCGATAATGCAAGGCTTTGACTTTTTGACATTATTTAAAGACAAGGGAGTGACTCTGCAAGTTTGCGGTAGTGATCAATGGGGCAACTGTATCGCTGGTGTAGAACTTATTAGAAGAATAACTGGCCAAGAAGCTCATATTTGGTCACATCCATTGATAATTAATAAGTCTACTGGCATTAAATTTGGCAAAAGCGAAGCCGGAGCTATTTGGCTAGACGAAAACCTAACCAGCGTTTATCAGTTTTACCAGTTTTGGCTGAATGTCGACGACGATGGTGTAGAAGATTATCTAAAAATATATACATTAATTAGTCCGGATGAGCTAAAGGAACTAATGGGCGGATTCAATAAAGACCGCAGTATTAGGCAGGCTCAAAAATACTTGGCTTACGAAGTTACTAAAATTGTACACGGCCAAGATAGAGCCGACAGCGTAAAGCGTATTAGCGAAGTTTTATTTGGTGGCCGTGATTATAGCGAATTAAATACCCAGGATTTTAGGGAACTTAGCAAAGAATTGGGTAAATATGAGTTTAGTGGCGGCATTGAACTGACCGAGGCGTTGGTACAAACCGGTTTAGCTGCCAGTAAAAGCGAGGCTAGGCATTTTGTTGGCACAAAAGCTGTTTACATTAATGGCAAACAAATTACTCCAGAAAAAACCGAACTAAAAGCCAGCGATACTATTAACGGCCACATTATCTTGCGCCGTGGTAAAAACTCCCAAGTAGTAATTTGTATAACAAAGGAGCAAAAGTAGACTTTATGGCACTAGACACCAAACCATACAAGGGCGCCCGTGATTTTTACCCGGCCGATAAGCAATTGCAGAACTATATTTTTGGTATATGGCGCGAAGTTGCCGCAAGTTATGGCTACCAAGAATATGATGCCCCAATTATAGAACCGCTAGATATTTATGCCGCTAAGACCAGCCAAGAAATAGTTAATGAACAAACTTATTCGTTCGAAGACCGAGGTGGCCGCAAAGTTACCCTACGCCCAGAGATGACACCTACCGTTAGTCGTATGGTAGCGGCCAAGCGCCAAGAGCTAGCCTTGCCGCTTCGTTGGTATAGCATACCTAATTTATGGCGCTACGAAAGGCCCCAGCGAGGTCGCTTGCGCGAGCACTGGCAGCTTAATGTTGATTTGTTTGGTATCGCTGGCATTGAGGCCGATCACGAAATTATTGCCATTGCCGATGCCATTATGCAGCGTTTTGGTGCCAAGCGCGATATGTACGTTATTAGGCTCAACAGCCGCCAGCTGACAAATTATATTTTGCAAGATTTTATTGGCCTAAATAGTGAACAATCAGCCGCAACTATCCGTTTAATAGATCGTATCCACAAAATACCAGCCGACGAGTTAAAAGCTGCCCTCAACGATATCGCTGCCGATAAAACCGATCAATTGTTGAATATTTTTAAAGCTCACAGCTATGATGCCCTGCCAGAAGATATAAAAAATCATAAAATTGCTCAGCATTTACATAAGCTAGAAATGATGTTGGCCCGCGGGGGCATAACTAACACCAAGTTCGATGTTACCTTAATGCGAGGGTTCGATTACTATACCGATATTGTCTTTGAGGTTTTTGACACCAATCCCGAAAACTCTAGGGCAATTTTTGGCGGAGGCCGCTACGATGGTTTGGTTGGTGCTTTTGGAGTAGAACCTTTGCCAACTATTGGTTTTGGTTTGGGTGATGTGACCTTGCACGATTTTTTACAAACTCACAATCTGCTGCCTACCATCAAACAGCCAGTTGATCTGTGTGTAATTACTATTGGCGATGTTTATTTAGAGGCTCAAAAATTATTGACCGATTTACGATCCGATGGCCTAAAAGTTGTCGTAGACAGTACTGGGCGCAAAATAGACAAACAGCTTAAATCGGCCGACAAAGCTGGTTTTGAGTGGATATTGTTTGTCGGAGAGCAAGAGCTGGCTAGCGGCGACTACAAATTAAAACATCTCCCCTCTGGCAAAGAGCAAAGCTTAGGCCTGGGTGAAATTGCAAAAACTATAAAAACTTCTTAAAAATAAACTGGCAAAATAGAGCGCCATCTGTTAAAGTAACCTGTTGTTATGAATATAGAATCTAAAAAAATATCCGATACCAAGATTAAATTGCAAATTACGGCCGAACAGTCCGAAATGGACGGGGCTAAAAAAGTTGCTATTGCCAAGCTGGCACCGCAGGTAAAGCTAGATGGTTTTAGGCAAGGTCATGTACCAGCCAATTTGGCCGAAAAGCATATTAATCCGGCTACTTTAGTCGATGAGTACTTAGACATTATTATTAATAAACTATATGGGGCAGCCGCCACTCGCCAGAAATTAAGAGTTGTAGCCAACCCAAAAATTGAAGTTACTAAATTTGTGCCGTACAGCCAACTAGAGTTTAGCGCCGAGGTTGAGGTGGTTGGTGATTTTAAATTACCCAACTACAAGACATTAAAAATCACCAAGCAGCCAGTTAAAATTACAGCCGATGATATTAAAGAAGTTTTAGCTAGCTTGCAAACTCGCGGTGCCGAATATCAAGCAGTTAAAAGCTCTGCTAAAGACGGCAACAGGGTGATTATTGATTTCGATGGCAAAGACAGCAAGGGTGAGGCCATAAAAGGTGCTAGTGGCAAAGACTACCCGCTATTGTTAGGTGGCAAGAGCTTTATTACTGGGTTCGAAGACAATTTAATAGGACTAAAATCTGGCGAAGACAAGACTTTTACGCTAACCTTTCCGGCCGACTACCACCTAAAGGCCTTGCAGTCTAAAAAAGTAACTTTTAGCGTCAAAGTCAAAGAAGTCGAAGAAGTAAAAAAAGACCCTATAGATGATAAATTTGCTAAAAAAATGGGGCCCTTCGCTAGCCTAGATGAACTAAAAACCGATATTAAAAAACAGATTACCCAAGAGCGTGAGCATCAAGCCCAGCACGAATTTGAAGATAAAATTATTAAAACCATTGTTGCCAAAACAGAAGTGTCACTGCCAGAAAGTTTGCTCGAAAATCAGATAGAGTCGCTAGATAAAGAGTTCCAACAAAATCTGGCCTATCGGGGCGAAAGTATCTCGGACTATTTAGAGGCCAAAAGTATGACTAAAGATCAGTATCGCGAGAAAGAATTAAAACCAGCGGCCACCGAAAGATTAAAAGCCGGCTTGGTATTAAGCGAGATAGCCGTAGCCGAAAATATTGATGTAACGCCCGAAGAAGTCAGTATTAGAAAACAGCTACTAAAAGGCCGCTACAGCGACCCTAACATGCAAGCAGAATTAGACAAGCCCGAGGCTACCCAAGAACTGGCCAGCCAGCTACTAACCGAAAAAACCATCGCCAAGTTGGTTGGCTTTAACAGCAAATAATTTATATCATTTTACTTTGGTAAAGTAACAAACTGTTTGCCACTTTGTGCCGACAAAGTGGCTTGAAAACTCTTGGGCGAAAATCTTGCTTGATACAAACTCTTGCTAAAGAGCAACAACAATCTCGGGAACTCGACAAAACCTAATTACTTAGGATGTTTTGTCTCAAACAACCCTCGGTTTAAATGTTGTTGCTTTAACGATTTTGTTCAGGCAATATTTTAAGCCCAAACCCACACCTGTCTGTTTTAGCTGAGGCCCAGACCCAGGACACATTGCTAGTGCTTGCTATCTATGGTGGTGATACCTATTATTGAAAAATGCAAAAAAGCCAAAAAATAAAAGAAGCGGTTGGAATTGCATTAACCGCAAGTAGGTATGGTCTGGCTGAGAATATGGCCAGGCGTATTAAATCTGAAAAACCTATTATCTTAGCCATGGCTGCATTGATAACAGCAGATGTTTTAGATGGTGTTGTTTTGCGTAAATTTGATTGTGACACGTCAGCCAGAAGAGTCGCAGACGGGGTGATTGACCATGCCTCCGTGGCTAGGGTAGCCTCTGAAGTCGCAGTAAAACATCCTGATACAATCCCGTACATAGGCGTTTTAGCAACAAGAGCGGCTGTTGTTGGCGTTTTAAACTTATACCATCTAGCCAAGACCGGAGAAGTTACAAAAGGCCAAGACAAACAAAGGGCAACTAACCTGGCGACGGCACTATTTGCAATCGCAGCTGCTTCGGGCAATAAAAAATTAACACATGTAGCTGGTGTATTTGCTTCGGGTGTTGCTATTTCTACTATTCCGCACTATTTCAAAAAGCTAGGTCAAGCGCACCCCGATCATCCCCAGGGAATCAGAGAGCTATAGCAAGCCGGTGGGTTGCTCTCTTGGGAAGTCTAATAGATAGTAGCTTAGCACTCGGTATTGACGAGTGCTAATTGTGAGTGTAAACTTTATTTATGAGTCCATTAGTCCCAACTGTTATAGAAACCGAAGGTCGTATCGAGCGAGCTTATGACATCTATAGTCGCCTGCTTAAAGACCGCATTGTGTTTTTGGGCGAAGAAGTAAACCAACACACCGCTAATCTGGTTGTCGCTCAAATGTTGTTTTTAGAAGCCGAAGACCCAAAAAAAGATATTATTTTTTATATAAATAGCCCAGGTGGCAGCGTTTATGATGGTATGGCCATTTACGACACCATGCAATACGTAAAATGCGATGTTCAGACTGTTGGTATTGGCTTGCAGGCCAGCATGGGCGCTTTTTTACTAAGTAGCGGGGCAAAGGGCAAACGCTTGATGTTGCCCCACGCTAAGGCCATGATCCACCAACCCAGCCACGCTACCAGAGGCGTTATAACAGATATGGAGATTGACCTTAAAGAAGGTTTGCGAATAAAGAAGCAGCTCAATGAAATATTGGCTAAAAACACCGGGCAAAAGCTTTCTAAAATCGAATTTGATGTGGAGCGAGATTATTGGATGAGCGCCCAAGAATCACTAGCCTATGGTTTGGTTGACAAAATAATCGACAAACGCTAACAAAAACCTTGACAATATTAAAATAACTCTTCAGAATAATGTGCAAGAAGTAGATTGCTGGGCTGTGCTCGCCTGTCTTAAAAAACATCGAGTATCAAAAAACCCGCTAGTGTTGACTTCGCGGTCAAAAAGAAAAGTCAATAAATCTAATTAGAAGGGGATTCTATTTTAAGGCATGGCCAAGACTACTAGCATTACTCAGATGTCCGCACCTAGCGGACGTATATTTTTTAAAAAAAGCGACGACATAGAGCTCCCAAACCTAGTTGACCACCAAACCAGAAGTTTTAACTGGTTTGTCGAGGAGGGTTTGGGCGAATTGTTGGCCGAGGTTAGCCCAATTGATGACTATACCGGCAACAAATTATCGTTGAGTTTTAAGACTTATCATTTTGAAGAGCCAAAAATGAGCGAAGATGAGGCTCGAGAAAACAATGTTAGTTTTGATGCACCTCTAAAAGCGGTTGTCGAGCTAACCAATAAAGTAACCGGCGAAGTAAAAGAGCAAGAAATTTACCTAGGCGACTACCCATGGATGACACCCAAGGGTACTTTTGTTATAAACGGCGCCGAACGTGTTGTAGTAAGCCAGCTTATCCGTAGTCCGGGAGTATTTTTTAAGAGCGAAAGCCATGGTGGCCAAAAATATTTCACCGCTAAAGTTATCCCAAACCGCGGTGCATGGCTAGAGTTCGAAACCGCTGTTAGCGGTGCTATGTATGTTAAGATCGACCGCCGTCGCAAAATTGCCGTAACGACTTTATTAAAAGCTCTTGGTATGAGCGAATCCGCCATAAAAGAGGCCGTTAAGCATGTTGATAGTGGTAAGTTAAATTATATCGATGCCACCCTCGAAAAAGATCCATCCAGAGGCACAAACGAGGCCTTGATTGAAGTTTATCGACGTTTACGCCCCGGAGACCTAGCTACAGTCGACAACGCCCGTAGCTTGCTAGAAAACATGTTTTATAACTTTAAGCGTTTCGATTTTAGCCGTGTGGGCCGCTATAAAATTAATAAAAGGCTCGATCTAAAAGTCCCCAACACCGCCGAAAACCGCATTATGCGGCTTGAAGATTTAGTGGCAATTATCGCCGAGCTTATCCGCCTAAATAATACTCAAGAACAAGATGATGATATCGACAGCCTAGCTAACCGCCGTATCAAGCTGGTTGGCGAATTAGTACAGCGCCAATTTAGAATTGGCTTGCTACGAATGGAACGTAATGCCAAAGACCGTATGAGCATGACCGATCTTGAAAACGTTAGCCCAAGCCAATTAATTAATGCCCGTCCGGTTGTAGCTGCAGTACGTGAATTTTTTGCTAGCTCGCAGTTGAGCCAATTTATGGATCAGATTAATCCGTTGAGCGAACTGGCTCATAAGCGTCGTTTAAGCTCGATGGGCCCAGGTGGCTTGAGCCGAGAGCGCGCTGGCTTTGAGGTGAGGGATGCCCATGCCACTCACTACGGCCGTATTTGTTCGGTAGAAACACCAGAAGGTGCCAACATTGGTTTAGTGCTAAACATGGCTAGCTATGCGCGTATTAACGAATATGGGTTTGTCGAAACGCCTTACCGCAAGGTTATAAACGCCTTACCAGCTAAAAAATTAGCTGGTCACATTGCTGGAGTCGACCTAGAGGATGAAAAAGGCCGTGTTATTGTCAAGAAAAACAGTATGATTACCGAAAAAGATGTGTCTAAACTCGAAAAAATTACCTCTAAAGCTACATGGCCAATACGCGGAACAGTTACTAAAGACGTAGTTTATCTAGATGCCGCAGAAGAAGAAGGAGCTGTTATCGCCGGGGCTGGCAACGAGATTGACGCCAAGGGTCATTTTGTCCAAGATCGCATTTCGGCTCGCAATAGACTTGTTGCCGAGACTGTTGATGCTCACGAAGTAACTCATATGGATGCCGCTTTAAGACAAATAGTAGGTACAAGTGCCGCATTGATTCCGTTTATCGAAAAGAACTATGTATTGCGATCGCTGGTAGGTAGTAACCAGCAGCGTCAGGCCGTGCCACTTATTAACCCACAAGCGCCAACAGTTGGTACTGGTATAGAGGCAACAATCGCCAAAAACAGCGGCCAAATTACATTAGCCGAGGCTGACGGAACTATTGTTAAATCTACTGCTGATGAATTAGTAGTAGATTATGGCAAGGTTAAAAAGACATATCATCCAAATCACTTCCAGCGTAGTAACGAAGGCACATCGATTAACCAAAAAGTGGTCGTTAGCACTGGTGATAAGGTTAAAAAAGGTGATGCTTTAGTAGAGGGTATGAGTATCCAGGGCGGTGAGCTGGCTTTGGGTAAAGATGTGCTTATAGCCTTTATGCCTTGGTGCGGCTACAACTTTGAAGATGCTGTGATTATTAGCGAACGTCTAGTTAAAGAAGACGTCTTTACTAGTGTGCATATTGTAGATTATATGACCGAGGTGCGCGAAACCAAGCTTGGGCCCGAAATTGTTACTAGGGACATCCCCAATGTGAGCGAAGAATCCTTGCGACATTTAGATGAAGATGGAATTGTTAGAATTGGCGCCGAGGTTCATCCTGGTGACATCTTGGTTGGTAAAATTACCCCCAAGGGTGAGCAAGAACTTTCGAGTGAGGAGCGACTACTGCGGGCAATTTTTGGCGAAAAAGCCAAAGAGGTTCGTGACACTTCGCAGCGCATGAGCAACGGTAAACACGGTAAAGTTGTGGGCGTCAAAGTATTTAGCCGCGCCCTAGGGCACGAACTAAAAGCCGGTGTAATTATGCAAATTCAGGTTTTTGTGGCTCAAATGCGTAAAATTGCCGTTGGTGACAAGATGGGTGGACGACACGGTAACAAAGGTGTTATTGCTAGAGTATTACCTATCGAAGATATGCCATATAACGAAGATGGCACTCCAATTGATGTGATTTTGAACCCACTGGGTGTGCCAAGTCGCATGAACATTGGCCAGCTATTTGAAACTCACTTAGGTATGGCCGCTAAAACGCTTGGCATAAAAGTAGCCAGCCCGTCGTTTGATGGCGTGCCGATAACGACCATAAAAGAGTTGCTTAAAAAAGGTAAATTGCCCGAAGACGGTAAACAACAACTTTACGATGGACGCACTGGCGACCCGTTTAAAGAACGTACTACTGTTGGTTGTATGTATATGATTAAGCTCAACCATATGATCGCCGACAAAATACATGCTCGTTCTACCGGACCATATACTATGGTCACTCAGCAGCCTTTGGGTGGTAAGGCTCAAAACGGTGGTCAGCGTTTTGGCGAGATGGAAGTATGGGCCCTAGAAGCTTATGGAGCCTCTAATACGCTCCAGGAAATGTTAACCATTAAGTCTGACGATGTCTACGGGCGCGCCAAGGCTTACGAATCGATCATTAAACAGACCGAAATTGTTGGCCCTAAGGTCCCAGAAAGCTTTAACGTGCTTGTTAAAGAATTACAAGGCCTAGGTCTAAAAGTTGACCTTATCGACCAAAGTAAAGGTGCTACAGTGGATGCTGAGGATTTGCTAGAGGTAAATATTAAAGACGAAGCTAGCCATGGGCCAACCATGGATGTCCCACAAGATTTAGCCAGTGAGGTTGACGTTACGGAGGATGTTATCGCTGATGAATTTGTAATCTTAAAAGAAGAAGGGGCAGAAACCCCAAGCGTCACAGAAGAACTAGGATCCGAAGGCCCAGATGTTTTATCGACCATAGAGGAGGTAGAAAATGCGTAAATATTCACACGGAACAGATATAGCCGATTTTGATGCTGTACGTTTGGCAATTGCCAGCCCAGAAGATATTTTAGACTGGAGTTATGGCGAGGTCACTAAGCCAGAAACCATTAACTATCGTACTCAAAAGCCAGAACGTGATGGTTTGTTCTGCGAAAAGATATTTGGCCCAGTTAAAGATATTAACCCCCATGATGCTAAATACAAAGGCCTGCGTAGTCGCGAGGCAGCTGTTGATAAAAACGGCGAGATAGTCACCAAAGCGATTGTTAGACGCGAACGAATGGGGCATATCGCTCTTGCCAGCCCAGTATCACACATTTGGTTTTTGCGTGGTACACCTAGCGCGATTGGCCTAGTTTTAAATATGACCATCAAAAACCTAGAACGTATTGCCTATTTTGCTAGCTATGTCATCTTAGAAGTTGACGAGCCAAAACGTGATCAGATTATGGCCGACAAAGAGGCCGAATTTGAGGCGGCTAAAGTGGCAATTGATATTCGATACGAAAAAACTGTAGCCGAAGACGACAAGGCCGATATTAAAGCTTTGGCCGTAGAAAGAACCAAAGAGCTAGAAGAGTTAACGAAAGAATACGAAAAACTGAAAGCTCAGCTCGATTCTTTGCAATGGCATGCTTTGATCAGCGAAAACGACTACCGCGCTCTACCAGATAGTTTACAGAAGCTAGTAAAAGTTGGTATGGGCGGCCGTGCTGTATTGGATATGCTTAGTAGTGTTGACCTTGACAAGCTTATTGAAGAACTTAATAAAGAAGTCGAAGAGGCCAAGGGGCAACGCAAAAAGAAAATCATGAAGCGGCTACGCATTTTAGAAAGCATGCTTAAAGCCGGCATCAAGCCCTCTAGTATGTGTATTAGCGTGCTGCCTGTCATCCCACCAGATCTAAGGCCCATGGTACAGCTAACCGGTGGACGATTTGCTACCAGCGACCTAAACGATTTGTACCGTCGCGTAATTAATCGCAATAACCGCCTAAAGAAGTTAATTGACCTTAATGCTCCAGAAGTTATTCGTCGCAACGAAATGCGTATGTTGCAAGAGGCTGTTGATGCCCTAATAGACAACAACTCAGCTCGTAGTGGTCGCGCTGTGTCCAATACTGGTCAGCGTCGTCGTCTAAAATCTCTAAGCGATATGTTACGTGGCAAGCAGGGCCGTTTCCGCCAAAACTTACTGGGTAAGCGTGTTGATTACTCTGGCCGTTCGGTGATTGTTGCCGGGCCGGAGCTTAAAATCGACGAGTGTGGTATGCCAAAAATGATGGCTCTAGAACTGTTTAAGCCGTTCGTTATCGGTCAACTAATTGCCGAAGAGAAGGCTCATAATATCCGTAGCGCTACTCGACTTATAGAGATGGGTGATGTTATGGTATGGGACGCTCTGGACGAAGTGATTAAGGGCAAATATGTTTTGCTTAACCGTGCCCCAACTTTGCACCGACTTGGTATACAGGCATTTATGCCTCGTTTGATCGAGGGTAAAGCCATTCAGTTGCACCCATTAGTTTGTAAGGGTTTTGGTGCCGACTTTGATGGTGACCAGATGGCTGCTCACTTGCCGTTAAGTGATGCTGCTCAAAAAGAAGCCCGAGAAATCATGGCTTCTAACAAAAACCTGCTCAAACCTGCCGATGGCTCGCCAATTTTGCATATTGAACAAGATATTGTTTTGGGCGCCTACTATATCACCTACGATAAATATCCTAACGACAAAATTGCCAACTATAGCAATATTGATGAAGCTTTAATGGCTTATGACGAGGGTGTGATCAAACTGCAAAGCCCTATAAACGTTACCTTTAGAGATCAGAAACAGCTGACCACCCTAGGTAGGCTATTGTTTAATGAGCTGTTCCCAGTTGATTTTCCGTATCAAAATGAACCTATGGCTAAAAAGAAGCTGCAAAAAGTTATGGCAGCCATTTACGAGAAGTATGGGCAAGAGAAGACGGCCGAAATTGCTGATGACCTTAAAGATTTAGCCTTTGAATATGCCACTATTTCTGGGCTATCGATGGGTATGGAAGATTTCCCTGATATCACAGGCGTAGAAGACTTGATTAACGAGGGCGAAAAGCGCGCAGCTACGATTAGTGAACAATACGAATCTGGTTTAACGACCAACGAAGAGCGATACCGCTTGACGGTAGAAAACTGGATGAAGGTTGACAATCAGGTACAACAAGCCGTTTCTAGCCAGTTAGCCGTCCAAGACAATTCTATGTCAATTGCCGTTACTAGTGGTGCTCGCGGTAATATCAACCAAATGAAAAACAGCGTTGGTATGCTTGGGGTGCTATCGGATACTAGTGGTCGTGCGATTGAACTGCCAATTAAATCGGGCTTTAAACAAGGTTTGACTCAGCTGGAGTACTTTACCGGTACAAGAGGTACTCGAAAAGCTTTGATCGATATTGCACTTAAAACTGCCGATTCGGGTTACTTAACGCGTCGCCTAGTAGATGTCAGCCAAGATGTCTTTACTATCGACGAAGACGGCAACGACCCAGGCTTTGATTTTTATCGAAGCGATAGCGAATATATAGGTATTGATTTTGCCATTCGCCTAGAAGGCCGTTTTGCCGCCGAAGATATAGCAATTGACAAACGCAAACTAGTACGCAAGGGTGAGCTTATTACTCGTTCGGTAGCTACAGAAATTGCCAATAGCGACATAAATACCGTTAAAATAATGAGTGCTCTAACCAGCGGTGCTATCCGTGGTATTAGCCAAAAGAGTTATGGTGTTGACCCGGCAACTGGGCAACTGGTAGCTTGCCACCACCCAGTTGGTGTTATTGCCGCCCAGAGCCTTGGTGAGCCAACTACACAGTTGAGCCTTGACTCTAAACACCGCGGTGGTGCTGTTATCGCCGATGAGACCGCCCAAGGCTTAAATCGTGTAGAAGAGCTTTTTGAAGCTCGTTCTCCTAAAGGCCAGGCCTACTTAGCCGAGATTAATGGCACGGTACACGTCTGGGAAGAAGGCGACCATTATATCGCTCAGATTGCTGCTAAAGATGAAGACGCCACTACATTTGATGCCAAAAAACTTAAAATTGCCGTAGCCGAAGGCCAAGAAGTCAGTATTGGCGATGTTATAGCTGCCAACAAAGATGGTTCTAGGCCGTTGATAGCTTCTATGGCTGGCAAGGTGACTATTGCTGGGAATAAAATTACCATTTATCCCAAAAATCAACCTATTTCACGCTACGAAATTCCAGGCTACAAACAACTAGAAGTTAAAGATGGCGACGTGGTCGAAGCGGGTGACCGTTTGACTAGTGGTTCTATCAACTTGCAGGATCTTATGAGATTAAAGGGTGTGGAATCAACTCAGCGCTATATCATGAACGAAATTAGTCGTATTTTTGCCAGCCAGGGTCAAAACCTCGCCGACAAACACTTAGAAATTGTTATTAGGCAAATGTTCAGCCGAGTAGTTATAGACGAACCAGGCGACAGCGAATTTGTAGCGGGCGACATAGCTAGCAAAGCCAGTGTGGCCGAGGCTAATCTAAAATTAGTGAGCGATAAAAAGCACCCCTCGACCTACAGCCACTTATTACTTGGGATTACCAAAGTTTCTACTCAGGCAGATAGTTTCTTGAGTGCCGCTAGCTTCCAAGATACTACTCGCGTTCTAATTTCAGCAGCTACCAAAGGCAAGGTCGATCAGCTGTATGGTCTTAAAGAAAATGTTATTTTGGGTCGCAAGATTCCGGTTGGTACCGGCTACATGCAAAACCAAACTGATATTGACGAATAATAAAACATCTGTTTAAATAGAGAATCGTATGCCAACAATCAATCAATTAATTCGAAAACCGCGCAAGGTTGTAAAGGGTAAAAGCAAATCGCCCGCCTTGCTTAGGGTGACTAACAACCTTAAAACGGTTAATTACGAAAAGCCATCGCCGTTTAAACGCGGGGTGTGCGTAAAAGTAACCACCAAAACTCCCAAAAAACCTAACTCGGCACTACGTAAAGTGGCCCGTGTTAGATTAACAAACGGCTATGAAGTTTGGGCTTATATTGGTGGCGAAGGGCACAATCTCCAAGAGCACGCTGTAGTGCTTGTTCGCGGCGGTAGAGTGCCTGACCTGCCGGGTGTGCGCTATCACGTAGTTCGTGGTTCGTTAGACCTTCAGGGCGTAGCTAACCGCAAGCGTGGTCGTAGCCGTTACGGCGCTAAAAAAGCTAAGTAGATTAGTAGCTCGGAGTTAGAAGTTCGGAGCTTGAATATTAATAAGTTAAGTTTATAGAAAAAGAGTTTTTCTAACTCCAAACTCCTATCTACAAACTACAAATTTCATGTGGCTTCAGTGACCGCCTCTATAAACAGAGGAGCGCACAGAAGTATTAACTATAAAGGAGTACAGAAATGCCACGAAAGAAAACCAAGAGTTTGGTGCGAGATATCGCCCCAGACCGTCAATATAACAACGTAAGAGTTCAGCGGTTAATTAACCGTGTGATGCTTAATGGTAAAAAACAACTAGCCGAGAAATTAGTTTACGAGGCTATGGATAAAGCTGCCAAAAAACTAAAAAGCGATAATCCGCTAGAAACCCTAAATAAAGCCCTAGACAGTGTAAAACCTGTATTAGAAACAAGGTCTCGTCGTGTTGGTGGGGCTAATTATCAGATACCATTCGAAGTTCGTGGTCAGCGCCAGATGCACTTGACTCTTATGTGGTTCGTAGCAGCCGCCCGGGCTCGCAAAGGTATGCCAATGGCCGACCGCTTGGCTTCCGAGATTGT
>Ga0265296_1002442_pt1 | contig 18757 bp, 9 predicted proteins | sample MunlanPumphouse1_FD_189073 | JGI IMG/M metagenome (GOLD analysis project Ga0265296, IMG submission 189073) | Groundwater microbial communities from a municipal landfill in Southern Ontario, Canada - Pumphouse #1 | ecosystem: Environmental > Aquatic > Deep subsurface > Groundwater | place: Canada...
CCTGTACTTCTGGTTATTGCGATGGAGGGACGGAGAAGGCTAGGCCAGCTTGGCGTTGGTTGTCCAAGTTTAAGGTGGTAGGCTGAGATCTTAGGTAAATCCGGGATCTTAAGGCCGAGAGCTGATGACGAGTTACCCTTTGGGTGACGAAGTGGTTGATGCCATGCTTCCAAGAAAAGCTTCTAAGCTTCAGGTAACCAGGAACCGTACCCCAAACCGACACAGGTGGTTGGGTAGAGAATACCAAGGCGCTTGAGAGAACTCGGGTGAAGGAACTAGGCAAAATGGCACCGTAACTTCGGGAGAAGGTGCGCCGGTGAGGGTGAAGGACTTGCTCCGTAAGCTCATGCCGGTCGAAGATACCAGGCCGCTGCGACTGTTTATTAAAAACACAGCACTCTGCAAACACGAAAGTGGACGTATAGGGTGTGACGCCTGCCCGGTGCCGGAAGGTTAATTGATGGGGTTAGCTAACGCGAAGCTCTTGATCGAAGCCCCGGTAAACGGCGGCCGTAACTATAACGGTCCTAAGGTAGCGAAATTCCTTGTCGGGTAAGTTCCGACCTGCACGAATGGCGTAACGATGGCGGCGCTGTCTCCACCCGAGACTCAGTGAAATTGAAATCGCTGTGAAGATGCAGTGTATCCGCGGCTAGACGGAAAGACCCCGTGAACCTTTACTATAGCTTTGCACTGGACTTTGAATTTGCTTGTGTAGGATAGGTGGGAGGCTTTGAAGCGTGGACGCCAGTTCGCGTGGAGCCATCCTTGAAATACCACCCTGGCAACTTTGAGGTTCTAACTCAGGTCCGTTATCCGGATCGAGGACAGTGTATGGTGGGTAGTTTGACTGGGGCGGTCTCCTCCTAAAGAGTAACGGAGGAGTACGAAGGTGCGCTCAGACCGGTCGGAAATCGGTCGTAGAGTATAAAGGCAAAAGCGCGCTTGACTGCGAGACAGACACGTCGAGCAGGTACGAAAGTAGGTCTTAGTGATCCGGTGGTTCTGTATGGAAGGGCCATCGCTCAACGGATAAAAGGTACTCCGGGGATAACAGGCTGATACCGCCCAAGAGTTCATATCGACGGCGGTGTTTGGCACCTCGATGTCGGCTCATCACATCCTGGGGCTGAAGCCGGTCCCAAGGGTATGGCTGTTCGCCATTTAAAGTGGTACGCGAGCTGGGTTTAGAACGTCGTGAGACAGTTCGGTCCCTATCTGCCGTGGACGTTTGAGATTTGAGAGGGGCTGCTCCTAGTACGAGAGGACCGGAGTGGACGAACCTCTGGTGTTCCGGTTGTCACGCCAGTGGCATTGCCGGGTAGCTATGTTCGGGAAAGATAACCGCTGAAAGCATCTAAGCGGGAAACTTGCCTCAAGATGAGATCTCACTGGAACCTTGAGTTCCCTGAAGGGCCGTCGAAGACTACGACGTTGATAGGTTGGGTGTGTAAGCGCTGTGAGGCGTTGAGCTAACCAATACTAATTGCCCGTGAGGCTTGACCATATAACACCCAAGCAATTTGACTACTCCCGATTTGGAAACAAAGAGGAGCATCAGATTGCGGTGTGTGAAGACGAAACGAACCGAAAGTTCGATCTCGCAAAACACCGACTTCTATTACATACCCAATTTGCTGAAGCGAGGCCAACTGGCCACGACTCAGTCCCCGAATTTCTTGACGACCATAGAGCATTGGAACCACCTGATCCCATCCCGAACTCAGCAGTGAAACGATGCATCGCCGATGGTAGTGTGGGGTTTCCCCATGTGAGAGTAGGTCATCGTCAAGATCAAATTCCTAAGCCCCCGTCTGCTAACGCAGGCGGGGGTTTTGTCGTTTTAGGGCTGAGCGCCCTACCCAGACCGCCTGTCGGTTTCCTACTTAAAAAGAAGATCTATCCCACAAATTCCTAAGATTTATCCAGTCTTGGCCGAAAGCCTGATGAGCCATGCGTGCACCGAAATAGAGCGGTCGCAGAGTTCGCCTATACCGTACATGGAATGTTGCATTCGGCACGCTCACCCCCTTTTGGCAAAAAGAAGTCGATGAAATGAATCTCAAGTTCAGTCATAAAATTCTGTTGGCAGCGTCAGGCGTCGTGGTTCTGGCCTTCGCGCTGTTCACGTTGTACAACGACTACCTGCAGCGCAATACCATCAGGCAAAACCTGGAATCATCCATCCAGCAGTCGGGTGACCTGACCGCCAGCAGCGTGCAGAACTGGCTCGGTGGTCGGGTGCTAGTCCTGGAAAATCTTGCGCAGAACGTTGCTCACCAAGGTAGCAATGCCGACCTTCCTGGCTTGGTTGATCAACCGGCACTCACCTCGAACTTCCAGTTCACGTATGTCGGTTCAACCAACGGCGTCTTCACCCAGCGCCCTGACGCGAAAATGCCAGATGGCTACGATCCACGTCAGCGCCCCTGGTACAAGCAAGCGGTCATGGCTGACAAACCCATGCTGACGCCGCCTTATATGGCCGCTGTCGGTGGCTTGATCGTCACCATCGCGATGCCGGTCAAGAAGAATGGTGAGCTGCTCGGTGTCGTAGGGGGGGATTTGAGCCTGCAAACCCTGGTGAAGATCATCAACTCGGTCGACTTCGGCGGTATTGGTCATGCATTCCTGGTTAGTGGCGACGGGCAGGTGATCGTCAGCCCTGACCAGGAACAGGTGATGAAAAACCTCAAGGACATCTACCCAGGCAGCAGCGTCCGTATTGAGAAGGTTAACCAGGATGTGATCCTCAATGGTCAGGACCGTATCCTGTCCTTCACCCCGATCAGCGGCTTGCCGGGCGCAGATTGGTACATAGGCCTGTCGATCGACAAAGACAAAGCCTACGCCCCGTTGAGCAAATTCCGCACCTCCGCCTTGATCGCGATGTTCATTGCCGTCACCGCGATTGCGGTATTGCTGAGCCTGTTGATTCAGGTCCTGATGCGCCCACTGACAACCATGGGCCGTGCGATGCAAGACATTGCCCAGGGCGAGGGCGACTTGACTCGTCGCCTGGTCGTAGAAAGCAAGGACGAGTTCGGCGAGTTGGGTGGCGCCTTCAACCAGTTTGTCGAGCGTATCCACGCCTCGATCAGCGAAGTGTCTTCCGCGACAAGGCATGTGCACGATCTGTCCCAGCGCGTGATGGCATCGTCCAACGCCTCGATTATCGGCTCCGACGAGCAGAGCGCCCGCACCAACAGCGTTGCCGCGGCGATTAACGAACTGGGTGCCGCCACTCAGGAAATCGCCCGTAACGCCGCTGACGCCTCGCAACATGCCAGCGGCGCCAGCGAGCAAGCCGATGACGGTCGCCAGGTCGTAGAGAAAACCATCCTGGCGATGTCCGAGTTGTCGCAGAAGATCAGCCTGTCCTGTACGCAGATTGAAACCTTGAATGCCAGCACCGACAACATCGGGCATATTCTCGATGTGATCAAAGGCATCTCGCAGCAAACCAACCTGCTGGCGCTCAACGCAGCCATTGAAGCTGCCCGTGCCGGTGAAGCCGGCCGTGGGTTTGCCGTGGTGGCCGACGAAGTACGCAACCTGGCTCACCGTACCCAGGAGTCGGCGGAGGAGATCCACAAGATGATCACCTCATTGCAGATCGGCTCTCGCGAAGCGGTCACCACGATGAACGCCAGCCAGGTCTCCAGTGAAGAAAGCGTCGAGGTCGCCAACCAGGCGGGTGAACGCTTGATCAGTGTGACTCAGCGGATCGTCGAGATCGATGGCATGAACCAGTCGGTGGCGGCAGCCACTGAGGAACAGACCGCCGTGGTGGAGACGCTCAATGTCGATATCAACCAGATCAACCTGCTTAACCAGCAAGGCGTGGCCAACCTCAACGAGACCTTGAAAGACTGCGACGCGCTGTCACAACAAGCTAATCGCTTGAAGCAGTTGGTCGACAGTTTCAAGATCTGATCACCTCACGATAAACATGGCGTAGTGCAGCAGTGCACTGCGCCATTTTTTTAACCAAGCAAATGGCAAACGTTATCCAGTGCGCGGTCGGCGAAATCCTGGATGAACTGTTCGAAGCCCTCGTTATCACCGGCAGTGACAGGCTCGGCGATAATGGTCCAGGTCGCCCGAGCCAGGTTCTCCCCAAGCGACTCAACACTCATTGCCGCCCACAGTCGGGCCACGCTCAAGGTGTTATAGATTGTCGTCCAGGTCATATGCATCGCCAGCTCATCGCGGCTGTTGAGCTGTTCCACGGCGATATTGCCATCGTGGAAGTATTTCTTGCGTAGCGATCCCACGCCGCTGCCCGTCATCGTGATGCGTGCCAGGGCAGGAATGAACGCGTCAAACCCCTCAAAGCGCCCCACAACCTTCCACAGCTTGGAAGCATTGCAGGCAATCACCACAGATGACACCAGAGGCTTGCCCTGGGGGTTTTTAATCAACGTATCGGGTTGCAGCTGTCTCATAAGTTTTTCCTGATGGCGAGGCTCACAGAAAGCCAATGGCATTGAGGTACTGGCACCCTCTGCGTAACAGCGCAGGTTCTTTTTCGGGGTACTGCGCGCCCATCTGTTCAACGCCATGGCGTGCGTTCTCATGGCGGATCATGGAGATGTCGCCCGTGTCTTCTCCCAGCCCATTGAGGTAGAACCCCAGTACACCGAAAAGGGCATTCTCGCGATCCACTTCGCGCAGATGGTGTTGCCAATCCGCTACGCTCACCAACTCGAACGCATGCCCTGCCTGGCGAAACGACTCGACATAGGTTTCCCACTTCAAGGGCTGCGGGTTGTGCAGGTTGAAGACGCTGCGCTCGGCAACATAATTGCCGCTGTGGAAGGCGATGAAACGTGCCAGGAAATCCACCGGCATCAGGTCGAAGTTCAATCCCAGGCGCGGCACCCGGCCCAACTGCAGCGATCCCTTGAGCATCAGCAACAGGCGGTTCTTGTGGGGTTGGCAGACGCCATTGCGGCTATTGAAACTGATGTTCCCGGGGCGGTAGATATTGACCCAGGCACCTTGTACGGCGGCACGCCCCAACAGACGTTCAGCGACCCATTTGGACAGGTTGTAGCCGTTCTTGATGTACAGCGGTGGCGTACTTGCCGCAGGCGCTTCAAGCACCTGCCCATCGGCCCCGACGCTGCTTGACGCAGATAACGTGGACACGAAGTTGAGCACTTTCTTACAGTGGGTTTCGCACAGGCGCAGGCATTCAAGCACCGGTTCCACGTTGTCCTTGGCCAGTGACGCGTAGTCCATGACGTGATTGACGTGGGCAGCGCTGTGTACCAGCACCCCGTAATGGCGGGCGAGGTACTCATAGACCGGCGCCTCTAGCCCCATGCGCGGTTGGCGCAGGTCGGTGGTGTATACACGCACCCGGCTCAGGTCCAGGTGTTCCAGGCGGTACTCACGCAAGGCTTCGGCAAAGCGTGCAGTTGCCGATTGCCCTGGGTGTTCCCGCACCAGGCAGGCGACTTCGGTCGCTCCGGCCATCAGCAAGGCCTCGACGATATGTATCCCCAGGAAACTATTGGCGCCGGTCACGATAGCCTTGTGACGATCACCGGCACGCTCTGCTGGTAACAGCGCCAGATCCAGCGTGCGCAGCGCATCGCTGATCGCCCGTTCGGTGGGAGCGGCACCTGGTGCACTGTCACCCATCAGCGCCGCGAGCGTCTGCACCGTGGGCGCCTCGATAAACCGATTGAGAGGCAGGCTGCGCCCGTACAACTCACGAATGCGCAGGAGCATGGTTGATAGCAGGATGGAGTGGCCGCCGAGATGAAAAAAACTGTCGTCAGTCGATATCTCGTCGGCCGGTAATCCCAGCAGCTCACTCCACAGGTCCAGCAATTGCCCTTCCACCGGTGTTTGGGGGCGGCGCTGAGGAGGCTGCGAGACAGTTTGAACCGCCAGCGCCAGCAAGGCCTGGCGATCGACCTTGCCATTGCTGCCATAAGGCAGGCTCGGCAACTCTGTACACACGGTTGGCTGCATATAGTCCGGCAGCCGTTGCCCGGCATGTTGTTTTAACGCGGCCAGGGCCGTACCTGAGTCACTGGGATCTGCGTGCGCCACGAACGCGAGGATTCGTCGATCACGGTCAATCACCACCGCAACCTGGCGAAAAAGCTGGCTGGCACGCAAGCACTGCTCAATCTCCTGGGGCTCGACCCGAAAACCACGGATCTTCACCTGCAGGTCCCGGCGCCCGACCAGTTCGATGCCCTCTGCCGTCCATTTCGCCATGTCGCCGGTGCGGTAGGCGCGCAAGGCCTGGCCGCCAGGCAGCACAAGGCGCACAAAGCACTCGGCAGTCTGTTGTGGCTGGTTCACGTAACCAAGGCTCACCCCGGGGCCGACAATGTACAGTTCGCCCACCACCTGGTCTTCGACTGGCCGACGCTGCTCGTCGAGGATCAGCACCTGGCTGTTGGCGATGGGCGTGCCGAGGTTCAGATTGCTGTCATCAGCCTGCATTCGACGGCGACTAACCAGCACCGTCGCCTCTGTAGGGCCATACAGGTTATGCAGGACGCATTGCCCGGCCATCTGCGCGATGACATGGGGCTCGCAGATGTCACCGCCGGTCAGCAGGTGCTCCAGGCCCAACGGGCGATCCAGTGGCAGCACGCTCAACAGGGCTGGCGGCAGGAAGGCGTGTGACACGCGTTGTTGCTGGATCAACTCAACCAATTGGTGAGGGTCGCGACGCTGTTCTTCACTGGGCACGATCAGGGTCGCGCCTTGGCACAGGGCCGCAAACAGGTCCACCAGTGACGAGTCAAAGCTCAGGGACGAAAACTGCAGGACGCGACTGTGCTCAGTGAGCTCAACATACTGGCTGTACCACGCAGAGAAATGGGCCAGGTTCTGCTGGCTGAGCAAAACCCCCTTGGGTTGGCCGCTGGTGCCCGAGGTGTAAAGCACCATGCTGGCGCTATCAGCCGTGGGAGAGGTAAGTGCCAAGGGCGCGCTGTCGTCCATGTGCTGGCTGTCGATGCGGCTGACATCCACAGCCATGAAATGCCTGCGCAAGGGGTGCTGGCCATCATCGAGTAGCACGACGGCCCCGGCATTCTCCAGCATGGCTTGTTGACGCGGCAGCGGGTGGCCCGGTTCCAGCGGCAGATACACCGCGCCGCAACCGAGGGTCGCCAGAATGCTGGCGTACAACCCAGCCGACTTGTCCAGGCAAATGCCGACCACGGGCGCCTGCCCAGGCCCGAGCAGCGGCTGCAAAACCTGCTGGATGGCCAGGCTGTGTCGCAACAAATGGCGATAACTCAGGGTGAGGCCGGCGATCTCCAGGGCCGGCCTGTCGGCAAAGGTCCGTAAGCCATGCTCCAGTTGCTTGATCAGTGGTGTCCGGGCTTTTTGCATCAGCCCCGGATCATCGGTTCGGTTAAAACGATGCAGGTAGGCCAGCCCGTCCAGACCTTCGAGGCTTTGCTCTGGAACCGTGGAAGCGCTTGCGCGCTGCGCAAAGTGCCCAGGGTTGCGCGAAAAGCCGCTGACCTGCAGCGCGACCCACTCGATCAGGCGTGCGATTGCCTGGCGTCGCAACTGTTGGCCGTTGCCGCAGGAGGGCGGAGCAATGTCCAGCACGGCCAGTAATTGCTGGAGGCGGTCATAGCAACGTATTTGCAGGACCGGCAGCCCCCACTCACTCATGGCGCCGATGGACAGGCGCAGGCTCATCACGGCCATGCCGGCCAAGGCCTGCGGGACTGGCTGGCTGCCGTCTTCAATCAGCAGGTCAATCGCCGGCGCCTGTGCGGCGAGCTCATGGCCATAGGGTGCCAGCGCCTGCCTCAGCTCATCCAAGGCCGCACTGGTGCCGAGCAACCGAATCCCGAGGCGTCTCATGATGGGCTCCCGGGTACGGGCAGATAGGCGCTTAGCGCTTGGGCGACACAAGGTGTTTGCAGCAGCCCGCTGCGGCGCAGCAAACCCATGATGTTGCTGATCAGCGGGTGCTGAGGCGTGATGGGAAAGGTCAGGGCACTTACCTGCGCCTGCAGGACTTGACGGGCATCGGCGCTGATATCCAGATGCTCGATCAAGAGCAGATCGAAGTCCCTTTGCAGGTCATTGGTCAAATAGTGTTGCAGGAACACCGGCAGGACCTGGGCGATACCGTGGCGGTCTTCATCGCTCGCCGTTTGCCAGTAGTGCCTGACCAGGCTGGCCCAGAAGATTGCATGGCGACCCTCGTCAGCCAGGTGGTCGGCCATCAACCCCCTGACCGATTGTTTGACGCTGTCATCCTTGGCAAACGCCGCCACGTCATGGGTCACCGTATTCTCGGCAATCGCCACGCAAATCAGTTCTACGGCATCGTGTAGATGTGTCGGCGCCTGTGCCTGTGCGATGGGTATGGCGCGGCTCAATTCGATGGCCGCGGGCAGCTCCAGTGGCGCGATACCGGTTTGCTCCAGGGTTTGCTGCATGAAGTCCAGGGCGACGAGCGCGTGGTAGTCCTCATCGACCACCACCGTCATGGCGTCGTAGCGGCAGGCCGCAGGGAAGGGGATTGAAAAGCGGTTCTTGGCGATGTTGCGTGCGGTTTTATCGACAATCTCTGTTTCAAAGATCACCACGTCATTGATGAATTTGTAGAACGTCTGCACCAGGACAAAGTCGCGCCACTGTGGGCAGTGCTCAACAAACCCCGCACTGAGCACCAACGGTTGGCGACACAGCGGATAGATCAACTTGTCGTCTTCTTCCAGCACGCGTCGCGGGCGAGTACGGACGGTCGCCTGATGCTCCCAGTCGCTGGCAAACGGGCGGTAGTGTGCGTTCACAGGCTCACCTCCTGGCTTGCTGCGTGTTGGCGCAGGCCGTCCCACAAGGCAATGCGATGCTCCACGGCGCTCAGAGCGGCATGCCAGGCCTGTTGTTCGTGCAGCGGGTCTGCCTGGACCAGGCGCCGCAGCAGTTGCTCTGCAGCCGGCTGATGATCCTGGGCGTCCAGCTCGATATGCCGCTGGAGGTAGTAGCACAAGCTGGGGGCTTGCCGATGGGCGATATTGCAGCCTTCCAGAAGGCGTTTGAACATCGTCGGGATGACACTTTCGCGGCCATGCAGGAAGGTAGCGGCTACACAATGGGTCGGGGCGTTCAAGGCAACGTCCAGGGTGTTCCGGACGAAACGTTCAACCGCAGGATCAATCGTGATCTGTGCCAGGGCGCTATCGACGCTTGCACCCGCGCGCTGCAACGCGATGAAGCGTTCGATAGTGGCGGTACTGGCGCCTACCTCGCGCATGGCCTCCAGATACAGTTCGAAGTGACTGGCGTACCCGTCGCCCAGTTGGCGGTCGGATTCCTCATCCAGCACAATTTCGTTGATCAGTCGCGCGGCCTGCGGGTCTGTTGGGGGCAGCCAGGGCAGGCGCATGCAGGTCAGTTCCTGTTGCAGGCGTTTGGTCAGCGTCATGAAATCCCAGACGGCGAAAACATGGTTTTGCATGAAATGTTGCAGCTGTGCGAAAGAATTGATTTCCAGGAAAATGGGATGTTCTTGTAGTTGCAGCTTTTTATGATTGAGTAGTTCTTGAAGTTGAAACATGGTTAATGCCTATAAGTCGTTATGCCGACTCAGATTAAAAGGGTTGTTTAGAACCAAGTGTGTTGGGGTTGGTTTTAGTCGCGCAGTCACGGAGATGTCCCGGCTGGCTTGGATGCCCGGCAAGCAACAAATAGTGACAAAGCTACTTAGTCTTATTGGGTTGAACGCCGTCCACAGCCATGCCCAAACCCATGGCTGCGCATTCGACTGCAGCGCCAAGTCCAATTAAAGAGTAATCACTTGGTTAAGTGTTCAAATACTTACTAAGTTATATAAGGTTTTTTTGCAGGAAGGGGTGTTTCGTAGTCGAACTTTATATTCGATGTGGGAACTTTCCTTGTTGTTTGCAAGTTTAAATTATTGAGCTGAATGACTGGCACTTACTCCGCTATTGCATTTGCAATGCCGGAAGTGTCATGGCGGTCAATATCGAGTTTGTTACCGCAACGGTCCAAAGAGCGACAGCAGCAGAGGCCGCCTTTGGACGTGTGCGGCGCCTGGCGATCCAGGTCGCGCACTGGGCGGCCAAAGTCGGGAGCAATCAGCGCTGCTCTTTATCGCCCTGTTCAAGGCTGTTCAGGTAATGAGTGATCACTTCCATCCCGCGCATCAGGTGATTACGCAGGGTAAGCACGCTCTGCTCGACCTTTTTCTGGGCAACCAGGTTCAGCAGTTCACGGTGGTCTTCCTGGGAGGTTTCGCCCAGGCCCATGGCTTCAAGGTTGAACCGCAGGAAACGTTCCTCCTCGTTCAGCCCATGCTCCACCAGGTTCAACAGCCGCTGGTTGGGGGCCTTGCCGTACAGCGCCATATGGAACAGGCGGTTAAGCCGGCCGATTTCGCTGTAGTCGGTTTCGCGCTCAAGGGCGTCGATCAAGGCGTCGGCCTGCTCGATATCGCTTTGCCTGAGCAACGGGATCGATAAGCGCAGCGCCTCCGATTCCAGGAGAATACGCAGGGCGTAAGTCTCCGCCGAGTTATCTTCAATCAGCGGGGCGACCACGGCACCTTTATGGGTCACAACATGCAACAGCGACTGTGCCTCCAGTTGGCGCAGGGCTTCGCGCACCGGCATCCGGCTGACCCCGAACAGGCTGGCCAGCTCTTGCTGGCGCATGGCGGTGCCGCAGGGCAGACGGCCATCCAGTATGGCGTTGCGCAGTGTTTCTTCAATAACGGAGCGAGCGAGGTGAGCAGGAATGGGCCCACTGATCTTGATGCTGCTCAAAGGGTTCGGCTTGTGCGTCACGACTACGCTATCCTCCTTTCTTGTTGGAATGGGTTTTGGCTAATTGGATCCAAAGAACACTAGAGATTGCATGCAAGCTTGTCAAACAGGCAAGGTTTCCCTTTGTAAGCGACTCAACAGCGCGGTTTTTCATCGCACATTATGGCTTGCCGGCGTCTTACAAGGCGCGGTTGCTTTAGCGTAATGGGGACTGAGTGATTGCACAGTGCCATTGTTTTTTGCCGACCGACCCTTCACCATCGATTGATTCTGCGTCTCTTTCTACGGACTGAAACCATTGGCGGCACGTTTTACTCCCTCGCGGTTTCTGTGCTGGCTGTTTTCAGCGCTGCTGCTGGCTGGCTTATTGCCTGGCGGGCTGCATGCCGATTGGGATTTCTCCCAGATCAGCCGGCGCGCCACCGCGCTCTACGGGCCGTTGGGTGCGGGTCAGCAGCGTATTGATGACTGGCAGCAACTGCTGGCCACGCAAAAACAAGGCAGCGAGGCGGAGCAGCTCAAGGTGGTCAACCTGTTCTTCAACAAGCGCGTGCGCTATGTCGAAGATATCGACTTGTGGAACCAGGTCGATTATTGGGAAACGCCCATCGAAGCCCTGTGGAAAGGCGCCGGTGATTGTGAAGACTATGCCATCGCCAAGTATTTCAGCCTGCGTCACCTGGGCGTCTCCAGCGACAAATTGCGCATTACCTACGTCAAGGCATTGCGGCAGAATCGCGCCCATATGGTCTTGACCTATTATTCGACGCCAGAGGCCATGCCCCTGGTACTCGACAGCCTGATCGATGAAATCCAGCCTGCCAGCCAACGGACCGACTTGCTGCCGGTCTACTCCTTCAACGCCGAGGGCTTGTACCTGCCGGGCGCCAAGGGCAACAAAAAGGTCGGCGACACCAAACGCCTGTCGCGCTGGCAGGATGTGTTGAAAAAAATGCGTGCGGAAGGCTTCCCAGCCGAGCCGGCCAACTAGGAGTAACTGTTCAGATGTCACTGTTCAAACAGCTGTTGATCGCTATCTGTCTGTTCCTGGTGGTCGCCTTCAGCGGCAGCTTCATGGTCAGCCTGGAAAGCTCGCGTACCCAGTACGTGAACCAACTGCGCTCCCACGCGCAGGACGCGGCGACCGCCCTGGCGCTGTCCCTGACACCCAATATCGACGACCCGGCGATGGTCGAGCTGCTGGTCAGCTCGATTTTCGATAGTGGTTATTACGCCAGCATCCGGGTGATCGATGTGACCAACGACCAGGTCATCGTCGAACGCAGTGGCATCCCCGACAACAACGGCGTGCCCAACTGGTTCGTCAAGCTGATCGGCCTGGAACCGGCCGGTGGTGACGCCCTGGTCAGCCGTGGCTGGGAGCAGGCGGCGCGGGTCGAGGTGGTCAGCCATCCGATGTTCGCCCTGGCCAAGCTGTGGCAGAGCGCCCTGGGCAGCCTCGGCTGGTTATTGCTGTGCGGCGCGGTGAGTGCGGTGCTGGGCGCGCTGTTGCTGCGCCGGCAACTCAAGCCTTTGGACTACATGGTCAAACAGTCCCACGCCATTGCCCGCCGCGAATTCCTGAGCCTGCCGGATCTGCCGCGCACCCCGGAACTGCGCCGCGTGGTGCAGGCGATGAACCAGATGGTGGAAAAGCTCAAGGCCCTGTTCCAGGAACAGGCCGAGCGTAGCGAAAAACTGCGGGTGGAGTCCTATCAAGACAACCTCACCGGCCTGGCCAACCGCCGTTACTTCGAGATGCAACTCAATGCGCGGGTCAGCAACCCCGAAGAAACCAGCTCAGGCTACCTGCTGGTGTTGCGGGTCAAGGACCTGGCCGGCCTCAACCAGCGCCTCGGCGGCCAACGCACCGACCAACTGCTGCAGGCGGTCGGTGAACAGTTGCTGCGCCAGTGCGAGCCGTATCCGGAAACCCACAACCTGGTCACCCGTATCCGCGGTGGCGAGTTTGCCGTGCTGGCGCCGGGGCTGATGCGTGAAGAGGCGTTGCAACTGGCGCAGAACCTGGAAAGCACCCTGCAAAGCCTGCAAGCCACCGGCGCCAGTGACGTTTCGCCGGTTGCCTGTATCGGCCTGGCGCCGTTCAATCATGGTGATTCGCCGCAAGCCCTGTTGACCCTGGCCGACCAGGCGCTGGCCCAGGCCGAAACCCAGGGCGATGTCAGTTGGGTGTGCCTGGACCACAGCGCAGCTGCCAGCGTCGGCGACGACCATCATGCCTGGCACACACTGCTGGACCAGGCGCTGACCCAACACCGCTTCGAGTTGTACTTCCAACCGGTGGTGGCCAGCCAGGATCCGCAACTGGTCCTGCATTACAAAGTGCTCTCGCGCTTGGTCGACGGTCATGGCCACACGATCCCGGCCGGCCGTTTCCTGCCTTGGCTTGAGCGGTTTGGCTGGTCGGCGCGCCTGGATCGGGTGATGTTGGAGCTGGTACTCAAACAAATGGCCAGCCATGAGCACTCGCTGGCCCTGAACCTGTCTGCGGCGACCCTGGCAGACCCGCAAGCCTTGAACCGAATCTTCGACCTGCTACGCCAACATGCCAACCTGGGCCCGCGCCTGACCCTGGAAATCGGTGAAGAGCAACTGCCCGAACAGGCGGTTCTGGAGCAGTTGACCCACCGCCTGCGGGAGCTGAACTTTTCCCTCAGCCTGCAACGCTTTGGCGGGCGCTTCAGCATGATCGGCAACCTGGCGCGCCTGGGCCTGGCCTACTTGAAGATCGATGGCAGCTACATCCGCGACATCGACCAGGAAAGCGACAAGCGCCTGTTCATCGAAGCCATCCAGCGCGCAGCCCACAGCATCGACTTGCCGCTGATTGCCGAGCGGGTCGAAACCGAGGGTGAGTTGCAGGTAATTCGCGAGATGGGGATTTTTGGCGTGCAGGGCCAGCTGTTTGGTGAGCCGGCGCCCTGGCGCTGAGGCCGTGGCCGGCCTCAGATCAGGCCGGTCTCATCATCATTGATCAGGTGGCTCAGGCCACCCAGTGATTCCCGGGCGTTGCTGCGGTCCTTGAGCTTGGCTTGCGCGGCGACCGGCAGGTCCGTCAGGTTGATTACGCCTTTCTGGATCAGCACCTGAATCAAGTCTTCCAGCACCCGGATCATCTCCGAGTCACTGTGCTTGAGCTGCTTGAGGCTCAGCTCCGCTTCTTCATTGGCAAACCAGGCCTGGATCTCATGATGATCCGCGGGCAGGGTGCCCGTCGATTCGGCGAAGGCAACCGCTTCGGCGCGAATCAGCTCACCCTGTGCATCACGTTGCACGTAGAACATTGAACATCCCTCATGAGAAGAACTGACGACAGCCTGTCAGAGCATAGGCCAACGGCGCGCGATTGGGCGTGAGTATGCCGTGCAATCGCGACCCCATGCCAGCGAACGGTGGCCGCAAATGAATCGGCCGCCTCAAGAGGCGGCCGGTTCAGTGGTTCAGCTTAGGTGTGATCGACCTTGATGGTCGGGTCAGCACCACTGATCAACGAATTGATCGTCTGGCCGGACCAGTTGTTACCTTCCAGCTTGATCGTCACATCCGCATTAGCCAGGCCGCCAGCGGCGTTGAGCTTGCCTTCGGAGCTGATCTGCAGCGTTGTCACGTTATCCACCGTGGTCAACTTCAGGAAGTTGTCGATGGTGCCGTCGGTTTCACCCTTGAGCAGGTCACGCAGGTCAATGCGGTCGCCTTCCAGTGCCTTGAAGTCCTTGATCACATCGTTGCCGACGTCACCGGATCTCCAGACGAAGGTATCGGCACCGGTGCCGCCGATCAGGATGTCATTGCCCTGGCCGCCGATCAGCGTGTCGTTGCCGGTACCGCCCAACAGGATGTCGTTGCCCTTGCCACCGTCCAGGTAGTCGTTGCCGCCCTGGCCGAACAGGATGTCATCACCCGAGCCACCCAGCAGGGTGTCATTGCCGTCCTTGGCACCCGAGGTGTTGAACTCGTTGTAGTGCTCGGTGATGTACTTATGCACATCCTGGCCGGTGACTGCAGACACCGCCACGCCGTTTTTCCCTGCCACGTAGGACTGGATGGCGTTGTAGCCTTCGCCGGTAACACCCGTGAAGCTCACCAGGTCGCCGAACAGGATGTCGTTGCCGTCACCGCCATCGACACGGTCGGCACCCGGCAGGGTAGCCTCGCTGTGACCGAGGATGGCGTTGGCCAGGTCCTTCGGATCGATGTTGCTTTGTGGCTTGTTGTCGCTGTCGTACGGTGCCAACTGCTCCAGGCCGACCCCGCTTTTAAGACCGATGGCTTCTACGCCACCTGTGGACAGGCCTTTGAGCAGTGCGAACGCGTTCTGGGAGTTGCTGGTGGTGGGCCCGTCGGTGTAGTTGCCATAACCGTCACGAACGGATGTCTCATAGGTGCCATCCCCTTGAGCGTGGATGATCCCCCGGTCGTACCCTGAGCCGTAGTACCAGAGGGTCACCTTACCGGCAGCGTTGATCTCAAGGGAGACATTCGACTCGATGTTGATCCGGGTGGCGGTACCTATGGTGTAGTTGTTCATGTTGACGACATCATCGAGTCTGACGTTACCGTACAAGTACGGGTTGGTCTGCTCGGCGCGCTGGTAGAACGTCGGCTCACCGTCGGTGATGAAGTACGTGGTGTTGATTGCATCCTTGTTGCCAGTCGCCTGGGCACTTTGGAAGAAGTTGGATGCAGCCTTGAACACGTCTTCGTAGTTGGTGCCGCCGGTCGACACCATCTTATCCAGGACTTTCTGCAACGCCTCCAGTGCACCTGGGTCTTTCAGGTTGACTGTAACCGTGCGATTGACCTGGTCACTGAAATCCGCGAGGAAGATGTTCACGACCCCGGAGGTGCTGGAGCCGATACTGTTTTTCAGTGAGTTGAACACGGTGGTCAGCGAGGCTTTCGCCGCCGCTACCGAGTCCGAACCCATACTGCCCGACGTATCGATCATGAACGCAATGTTGTAGTTCTTGCCCTGAACTACGTTCAGGCCCGAAACGTCCGCCACGATGATGTCGTTGCCACTGGTACCGGTGACGTTGTCATCGCCCGAAGTCGCCGTGCTCCCGCTATAGGTTGCCGGGTACACCTTGACCGGCAGATTGGCCACGGTTGTGGCCGAGCCGCCGAGGCTTTCGGTGGAGGTCGACGTCACGGTCAGGTTGTACTGGCCGCTGGTGTAAGGCAGTGGCTTGAGGCTCAGGTTGTTGAGGTTCCAACCGGTGACGTCCACTTCGGTATGGCCCTGGGTCGCCGTGAAGGTATGCCCGGCACCGTCGCTGAGCACTGCGCCCACCGGGATGCTGCCAATCTTCACGCTCAGGGTTTCCGAACCGTCGGTATCGGTCAGGCCGGTGGTGACTTTGGTCAGTTTGACCGTGCCGTTTTCCAGCCCTTCGTTGAGCTTGTACGCGTCGTAGTAACCCTGGCCGTTTGTGCCGTGCAGATCCGACACTTGCGCGCCGGCGCTGATCAGGTCGTTGATGCCGGTGTAGATCGGCATCGTGGTGTTGCTCAGGTTGGTCGCGGTGCCACCGTTGACCGACAGCTTGAGATCAAAGCTGCCCGGACCTGATTGGTTGGCATGGTAGATATCAATGCTGTAGTAGCCGTTGCTGGTTGGGGTGAATGTACCGTTGAACTGGCCGGAGTTCGAGCCCCAGGTACCGCTGGCCACATCTTTGCCGCCGATATTGACCAGGATGCTGTCATCGCCGTAGCCGCTGAAGGTGTACGACTTGCCGGCTTCCAGGTAGATCAGGCCGGAGGTCTTCGAGCCTGCACCGCCAGGCACATCTGCAGTAGGTAGGACGGTGGTCGAAACCGTCGTGCTGGTTGGCGTGCCGGCGTTGTCGATGGCATTTTTCAACACGGTCGCCGAGGCACCATTGCCGTTGGTGCCCAGGTTCGCAATGCTGTTCCAGCTCTGCTTGGTCAGGCCGACCGAGGCGATGTTGTTATCGGCAACGCTCAAGGTCGGCGCGTCTGCAACCGGAGTGATGTCGACTTTTACAGTGGCGCTGGTGCCCAGGTCCTTGCCATCGGTTGGCTGGAACTTGAACTGTGCATAATCAGCCTGCTTGTTGCCCACACCTGTGCCGCCGTAGCCGTCGGCTCCGGATTCGTTGGCATTTGGCGTGAAGCGCAACTGGCCGCCGTCGATCTGCGCCTTGGTGAAGGTCTGGCCGGCTGTCACGTTGGTCCAGGTAGTGCCGTCCGCTGCCAGGAACTGCAGCTTGCCGGCTACTGGCAGCTCGGTGATTTTCACCCCGAGGCTGGCCTGTGGCGAATCCACATCGCTGACCCCGAAGTTGGCCCAGGTCAGCTTCAGCGACGTGTCTTCAGTGCCGGTGACGGCACCGCCGGTGGCAACCGGTGCGTCGTTGACCGCCACTACGTTGACCGTGGTGGTTGCCACGTTCGAGTAATTGCCGCCGTCGGTCACCGTCACGGTGATAGTCCGTGGCGTAGTGCTCGGGTCGTGGCTGCTGTTGCCGAACGTGATGTTCTTGATCTGCTGCATGTAGTCAGCCAGCGACGCCGTACCGGTCAGGGTCAGGGTGATTTTGCCGGTGACAGGGTCCGTGACCGAGGTCACGTTCATACCGGTGACCTTGCTGTAGTCCAGCGTGTCGCTCGGCTGAGTATTGGTCAGGACTACCGTGGCGCCAGTCAGCTGGGTGCTGTCCGGGTCGGTGATCTTGATGTCGGTATCAGCAATCGACACGCCACTGCCGCCTTCGGTGAATGTAGTCCTGTAGTCGTTGCCGGTGGCGCCACTGGAATTGTTGGCATCCAGGTCGATAACCGGTGGCGCATCGTTATCGATGATCGACGTTTCGATTTTGCCGTTGGTGGTGCTGATAGCCAGGTTCTCGAAGTTACCGCCGGAAGTGCCCGAGATACTGATCTCGAACTTCTCCGTAGGCTCGGTCAGCTTGTCGTCGATGGTCTTGATATCGAACGTCGCGCTGCTTTGGCCGGCCGGAATCTTCACGGTGTACACGCCGTTGAAGTCTGAACCGTCCTGGGCCACGCCTTTGTACGACAGGGTCACCGTGACTTCGGTTTGCGCCGGCTGGGTCAGGTTCAACGTGTAGTGAGCGGTCTGGCCTTCGGTCACCGAGGTATCGCCCGCAATACTGATCACGGTGTTGCTCGTCACGTCCGTCACTTTGGTGATTACTGGCGTGCCGACCGGGATCAGGTTTTCATACTTGTCGCCACCGCTGACCACATTGGTGATCTTGGCGGAAATGTCCTTGGCGCCCAGGTAGAAGTCATTCGGCGCGGTGAAGTTGGCAGTACCGCTGGTCTTGCCATTGCCGATGGTGATGTTCAAGTCGTTGTCCAACTTGATCACCAGGTCCGAACCCACGTTGGTCACGGCCACGCCGTTCTTATCCACGAGGCTGGCGGTGTAGACGATCTGGCCGCCTTCGGCGACGTTGGTGGTGGCGGTCAGCACAACCTTCACATCGTCGATGGTGTCGTTGATCTGAGTCGTTGCGCCGTCGCCTGCAACCACCAGCTTCTCGAAGTTACCGCCTTCAGTACCGGTGATCTTGACCGTCTGGGTGCTCTTGTCGATGAACACGTCATCGCCTGGAGCATCAACAATCACAGTACCAACGGTTTCGCCGGCCTTGATGGTGATGGTTTGCTTGTTGTCGAGGGTCAGGGTGACGTCGGTGTCAGCCTTGTTGCTCAAGGTGGCGGTGTAGGTGATTTTCCCGCCTTCGTTGACGGCGCTTGGCGCGGTCAAGGTGACGGTGGTGGTGTTGTCGGTGCCCGGTGTGTCGGTGACAGTCGTGGTGACCTTATCAGTGCCTGGAACCAGATTTTCGAAGTGCCCGCCGCCAGTTACTTCCTTGATGCCGGTAGTAACGGTTTGGTCGCCTTTGTACACATCGTCCGGCGCTACAACCGAAACAGTACCGCTC
>Ga0265296_1002444_pt1 | contig 18748 bp, 12 predicted proteins | sample MunlanPumphouse1_FD_189073 | JGI IMG/M metagenome (GOLD analysis project Ga0265296, IMG submission 189073) | Groundwater microbial communities from a municipal landfill in Southern Ontario, Canada - Pumphouse #1 | ecosystem: Environmental > Aquatic > Deep subsurface > Groundwater | place...
CATTCCGGGCTTGACCCGGAATCCAGGAGCCTTTGCATGGATTCCGGCCTTCGCCGGAAAGACGAATGGTGACAGTTTCTTGCCAGGCGTATTCCGCCGCGCGGAATCGGGAACTCAGAATGACAAAGGCGAAGGGTTCAGAATGACAAAATAGGACTTTTCCTGGGTGGGGTGAGGTCCGGGGAGTGGTGCGTTTCACCATCCTTATTCTACGGGAACGGCAAAACTTTTTAGTTCCGGCTATGCCGGGTCATATAATGCTACTTCTCATATTTCCCTTTGCATCCATCATCCCAGCGCTGGAGCCCGCAACCATTGCATATCCCGGAACGGCAGTCAGGGGTTTCCTCTGAAGCTAGTGCTCGCTCGTACTCGTGCTTGAGGAAATCGGGGCCGACGCCCGTGTGAATATGGCTCCAGGGCAGAACTTCATCCGTCGCACGCTCCCGGACGTAGCTCATCGGGTCAATATGGCATTCATCGAAGGCTTGCATCCATTTCACGTAGTCAAAGAGATCGCTCCAAGCATCAAACACGCAACCGAGCTGCCAGGCGCGGTGAATCACCTGCCCCAGCCGACGGTCCCCGCGGGACATCACCCCTTCCAGCAGGCTGACCCTGGTATCATGCCAGGAGAGGTTTGCCCCCGTTTTCTTCAGTCCGTGCATCAAAAGTTGATGCTTGGAGATCAACTCGCTTTCCGTGCTCTGAGCCACCCATTGAAATGGCGTGTGCGGCTTTGGAATGAAGCTGGAGGAGCTGACCTTGATATTCGGCCTGATGCCGTTGGCCCCCCTGATTTGCCTTGCCTTGCGGACAAGATCAACGATTCCCAAAACATCGGCCTCGGTCTCGGTGGGCAAGCCGATCATGAAATACAGCTTAAAGCTGTGCCAGCCCTTGCTCAGCGCCAGTTCGATGGCATTAAGCAGATCAGCCTCAGATGTGTGTTTATTGATCACGTGGCGGAGGCGGTCGGTTCCGGCCTCCGGGGCAAACGTCAGGCTTGCCTTGCGCTGCCCCTGGACAGAATCGGCCAAGGCCACCGAGAACGTATCCGGCCGCAGACTGGGGAGCGATAGATTGAGGTGCGTTCCCATGAATCGATCTGAAAGGGAAGCAACCAATTCTGAAATGCCCGAATAGTCGCTGGTGCTGAGGGAAAGCAAGGATATTTCCTCGTAGCCGCAGTTAGCAACCAATTTCTCGACAGCTTCGATGACCTCTTCCAAAGGCCGTTCCCGCACCGGACGATAGATTACGCTTGCCTGGCAGAAGCGGCAACCTCGCGTGCAACCGCGCTGAATCTCCACCGCGCCGCGATCGTGGACAACCTCAATAAAGGGGACAACCGGATCGGTCAAAGGCGGCGGCAATTGGGCTGCAATGCGCCGCTCCACCACCGCTTTTGCTTCTGCAACTGCTGGAGTGATCGAGCCAAAATGGCCATCGCTGCGGTATTCAACCCGATACAATCCGGGCACATAAATCCCCCTAATTCCGGCGAGTTCACGGAGCAATTCGCTCTTTTTACCGGAGCCCCCCTTCTTCCACTGACGAAAGGCTTCGGCCAACTCCACTATCACCTCTTCCCCTTCGCCCAGGACGAAAAGGTCAATGAAGTCGGCCATCGGCTCCGGGTTGAGGGCACAGCTTCCTCCGGCGATCACCAGCGGGTCAGAGTCACTCCTTTCGGCGGCGAGAACAGGGATTTGTGCCAGATCGAGCATGGTAAGCACGTTGGTATAGGTGAGTTCATATCCCAGAGAAAAGCCGATGATGTCAAAATCGCGCAGAGGGCGTTTGGATTCCAGGCTGAACAGGGGAATACCCGTCCGGCGCATCTGGGCTGCCATATCTGTCCAGGGCGCAAAGACCCGTTCGGCCAGTACTTCAGGCCTCCGGTTCAAGAGAGAATAGAGGATCGATACCCCCATGTTGGACATACCGATCTCATAGGTATCAGGATAGGCAATAGCGATTCGGACATCGACTGAGCCCCAATCTTTTCTGATGCTGTTCCACTCACCGCCAGTGTAGCGAGCGGGACGGGTGACGTTAGGCAGAATGCGGTCCAGGTCAAGCATTTTCACTTCCTTTGGGCAGCCTCAATATTATAGCTGTTCATTTGAGCCAAGTGCAAATCATGGGTTCGGCGGACATCTAATTTGGGGCAAGCCCAATTTAATCCGTGGATTCTTTGAGGGCATAGCCCATCTGTCTTTGCGAGGAGCCACAGGCGCGGAGGCTATTCACCCTCACCTTTATCCTCTCCCATCGAGGGAGAGGAATATTCTCTCGCCCCTTGAGGGAGAGAGTTAGAGAGAGGGGGTAATGCGGAGATTGCTTCGCTCACGCTCGCAATGACGTTTAACTTTTCGTCTTTGCGAGGAGCACAGGCGACGAAGCAATCTCAGGCAATCGGAGAGATTGCCGCGCTCCGCTCGCAATGACATTTAATAGTGAGTAGCAAATCGGGTATAAATAGATTCGACCATAGTTGTGAATCCACGGTTTAAGAAGCCCATCCGTCACAGAGACGCATAATTTCAGGAGTGCTATAATTAGCGAGAACAAAATAACCCGCCGGACGCGCCGGATAGCGTTGTCCCGATAAATTCTTGCCGCTTTATTACTGATATGGAAAATCTGCTTGCTCCTCACAGGGTCCTGGATTTAACCAGCCGGAGTGGCGCTTTTTGCGGCAAGTTGCTGGGCGATCTCGGCGCAGACGTTATCAAGATAGAGCAGCCCGGTGGTGATGGGGTGCGCCTTGGAGGTCGGCACTATCAGGATTGTGCTGATCCGGAAGGGAGCCTCGATTGGTTGGCGTTTAACACCGGCAAGCGAAGCATCACGCTGGACATCGAGACTGCCGAGGGAAGAGATATCTTTCTCACCCTGGCCAGGCGAGCTGATTTTGTTCTGGAATCCTTTGCTCCGGGATACATGACCGGCCTTGGCCTCGGCTATCCGGAACTGAAACGGGTCAACCCTGCAATCATCATGACTTCCATTACTCCGTTCGGGCAGAGCGGCCCCTATAAAGATTACCGGGCAACGGACCTGATCTGCACCGCGATGGGAGGCTCCCTGTATATCGTCGGTGATGAAGATCGCTCTCCGGTTCAGATAAGTTCGGGACAATCTTACTATCATGCCGGTGCCCAGGCGGCAGTGGGTTCGCTGATCGCGCATCACTGGCGGAAGAAAACCGGGGAAGGACAGCATGTAGATGTTTCGATTCAGGAATCCATCATGTGGACATTGACCTATCCCCTCATCTATGCCTATGCCGGCGGGACCGTTTTCCGCCGGGCGGGGAACTATCAGCAGAGAGCGGGTGGCATGCGCTACCGGCGTATTTATCCATGCAGGGACGGCTTTGTGTGCTGCGCCCTGGGAGTCGGGTTGATGGTAGGCCCGATGCAGGCCAGGCTGGTGGAAGCAATGGACCGGGAAGGCATGGCCGGCAACATGGCCGGGACGGACTGGCGCTCCCTGAGCATCGATGAAGTCCCTCAACACAAGATCGACGAATGGGAAACGGCTATGGCCCAGTATTTTATGCGCCACACCAAAGCCGAGCTTCAGGCGCTCTCGCTCAAGCACCGCCTGCACGTTGTCCCTGTCAGGGATATCAAGGAGGTTTCCGAGTACGAGCAGCTTCGCCACAGGAATTATTGGGCTCGCCTGGACTATCCCCACCTTGAAGCCGAAGTGACCTGTCCCGGCCAGTACTTCACCTCCGGCGAGGTCGGAGGGCGCGTATCCCGCCGGGCGCCGGAAATCGGTGAACATAACATGGATATCTACCAGAAGGAACTGGGGTTTTCTCCCGACCGTCTGCACCAGCTTGAAAGAAATGGTGTCATCTGATGACGAACAAGGGACTTCCGCTTGAGGGATTGAAGGTGATCGAGCTGTGCTGGCTTTTTGCCGGGCCGATCGTCTGCAAGATGCTGGCCGACCACGGGGCTGAGGTGATCAAAATCGAGTCGCCGCACAAGCCGGACGACGTCAGAGGATATGGGCCGTACAAGGACGATATACCGGGTGTAAACCGCGGCCCCATCTTTGCCAACTACAACAGCAGCAAGCTGGGGATGACCTGTGATCTCAAAAACCGACGCGGACTTCAAATAGCAAAACAACTCATCGCCAGGGCAGATGTGGTGGTCGAGAGCTTCAGCCCGGGCGCACTGGAGCGGCTGGGGCTGGGCTACGAAGAAATGGCAAAGCTGAAGCCGGATATCATATTGGCCAGCATTTCAATGCAGGGCAAGACCGGTCCCTATGCCGATCAACCCATGTTCGGCACCCAGTTACAGGGAGGCGCCGGCTTTTGCAGCCTCACCGGCTGGCCGGATCGTCCCCCGCTGGCCCTCCCAACACCGCTGACCGATTTCATCCAGCCGATGTTTGCCTTGACGGCGATTCTGGGCGCACTGGAATACCGTGATCGGACGGGGCGAGGACAGCATATCGATGTTTCGCAGCTTGAGGCAGGCCTTCATTTCCTGACGCCGCCGCTACTCGATTACACCGTCAATCATCGAATTGCCGGGCGCGTCGGAAATCGTAACCGTGACGGCGCTCCGCACGGCGTTTACCCGTGCAAAGGCGAGGACCGATGGTGCGCTATCGCCGTATTCAGCAACCGGGAGTGGCAGGCTTGTTGTGAAATTATGGACAACCCTGAGTGGTCGAAAGAACCAAGGTTTGCCTCTCTGCCTGCCCGAAAGGATAACGAGGATGAACTGGATTCGCTCATCGCAGCATGGACAGTAGACTTGTCACCTCAGGAGGTAATGATCCGGATGCAGGCTGCGGGAGTGGCAAGCGGGATGGTCCAAAACGGACCGGACCTGCTTGATGGTGATCCCCAATTGGCATACCGCGAACACTCTTGTTTACTCGATCATCCTGAAATGGGAAAACACATCACAGAGAGAGCCCCTTTCAGATTCTCCGCTACACCAAGTTCACCACGATGGCAAGCGCCATGTCTCGGCGAACACAATGAGTTCGTGTGCAAAGAGATTTTGGGAATGAACGACGCCGACTTCATGGACTTGTACCAGTCAGGTATCTTTGGTTAGCAAAATCAAAGGCTGCCCAGGCTTTTCTATGGGAAAGCCATGACATGGTAGACTCATAATCCCAGGCGCATAGCCCATTCCCCGCAATATCAACGGTATCACTCGTAGTTTTGCACGAGACTCGACCAAGAATAGGATTTCATCAGGTATGCATTTTGTGGCGCTGCAAGATCAATTGGGTGACTTGGAGCGCCGAGTTGGCCTCAACGTCCTGATAGGAGCCATCCACCTCAGTCGTCTGACCGACAAAGTAGAATCCTTCCAGCCCATCAAGATGAAGAGGGCTTTTTGGCGTGGGCTTCCAGTAAGAAGCGGTCGGCCAAATCTTATACCACTGGTAGCTTGTCCATTCAGTGATTTCATCCAGGTCAGAATAATACTGGCGTATATATTCGTGCACTACTTGCAGCCTAGCTTTTCCCGCCTCAAAGGATTCGAGAAGCGGGTCGATGATCCCATCGATGCATAACAGAATGCTGATCAGGTGCTTCCCATCCGGCGCCTGTTTGGCCGAACTCAATGATGGAATATACCATCCGTCAGGCAGTAACTGCGTATATTGATTCCAACACATATGATGTTCCGGTTGTCCGGTGGCCCTTACGGTGGGCAGCCGACTCACTCCGAGGTTGAGGCCCATGAGATCGCCCCCGGTATAGGCCTGCTTCATTTTCAAGGCATTCTCAATCAGTTCCGGGGGGAGATACTTCTTATTCAGCGCATCGATGACATCCCAGACAGGATGGCTGAAAATTACTATCGGCGCACGGAACTCCTGAACCGTCTGTGTCCTGTCCCGGGTCACAATGCCGGTGATTTTCTTGTCTTTAACCGATATCTCCACCGTCTGGAGCCCCAGTTTGATCTCCCCGCCATGTTGTCTGATTACCCTGGCATAGGCCTCCGCTACACCCTGAAGACCACCTACCTCTAAATCATTGACCTTGTAGATATCAGTCGGGTTTCTCAGGAAATGGATCCAGCGACCTACTGAGATTTCCTCCATCGGCAGGGCAAACAATATCTTGGCATTACGTTCAAAGGCTTTGTGCAACTCCGGCTCGACATTGGCAGCCAGCCATTCCTTGAGCGTTACGTTCATCAGTTTCTCTGGGTCCTGTTCGGCAAGTCCTCCCTGTATGGTCACGAATTTCTCCGTTTCACTCGCCGAAAGACCAAGTATGCCCATAAGAAATTGGATCATGGCCTCGGGTTCAGCAGACCAAGACACAATTTTGTCGGACCTTTCATGAACACGTACGTTAGGACTTATAGGCCCCACCAAGGCAATTTCGGCTCCGGCCGCCTCGGCCGCCTTCAGGCCATATTGTCCCGTTTGAGTCATTACCAGGAAGTTATCGGAGAAAAAGTCCTTGGCATCCCGGTGTCCCCAGTCCAGCCAGTACCCATTCCAGAGGGTGTTTCCGAAACGCCCCCCGATTTGATCGATCTCCTCAACAACCACCGTCTTAAGCCCATTTTTAGCTAGGATGGCGGCGGTGATCAGGCCCGCATAACCGGCACCTACCACGATAGCGTCATACTTGGCAATCCCAGTTGAAAACACACTAGATACTGATTTCATTTCACTCCCTTTTTCTGGCGCTGCAAAATCAATTCTGCGACCTGGAGCGCCGAGTTAGCTTCAACATCTTGAAACATACCAGCTACCTCAGTGGTGCTGCCAGCAAAGTAAAGCCCATCCAACCCATCAAGCTTAAGTGGACTTCGGCGGGCTGTGCCCCAATAATTAGAGGTTGCCCAGATCTTGTACCACTGATAGCTTGCCCATTCGGTTATCTCGTCCAAGTCAGAATAATACTGGCGGATATAGTTGTGCACGGTGAGCAGTCTACCTTTCGCCTCCTCAAACGACGCATAAGTCCCGGGAGTGCTCGTTAGAATATTGACCAGGTGCTTTCCTGGGGGCGACTGCTTTTCAGAACTCAGAGTGGGGATATACCATCCATCAGGAATTTCTTTCGTAAATTGGTTCCATCCTATATAATCTTCTGGCTGACCCGTCGCTCTTACGGTGGGCACCCGGCTCACTCCTATGTTGAGTCCCAGCAAGTCCCCCCTCGAGTAATAGGCCTTCACTTTCTGAGCGTTCTCTATCACATCCGGAGTGAACCGGCTTTTATCCACCACCCCTAAGACCTCCCAAAAAGGAAGGCTGAAAACCACCTCCGGCGCATGAAACTCCTGGACAGTATTGGTTTTGTCCCGAGTCACAATACCGGTAACTCGTTTATCTTTCACCGATATCTCCACAGTTTGGAGCCCTAATTTGATCTCCCCACCGTGTTTTCTCACGACTCTGGCGTAGGCCTCCAGCAGACCCTGCAAGCCACCTATTTCCGGATCATTGATCTTGTAAGTGTTGATTGCACTCTTTGCGGAATGCATCCACCGCCCCACCGAGTTCTCCTCTACGGGCTGGGCGAAATGTACCTCCGCAATTCGGGAAAAGGCATTATGCACATCTGCATCCGCCTTACCCCTCAGCCAATCTCCCATTGTTGCTGCCATAAATTTTTCCTCGTCGCCTTGAGCGAGAGTACCCATGAGTGTCAAGAAACTCTCCACCTTATCTCCAGGAAGATCAAGCACTTCCTTGGCAAATTCTATCAGAGAGTCTTTCTCCCCAGAAAAGGATACAATCTTACCAGACCTCAGATGAACCCGAACATTAGGGGTTATAGGCCCAACTAACGCGATTTCGGCCCCAGCGGCTTCGATCGCCTTTTTGCCATACTGACCCGGCTGAGTGATCACTAAGAAATTATCGGAAAAACAATCTTTGGCATCCCGGTGCCCCCAGTCCAGCCAGTACCCATTGTATTGGCTGTTTCCGAAACGCCCTCCTATCTGGTCCAGTTCATCCACGACGACCGTTTTGAGCCCGTTTCGGGACAGGATAGCGGCGGTTATCAGGCCAGGATAACCGGCACCTACTACAATAGCGTCATAAGTGGCAATCCCCGATGAAAGCACACCATGCGCTGATTTCATCTCGCTCTTCATCTCACTCCTTTCGGCATAGGTTGCATATTATACAGCGGAACCGCTCCCAAGAAACCATGCAGGTTAGACATGCCGTCCGTGCCGATCTTGAGGGATCATATTCAATCCCTGGACTTTTTTCTATCTAAATTCACATCGGACAGCGCCTTCCGAGCACGATACACTGTGTGCCAGCTATTTATTCAGCCAGCACAAGTTTGCCGTCTTTGAATTGCATGATCGTCCCAGCGCTGGTGTTAGTACCATCAGGGTTGATGGTCATCGGTCCTCCTGGAGCATCCCAGTGTAGGTTACCCGATCGGGCCGCCTGCGCTATCTTTGCCGGGTCATCAGAGCCAGCCAGCTCTATAGCCTTGATGGCTGTCCAGATGCAGGTATAGTGGAATACATTAGTTGGAGTGGGAACCTTGCCCTGTACCTCCATCCAAGCTTGCTCAAATTCTTTAGAGCCGGGGTAAGGCAGCCCAGGCGACCAGAGGAGCCAATGGTAGGTGCCCTCAGCCCCCTTCATTTTCAAGGCAAGACCGCTTGACGACGCTTCGGCGCCCAAAAACTTGGTATTACCCCAGCCGCCTAGTTCAGCTATCTGCTTTAAGATAGTAGCCATTGCTGCATCACTTGCAAGGTCTGCAATAAAGACGTCCGGGTTGGCGTACTTCATCTTGGTAAGGTAGGAAGAAAAGTCGGAGGTACCTGCAGAGATGAACTCCTCGTAGACGATCTTCACTCCGGCGGCCTGCAGTTTTTGCCGATACAGCTGCGCGCTCTGATGTTGCTCCGTCGAGTCATCAACCATAAGGCCTACCGTTTGGGGCTTGAGTTTGCTCAAAGTAAAATCTGCCACTTGCCCTACGACCGCAACCCGACTCGGTTGCGTGGCGAGTATTGTATACGGTCTGCTACTTACGTCTTCCGGCGAATTACCTATATCGAACAATGGTACCTTGGTTTCTTCAGCCGTATCGGAAGCAGCGTTGATAAGGGCTGACATGGCCCCACCCCAAACAACTGCTGACACCTTATTTTGAAGGGCCAATTTGGTATAGCCGGCAACTGTTCCACCTGCAGTCCCGCCATCGTCAGCCTTCACGAACTCGATAGATCTGCCTCCCAGGATACCCCCCATCTTCTTCAACTGGTTTTGAACCACAGCTACTGCTTGGTCGCTCAGCACACCGGCCATGGCAATCGGGCCGCTGTAAGAATTAAGGGCGCCGATCTTTATCGGCTCTTTGGAGACAGTCGGTGCGGGCGTTGTGGCCGCAGGGGTTGTCTTTACCGGCGTTGTTGCAACAGGAGTTGTAGCTGACGGTGTGGGCGTTTTCTCTCCATTATCACCGCCACAGGCTGCCAGTATCGGCACTATCAAAATCAACACTAAAAGCAGCGCCATGACTTTGTACCAAAAGGTAATTTTCCATGAGACCATGTCAATCCTCCCTTTGATGAAATTTGGAGTATCTTATCAGATTGATTTCATAATGTCAATTACTTATGAACACATATGGCATAATAACGGTATGACATCATAATATTGAATACTATCACCACTTACTGATATAATTATTGTGTAATCTGTCTATTAATCTAGCGCAAGTGCTACAAATGAAGGCTCTCCAAGGACGATGTGATAATTGACACTGCTCAGGTTATAATTGGCATGGATATTGAGACGACTGAGGGATCATTGGAGTTTGATCCCGAAGGTAACATATCAGGGCCGAATCCAGTACAATGAATTAGGGAACCTCTGATCAAGTAGTGCAGGAGGTGTCCTCCTGCCGAGGGTCTGGGGGTGTCCCCCAGATTCCCTTCTCTTCCCCCAAGATTTGGGAATAGGGGGTTGATTCGCGCTTAATCAGAGCTTCCCTATAATATAGGAGATCATATATGCCGCTAGATGAACTCGATCTAATGTTGATGAAGGAACTGGAAATCAATGCCAGGCAGGGGGCTCATGTCATTGCCAAGAAGCTGGGGGCAAATAGAACGACGGTTGATAATCGACTTAAGAGGCTGATAGAGAAAGGTGTCGTAAAAATCAGGACTATCACTAATCGTGAATCTCTGGGATACAAATTGCTCTATGTGATAAGGATAAACGCACGCCCTGGGAAATCTGCTGCCGTGGCAGATCAACTGGTCCCGATTCAACCCATCAAGTATGTTGCTTTGACTACAGGTCGTTTTGACATCCTAACATGGGCGCTTTTTCGAGATAGCTCAGAACTAATGCGTTTCTTATCAGAAGACTTGGGTAACATACCAGATGTGGCTGACATTGAAACAATCATATCGTTTCAACCTGTGAAGAACACTTGGCGATACTTCACGCCTCAACCGGATACCACAGAGCTCGTAACGGATGAGGCCACAATGAACGATTTTTCGGAATTAGACTTGGTTATAATCAAAGAGATGGAACTGGCTCCCAGGCAAACGATGACTGATCTTGCCAGAAAAGTCGGCAGCAACCGTGTAGCGGTAACCCGGAGATTTCAGGAACTCTTGGGTGGTGGGATTATGAAATTCGTCAGCGTTGTTGATCCCAAGGCCTTGGAATACACTGTTGAAACAGTTCTATTGGTCACGGTCAAGCCCGATAAAATCCAGGTTGTGGCAACTGAACTGGCGCATTTCAGCCGGCTGAAGCACATTAGCTTGATCACCGGAGACAGCCAGATATATATCTCGGCATCATTTAAGGATATCCCCGAACTGCATGATTTCCTCAGCAATACGCTGAGCCGGATTCCCGAGGTTTTGCGATATGAGAATCTCCACGTCGTGAAGGAATTGAAATACTCCATCACGGTTTTGACCTGACGTCACTATGTGGTGAGAAACAAAGACAAACAGCCCTACGTTCCTTCATTAGACCGTGGATCCTCTACACTTAGTGAGTTCGCGCAGGTCAAAGCATACGAACACCCACTGGTTGATATTGGCTGAGGGAACTGGTTTGTTCAAAAATGCAACTCAGGTATTCATCCTGTTTGCGTTGGCCAATTTGTATCTGGTTCGCAGGGATTTGCTGATGATGAGGGATGTCTGCCCGAAACCATGGAAATCCCCGTAAAAAGGGGTGTTCAGACGGCGGAGCCACCGAAAAACCACCCTTGAACGTCATTTTGCGGAGGGAATTTCGCTGACTCGCTCTTTTCATCAACTTGATCAGAGGTTTCTTGGAAGGCCAATGTTATAATGGAAGGATAGAAAGACGTTACTCGGACAGGATCCTACGTGCAGGAGAAGAAATGAAAAAGGTGCAGAAGTCATTCAAGACATTTGAACCCGATGAAATGGATATGAAGCTGGTGACGGAATTAGAAGTTGATGCCAGACAGAGCACTTATGCTCTCGCCGCTAAGCTTGGTACAAGTCCTTCGACAGTTTTCAGGAGAATGCAGAAGCTCATAGATGCAAAAGTCATTATCATTGCTGCTGTGACTAACCCGCCAGCTATGGGATTCAAAACGGCCGTATTAATAGGAATCAATACCCGTCCTGGGAAAAGCCTTCAGGCGGCCAAGCACATAACCTCTCTCCGGAGCGTTGGATCCATGGGCTTCCGCTATCTCAGTACCTGCACAGGTCCGTACGATCTACTGTATTTCACTGTCTTCCGTACCCCGGCGGAGTTGCTCCGTTTTGTCGACAAGGAGTTGACCGTAGTTCCCGATTTGATAAATATCCAGGTGATGCCGGTCTTGAGAATCGTGAAGAATTCGTGGATGCATGTAGGTAGTAATACGAGTCTCTATGAAGAACCATCAGATTGTCACTTTGATCAATCGGATATTGACTTAATAGAACAACTGATAGGCAGTCCCAGAGAAAGCGCTACCAGTCTGGCTAGGAAAATCGGAATGAGCAAGGCGGTGGCAAGCAAGAGACTACAAGCGCTTCTGGATCGCAATGTCGTAAGCGTGCTCTGTATTGCCGATCCAACGATCTTTGGTTATCATATCAGTGCTGGAATATGGGTCAAAGTTCTTCCTGGCAATGAAATCAGCATGGTGGCTGAAACTGTGGCTTCCTACCCAAAAATCCAGCAAGTTACCATACTCGGTGGACTTTTTGATATGTTCCTGCACTGCAAATTCCAAGACTTGAATGACTTGAATGATTTCTTGGTTAATGAATTGGGTAATGCCCCCGGTATCATGCGCCTCGAGACGATGCTCGAATTTAGGCTCCCAGACAATCCTTTCTCCATTATCTTTGGATGACGCAATGGCACATTGCATATGTTATCGATAAGGTCTGTAATAGACTCCGATAGGGGGCTATTATGAGACGAATTACAATTAGCAATCCAGAAAAAGCGAGAATAATTATCAAAGATGAAATTCATCGCACCTAGGAGACCCGGCTCCAACATCGGCTTCAACGCATATTGCTCATCACAAATGAGCAATATGCGTTGATATTGTTGCGCTTTTGGTGATAGCTCGCGAGCAGTTCAATACTGGGTTAAGCGTTATAATGAAGCTGGGATCGATGGCTTGCGTGATCCCACGCGGATTGGAAGGAATCACAGTCTTTTGCCGGGTGACAAGGCCATTCTGGCGCAAGACTTGCGCTGTTCCCCTCGGGAATTCGGATATACGCAGAATCTGTGGGACGGCAAACTCTTGAGTCATCAACTCGAGTCATCACCTGAAGGAAAAGTTTCATGTTGAATTTAAGGTTCGGCAACGCCAGAATCTTTTTCATCAGATGGGCTTTCGCTGGAGAAAACCCCGTCCAGTGATTGCCAAGTTGGACAAGAAGGCCCAAGAGGCATATAAAGCAGGAGGGTCTGGCAGGCGACGAACAGATAGAGATGTGGTTCATGGATGAATGCCATTTCCAACAACATGGCTCCCAGCTGGCTGCATGGTTTTCACCGGAAAAAAAGACCCGGTGGTAAGTACGTAACAAGGTCGGCATTATCGGTGCAGTGCGAGCCAATGATGGCACTCTGGTCACATACGAACACGACAACTTCAATACCATAAACACCGAGTCATCCCTAACTGGATTAGTCAAATACAGAGGCCTCCAAGGCTACAGGGATGACTCTCTCTCCTCCCACCCACTGGACGCCCTGAGCTACAAGTGACTCCCTGGCACCGTCTGTCGCCGGACGCCGTCTATGCAGGTCACCTTGGTGTATCCCATGCAAATGTGTGAGGGATATCCCTCGTGCCACCCTTGCCCTTGTTCGGTTTCTCTATCCCTTTTCGTGTCGTGATGCTCCTATAGATGTTAAGCCTATTGAACGATATTCGGTTTGCTCAGACCACGGAGGATGGCGGCGTTCGCTAGGTGGTCGCCACCACGATTAAGGCGGTGCCGATTAGTTTTGCCGGACGAAGCAGGTATAGGACTCACCTCGCATAAGGCGGCAAAAGCCACCCCGGATTTGAGACGCTCAGGGTTACTGCCCGCAGTGACCAGGAGCACGGCAGCAGTGTCAGGTCCAATGCCAAAAGACTCCATCAGCCGCGGGGCAAACGCTGCCGGAAGCCGCGCCAGATGGACGTCGAGAGCTTCGATCTCCCTGGTAAGCTGGATGTGACGCCGGGCTAAAGACCGCAAAGCGTACTTGGCCGCTGATGTCGGCGTTAGCGGTTGCCCATGACGCCACCTCGCACAACGGCGCAAGCAATATGTCTTAAAATTGCAATAATGAGACGCATTAAGGTGTTATACATGCATTGTAATAACTATTTATTGCAATAATTGATATGATATTGACATATTAGGCGGTGTGTGCTATTATGGCGAAATCAAAGGGAATAGTGTCCCGAAAGTGGTGGAAACACTACCAGTACTGATGAAAAACGTCAGAGTTCCCCGGAGTTCGAATCTCTTTTTCGCTGGGAATCACGAAGCCGAACTAAGGTTTTTCAACAGCCTCACTAGTGTCTCGTGCAGTTAAAGAGCCTACTTAAGGCATTGGTTGTGTCATATAGGATATGGTATGGCACGACAAGCACAGGATATACCCTTGATCGGACCTGACAGGGACGAGTTGGATTCATAGGGATCTACGCCGCACCGCATGGCACAGCGGGCCCGCATCATCATGAGTGCAGAGGATGTGCAACCAAGGATGATCGCCGCAAGAGTAAGAGTTGGTGTCTCAGAGGCGGTGGTGCACAAGTGGCGGGGTCGCTTCCGCGAGGAAGGTCTCTCTGGGATCAGGGATCGCTGCCGACCGGGCAAAGGAGAAACTTAAAGCTCTACGTATTAACCAAACAGGACACTAAGTTTGGCAGTAAAAGGCAAGGGACCCCGATTTTCAGGAGAAGTAAGCGATTTCAACCAATTACATTTTCCTGCGGCAGATGGGACAACGATGAGTATCTTTTTTGGTGAAGGAGATTAAGCGTTCTCTTCAGGAGGCAAAGTTAGTCATCTGTTTCATCCTGGAAAAAGAAGGTTCGAAATGACACAGAGGAAAAGGGCTTGTTACCAAATCCTGGCTTTGGTCTTAGCGGTGGCGCTGATTGTGCCGATACTGGCAGCCTGTGGCGATGCCGGAGACAAGACGTCTCCGGTTACAACAATGCCGGTAAAGACAACTCCAGCCGCAACAACCCCAGCAGCGACAACTCCCACAGCGACTGTCTCAAAAGAGCCGGTGAAGATCGGGGTGATAATCGACTACAGCGGCCCTGGCGCCGTGGCCGGCTTTCTAGCAGACGGGGCTATCGAGTTTGCGGAGTGGTACTGGAATGAAAAACAAGGCGGCATCAATGTTGGTGGAGTCAAGCGGCCGGTGAAGTTCCTCAAATACGACAACAAATGCCAGGTCGCAGAGGCAGCAGCAGCCGCAAAGAAGGCGTTGCTCGACGGATGTGTGGCAGTCACCATGGGAGGGATTAGCGGTCAGTTTGGCTATCCCATTGCCGATGTTACTGACCCGGCGAAGGTGCTCTATGCAACCTTCCTGAGTAACGCGGATATTCTGGATAATTACCACTTCACGGTCAGCGCATTTATCAACGTGGAAGCAAGGCTGGACATGATTGCCAAGTTGATTGTCGAGAAACTGAAGCCCAAGACCGTCGCTATGTTTGGTCACAATCTAGACATCGACCGCGATAGCATGAAACGCATTAAAGAAAAAGTTTTGGCTCTTGATCCTGGGATAAAGATCGTTTATGAGGAGTACTATCCGCTGGATACAAAGGATTTCTCACCCTACCTGACAAAGATCAAGTATGAGAATCCAGACGTACTTCTGACGTACTCTGCTAATGATGCCTATATGGCAATAGCCAAACAGATGATGGATCTTGGCGGTTGGCGTGACATCAAGCTCGTTGCCTCTACTGAGGCGGGTGCCTTTCCAAAAGTCGAGAAACATCCCGGTGCGCAGGGCTGGTATGTACCGCTATGTTACCTGCAGGGCCATGGGACACCGGCACAGATAGAATTTGGGCAGCTTTGGGCGGAGAAGAATGGTTCAGCGCCCTCTTCAAACCATCCTGTGATTATTAGTCCCTTGGTGGCTGCGATAAAGGCGATCGAGCTGGCCGGCACCGATGACCGGGCCAAGGTGGCCGAGGCTGCCCGGTCGGGCAAGTTGGAGTACGATTCTCCCCTGGGATACCTGAAAATCGGCACGGACGGCAAGAGCAACATAACCGGTTTCTATGTCCAGGTGCTGGATGGAAAGTTTGTGCTTGTTGAATGAGAGAGACTCGGCTCACCATTAGTACCTATCTGAATCCGTGAAGTCAGACTTGAGTACCTTCATCCACAAGGTGAAATAGCTGCAGTTGTGCTCGCGGATTCAAGGAATATCATAATATAGAATGCGGGGTACAAAATGAAGATCGGAACTGAAGCAGATGCATTGCTTAGTGATCGGGTGAAAAGACTGAAGGATAGCTTGCTCACACAGCAAGTAAGGCTGTCCTGCGAACGAGTGAGAGCCCTTCTTGACGCTTGGAAGGAGTCAGAGGGATACCCAGCCGTCATAAGAAGCGCCAGAGTTCTTGATAAATACTTACGGGGGATGACCCTTTACATCGACGAGAATTCCATAGTCGGTAGCCTGACCAAGTATCGGAATGGCGTCAATCCTTATCCGGAGTGGGCCGCTGCCGTTCTTAAGGAGGGGGTCCAGCATTCTGCCGCTGGTGCCGGGGTGAAAATCGATCCGGCGGACATCCCGCTCATCGATGAGTGTGTGGACTACTTTTCCACGCGGTGCCTCAATTATCAAGCCCTCCAAGCTTACCGTCGCAGACACCCCGAGATCCCAACTGATGATCTAAGAACCGCCTTGCTGTGGATAGAGCACCCAGCTTGGGAACCTATTGGGGGCACTACCGTTGACTTCGGGAAGGTGCTCAACATCGGCCTGGAAGGGGTGATCGAGGAGGCCAAAGCAGAGCTGGCAAAGCTATTTCCCGGATATCTCTCTGATTTCCGCCGGAAACACTTTCTAGATGCTGTGATCATTGTCTGTGAAGCCGTTATAGCATGGGCTGAGCGTTATGCCGATCTTGCTGCCGATATGGCAGCCAAGGAAAAGGACCTTCAAAGGAAGCGGGAACTGGAGGAGACAGCCCGAATCTGCCGTCGGGTTCCGGCCAAGCCGGCCACAAGCTTCCGCGAGGCCCTTCAGTCCTTTTGGGTTATTCATCTGGCAACTACGATGGAAGCCCATCAGATCGGCTTTTCTCCGGGTAGATTTTGCCAGTACATGTATCCTTTTTACAAGATGAGTAAGGATCAGGGCATGAGCCGGGAGGAAGCCTTAGAATTGTTGGAGCTTCTCTTTATCAAGTTCACTGAGACTCAACGTTATTGCCATGCCATTCACTTCCAAGGCACTCAACTGCACCAGGGGCAAAACCTGAATATTGGCGGACTGACCGCGGAGGGCGAGGACGCCACCAATGAGGTTGATTTCCTGGTGGTGGAAGCCTATAAGCGGGCCCGACTGATCCAGCCTAGTCTGACCCTTCTCTGGCACAATAAGTTGTCCCCGGAATTTATGAATGCAGTCTTGGACCTGTGCAAGACGGGATTAGGTCAGCCCGCATTCGTCAATTGTGATGTGTCTATTCTCCGGCTGCTGAACAAACACGGCAAGAACGGCATGACTTTGCAAGAGGCACGCGCCTTCAACGTAATTGCCTGTGTCGACGCGGTTGCAGCCCATGCCGCGGATAATGTCTGGGAGACGCCTATTAACATGCCCAAGATACTGGAGGTGACGCTCAACAACGGCAAGGACCCCCGTACTGGACTGCAGCTCGGCCCTAAGTCCAGGGAGGCAAAGGACTTTCGCACTTACGAGGAGTTGAACCAGGCCCTTAGAAAACAGCTTGAGTTTTATCTGCCGGCGTTTCGAGAGGTTAACCTTACCTGTATGAACTATGCCACAGAGATGCATCCCATGCCCCTGACCTCGGCGCTAATAGATGATTGCATTAAGCGAGGCAAGGCATTGATTGATGGCGGAGCAAGGTATCCCACTGGCGATGGGGCTTGCCCCGTGGGGATGATCGATCTTGCCAATTCCCTGGCAGCGATCAAGAAGATTGTTTTTGAGGACAAAAAGCTCACCATGCAACAGGTCATGGATGCCTTGCGAGCGAATTTCAAAGACGATGGGCATTTGGAGGTGCAGCACCTGTTGCTCCAGGCGCCTAAATATGGCAACGATGATGACTATGCCGATTCCATTGCCAAGGAGTGGTATGACTTCTTCTGTGAGGTGCACAACAGGACAAAAACCCATCTGGGTGAAGATAGCATCATGCCTTATGCCTTGTCGGTGTCAGTGCACCTTCTGTTTGGTGCTGTAGTCGGCGCCCTCCCCTCCGGCAGAAAGGCGTTTGTGGCGTTGACTGACGGCGTGATTTCAGCTACTCCGGGCACTGACCGGTCGGGGCCTACCGCTCTGCTCAATTCGGCGGTCAAGGTGCTGGATCCCCAGAAATACGCTACCACGTCCAGTTTAATATAATGGATTCAAAGACATTGAGGGAGGCACAACTCCATCCTGAGGATTATCGAGGGCTAGTTGTGAGGGTAGCCGGCTACAGTGCTTACTTTGTCGGGCTCCACCCAGCTATACAGAATGAAATCATAGCGCGCACAGAGTATGAACGTTGTTGACAGTTCCTGGGGAATAGCGCCTTACTCAAGCCGGGAGCCTATGTATGGAATGAAGAGAGAGGCGTATGGATGGCAAGCCATGTCCAGTCGGTAAACAACGGCCCATATCTGAGCTACGAAAAGATGGGCCTCCAGCAATTGATACGCCAGCGGTTGGCAGAGGTTGCTATTGAGATAGAGACAGTGCGGATCGTAATCCTCTGCTCCGTGAGGTGAATACTTATCCTTGGCCAGGCGATGGATGAAGAACCAATCGATTTTATCGAAGATCACTTGGGTCGGATCATCGAAGTCAAGAACAGAATTAAACAGCTTTCAAATGGCCGATTTTATAAAAATAAAAGAGGAGGAAAGTGAAATGATGTCGCGAAAAGGTAGTTTCTGGTGCTGATTGTGCCGATACTGGCAGCCTGCGGCAGCAGCAAAGAAAACACAGCTACCCCTGTGCCCACCACAGCACAAACCACACAGCCCCCAACGACAAC
>Ga0265296_1002445_pt1 | contig 18743 bp, 19 predicted proteins | sample MunlanPumphouse1_FD_189073 | JGI IMG/M metagenome (GOLD analysis project Ga0265296, IMG submission 189073) | Groundwater microbial communities from a municipal landfill in Southern Ontario, Canada - Pumphouse #1 | ecosystem: Environmental > Aquatic > Deep subsurface > Groundwater | place...
GTAAAACGCGTGTCATTGCGAACCCCGAAGGGGTGAAGCAATCTCTTTTTATGGGATTGCTTCGTCACTTCGTTCCTCGCAATGACACATTTACCCCACTCTATCGGTATGTGACACAGTCTGATTGCGAGCGATTTTTGCGAAGCAATCTTTTTGACTCCAGAAAAGATTGCTTCGTCGCTTCGCTCCTCGCAATGACACACTTAGCTTTGCTCGCAATGACACACTGTTAGCAGATCCTAGGCAGGAGCTCGCTGGCAAGCATATCCAGCAGGCGCTGGCTGCCAAAAATGGCCTTTAAGACTACTCTGTTTTTTGGGCTCTTCACCACACTGCCGATAATCGCGGCATTTTTACCTAGAGGGTGTTTCCTTAATAAGCCTAAAACCTGAGCGGCTTTTTTGGCGCTTACGATTATGATTGCCTTGCCTTCATTGGCAACATAAAGCGGGTCTATACCTAAAAGTTCTCCAGCTGCTTTTACTTGCCTTGCAATCGGAATTGTTTTTTCTTCAATGACAATGCCCAACTGCGCGCTTTGGGCAATTTCATTTAAGGTAGTAGCTACTCCGCCGCGGGTGGGATCACGCATGAATTTTATCCCGCTGCAGCGTTTCAGCAGCGGCACAAGCAGGCCGTTTAATGCCGCGCAGTCGCTTTTGATATTAAACCCTAAGTCCAGCTCTTTTCTTCTGGCTAAAACCGCCATGCCGTGCTGGCCGATTTCGCCGCTTAATATCACCTTATCTCCGGCTTTTATGTTTCTCACAGACAGCATTTTGCCTTTGAGGATTCTTCCTATGCCGCTGGTGTTGATAAAAATTTTATCTGCCGCGCCCCTCTCCACCACCTTGGTGTCTCCGGTAACTATGGAAACTTTTGCCTTTTTTGCTTCCCGGGCAATAGAATCAATAACGCGCTCTAAGATATTATAATCTAACCCCTCTTCTATGATCAGCGCTAAAGAAAGGTATTCCGGGACTGCCCCCAGCATTACTAAATCATTCACCGTGCCGCAAACCGCTAGTTTTCCTATGTCTCCGCCGGGAAACCACAAGGGGCTGACCACAAAAGAATCCGTGGTAAAGGCAAGCTGCTCTTTGTAATTTAAGAGCGCGCTGTCGCTTAGTTCTTTTAGAATAGGGTTATTTAATTTTTTCAGGAAGAGATCTTTGATTAAAGAGTGGCTTAGGCTGCCGCCGCTGCCGTGGCCGAGAAGAATTTTCATCAATTTACGCTTACCCCGCAGGTAAGTAAATCCTTTTTTAGCTGCTTTGCGCTTTTAAAGACAAAAGCCCTGATGCCTAATTTTTTGGCGCCGGCAATTAACTCCGGCCTGTCGTCGGTATAAAAGACGTCTTGGGGGCAGGCGGATAAGGCCTCTAAAGCCTTGCGAAAAATCTTCGGGTCGGGTTTAATTGCCCCCATGGCGCAAGAAGGAAAAACATGATGGAAGGCCTCCAGCACGGAAAAATTCCGCTTGATGAAATTAAGGTGCAGGATGTTGATATTGGATAAAATCGCCAAACGGTATTTAACTTTCAGCGCATTTGCCAGTTTATGCACGGCAATATTTTTTTCGCTTAAATAAAAAATCTCGTTCCAGATCGGCAGGAAGCTCCTATAGCTTAATTTTAGCTTAAGTGTTTTTTTTATCTCAAGGAAAAATTCCCGCGGGGTAATCTTGCCTTCTTCAAAAAGCCGGGTCAGCCGGGAATCAAAAAAAAGATTGTAGATTTCCTCGCCGGGCTTATCGGTAAAACAGGAGATCTTCTCTGCGGCAATACGGTGGTCAAAATCCAAAACCACCCTGCCTAAATCAAAGACAATTGATTTTATCCGGCGCGGGGACTGTTTCAATTTCCCTGCTCCTTTGATTTACGGAATAAATCCAGGAACCTGTCCTCGTATTCCTTATAAGCGTTCCATTTGTCTAATTCTGCTTTCAGGACAGTGGCCTTGGCAATATCCTGCCTGGCCTGCTCAAAAAGCCCCTCGATTTTCATTTTTACCGAAGCAGGCAGCTGGCTTAACTGGCTTAAAGTCCTTTTGATCTTTTCAATCTCTTCTTCTCCGATAGGCCCGGCCTGATCCTGTCCGCCGAGCTTAAAATAATCCAGCAATTTATTGATTTCCGCCTCCATATGGTGAATCTGTTCCAGCAAGCCCGAGTAATCTAGCTGTATGCCAAGAATCTTAGCTAACCCAGTCAAGGCAGCATAAGAGCCCTTGGGATTTTCAATCTGAATCGTATAAAGGGGAATCTCCCCTAACAGGCAGATCCCTTTTAAGCCCTCTCTTTTGGCAATGCCTAAGAACAACCCGTTCATGCCGCTGATCTGGCCTTCAAACAAAAGATTGAAGTGGTATTTTTTTAATTCGTTTTTCAGCTCAAGCGTGGTGGCGGTATACCAGACGCGCGGCTCCTGGGTATGGTCTATGGGCTGCGGCATGGAGGCAAGCCCGACCACTGTTTCGGCGTGAAAAGTTTTGCCCACATCAATTATCCGGCGGGAATATTCTTCAGCTTTAGCCAAATCCGGCTGGGCATTGCTTAAAAAAATAATCAAATCGTTCTTGCCGTCCTTATTTTTCCAAAAGTAGAATTTGTTCTGCGGCAGGCCCGGTTCGCTTAGAATCCCTTCCTGCACCACGCTGCCTGTGGAATAAAAAAAATCTTCCGCTGGTATCTGGGCAAATTCCTCGGCTTTAAGCTTATCCACCAGATAGCTGACCGCCTTAAAAGCCACTTCTCCCATTCCCGGCCAAGCCACAATTAAATACGGCTTTTTTAGCCGTGGCCTCTTGATAAATTTCACGCCTTCCATTATTTTTACCCTCCATTGCTGTCCAAATTAGTGTCATTGCGATCTCAGTGTCATTGCGAGGAGCGCATTTTGCGGCGAAGCAATCTTTTTGACTCTCAAGAAGATTGCTTCGGTCGCTTCGCTCCCTCGCAATGACACAAGGAAAGACTACCACCTCGCTCCGTTCCTTGATTAAAATTTGTAATTTTTTAGAAATTCTTCTAAAACTTGCGCGCCTTTATAGAGATTATCGATTTCCACATACTCATCGGCGGTATGCGCGCGGCCGCTGGTGCCGAACCCAAAAGCCACCGCCGGTATTGCTTTGCTCTGAAAAAAGGTGATTACGGTTGCCCCCTCGGAACCTTTAACCTGCGGGGCGATACGGAATTTTACCAAAGCCTTTTTTAAAGCCTTTACCAGCGCGTGGCTCTCGCTGATAAAATACGGTTTCTGGATCCCCTCGATTTTAATTTTATAATCTTGCGCGTATTTAGCTACGCGGGCTTTTAGTTTACGCAGTAATTCTTTGCCTGAATCACCGGGCAGGAAACGGAAATCCAGCTCCACCTCACAGTAATCCGCCACAATGTTTACTTTGTCCCCGCCTTTAATGGTGCCGGTATTAATCGTCGGCGGCCTTAAGTATTTATTCTGCAGGCGGCTGAATTTAAAATTTTTTAACTCAGCCAGTATCTTTACCGCGATATCTATGGCGTTCGTCCCCAGCCAGGGATAAGCGCCGTGCGCCCTCTTGCCCCGGATGATAAGCAAAAGATGCATCAAACCCTTCTGGGTAATGACAATTTCAAATTCATCCGAATCTAAAACCAAGGCAGCATCGGCCTTTAAAATACCTTTTTCCAGTAAGGGGATTAAGCCTAGGCCTGAGCCGCTTTCCTCATCTGCGGTAGCGGCAAGAATCAGATTATAGCCTAAAACCCGCTTTTCTTCAACAAGGCTATTGATTACCTCCAGAGAACAAGCTAAGTTACATTTGCAGTCAGTAGCTCCCAGGCCGTATAGGCGCTTATCTTTTATCACCCCGGAAAAAGCATCTATTTTCCAGCTTTTTCCCCTCGGCACAGTATCCAGGTGCGGCGTAATCAATAAAGAATGCCCGGTATTGCTGCCGCGTAACTTTGCCACGATATTACTACGCCTATTTTTGAAGGCGTAAATTTTTGCCTCCAGGCCTAATTTTCGCAAATAAGCTTTAACAAAAGCGGCAATGCGCGCCTCGTTTCCCGGCGGGTTTTCGGAATTGATGCTGATTAGTTTTCGCGTAAGCTTAATTAACCGTTCTTTATTAATCATAAGCCTAGAACCCGTAACTTAAGCTAAAGGCAAACGCTTCAGCATCGAAGAAGCTCCCCTCTAAATTTACCCAGTATTTCTCTGTCAACGGCAAATCAAGCCCGGCAATCAACCCCACACTCTCGCTTAAATCCGACTTTACTAATTTCCGAGAACCATCTTGCCAATGGATATAATCCCGGCGCGACCACCTTGCCCCCATATAGGGAGTGATTTTTTTGAAAGCGTAGGAGGCAAGCACGGAAAACTGCCAGTCATCAAGCACGGACTTATGCTTTACTGCTCCGATATAAATCGTTTTAGGATGAATGCTGATGTGTTGAAAACCAAAAACTGCCCTTACCGGGCCTTTCTCCAATAATTGCAAGCGAAAACCATAGCCGCCGCCTAAATAAGTAGGATAATCCAACTTTCCGCTGTCTGACCCGCGCAGTTTGATGTTACCGGCACCCCCTTTTAGATCTAAAGATAACCAATCAAAAATACCAAACGACACCAGCAAAAATTCCTGCTGGCTGAGTAATCTTCCGTAAGATTTTTCCAGGTTACTGCGAAAAATCGTATATGACTGTAAACCGGCGAAAAGCTGTTTCTGTTTAGGCAGCTTAGTGCCGTAGGCAGGCGCAGCGTAAGTAACAGTGGATAATGGATAATGGATAATGGATAGAAAAAAAATAACCCTAATTACTTTCTTCATTTTAACGGACATAAAAGGCACCTCGGTTTTGTCTTCAGGCAGTATTCTTTGCCTAATTTTACTAATAAGGCGTGAAATTCGTTGTATAATTTTACCTCATTTTTTAAATTACTCATAAATAAATTTTGCGTTTCTTCGTAGGATGCCCCTTCAGAGATAAAGCTATGGCGAGCGAGGATTCTTTTAGTATAAGCATCTACCACAAATGCCGGCTTAGCTAAAGCATAAAGTAAAATCGAATCTGCGGTTTCCTGGCCGATGCCGTTTACCTCCAGCAGTGCACGGCGCAATTCCTGCGCCGGCCTGGCGCGCATCTTGCTGATACTGCCCTGATAACGCTGCAAAAAAAATCTCAGGAAATTTTTCAGGCGCTTTGCCTTAATATTATAATACCCCGCAGGCCTAATCAGGCGCGCTAATTTTTCCGGCGGCATTCGATTTAGTTTGCGCGGGGAAAGCGCTAAATTATTTTTGAGGTTAACGATGGCCTTCTCTACATTCAACCAGTTGGTATTCTGAGTAAGGATAGCCCCCACCATTACTTCAAACGGAGTATCCCCCGGCCACCAGTGCTGCGGCCCAAAGCAACTAAATAATTTTTTGTAAATTGAGTTTAGAGTTAATTGCATTCTGTCATTACTGTCAAAATTAGCGCCATTTCAGTGTCATTGCGAGCGATTTTTGCGAAGCAATCTAATATTAGATTGCTTCGTCGCGCTTCGCGCTCCTCGCAATGACACAATTTACTGTCGCTCCCCGCAATGACACGGCCGAAATCATTCTTTAAGCTCCAGCGGATTATAATTATAATAAGCAAAAATAGCGTGGGCAGTGGCAGCCACTGACCCGGTAGATTTGCCTTTAGGCGTATACCAGCCATGGCCGGTATCGACAAAATCCTGCGTAGCATAAGGCAGGCAGCTTTCGCCTTGCCCCGAAGGCGAGGGGCTGGAAATTATCATCTTGGTTAAAGATACCAGGTACTCATCGGCTTTTAAGGCATAGGCGCGGGCCTTGGCAATCATCGCTAATTTATGGTAATATTCCGACATAATCTTAAAAGCCAACACCATCTGAGCAGTCCATTCCGTGGAAACTATTTTACCTCGCGCTAAATTACGCTGCGTGGCAAAATCAAAACCCTTTACCTTTACCACCTGCCCTCCCGGGCGGGTATAATCAACTTCTGCCGCGCAGTTAGCTTCGGCAAATTCCAGAATCCTGTCCGGATTCATATTCAGCTGCAGTAACTTCTCCGGCCCTATGGCTGAGATAGACCAGGCATAAGTATCCGTGGCAATCGTTGAGTCGCCTTTGCCGCGCTTAACCGGAAATTCATTATTATTATAAATATTATTTACCAGCCAAGTCAATGTCTTATCCGCTGCCTGCTGGTACTGCGGCTTTGCTGTAAGCTTATAAAGCATATTAAAAAACGCGTAGGCATCCAGATTGTGCTCGGTAGAATACCAGGCGATATTAGGGCCGCCGCGGATGCCGCCGTCTAAATCCCTATCTTGTAAAGCGATGATATTCCGGGCGATTTCTTCAGCTAGGTTCAAGTAAGTGTTATCGGATGATTTTTTCATATACTGCAGGATAGCAATCCCCAGCCAGATATTCGGGCCGCAATGCACGGTATACTCCGCCGGAGAACCGTCTTGGCAGAAATAAGCGTTGTAAAAATATCCGTCTTTTCTTTCTGCTTTGTCTTTTAAGAAAGAGAAGAGCTTGCGCGCGCGAGAAATTTCGGAAAATTCAACAAAGGCTATCGCGGCTAAAGCCTGGTCATAAGTAAACGACCAGTTGGCTACATCGCTGTCGCCTTCAAAGCTCATTACCAGGCCGGTGCGCGAATGCTGATGATTTTTCAGCCACTGGTACATCTTATCGAAATTTTCCTTTTCTAACACTGCCCTGTGCTGATCCAGGTGTAATAATTCCTCTGCTACCGCGCTTTCCTTGTGTTGCACGGAAATTAACTGTTCTCTCAGGGTATCTTTTTCTTTTGACAGCTGGGCAATCTGCGTATTCAACTCTGCGATTTTATTTTTCTCCTCTTGGGTATTGGCCATTTCCTCCTCGATAGAGCGGATGCGCAATTCCTGGGCCTGGATCTTTATCTGCAAATCCATTCTCTCTTTACTGATAATCTTGATCTTTTGCTTGGCAACGCTAGACTCCTGGACAAGCTCTACCAGCCCGTTTACCAGCCCCCGATTGCTCTTCATCAGCCTGAAATTGAAATAACTGTTTAAGCCAAACCCCAAGCCCAATAAGACAATCGCGGATAAGGCAACCCGAGGAAATATTTTTTTCATCCGGGCGTAACGCATAATCCTTGCATTGCTTAAAGGGTCAATTTTTTCATAGTTTAACCCGATAGAAAACTTGCGCGCGCAGCCGGGAACATCTTTCACCCAGCTTACTTTTGCCAGCGCGCGAACCGGTTGCTCGCCTAAAGGTATTTCAATCTCCAAGGCTAATGTTGCCTGCTGCTGCAATAAAAGCCCTGCAAGGCGCGGCTCTAGATTATTTACCGTCAGGCAGATCCCGCCCTTGCCCACGTCACAGGTATAGCCCTGCTGCCATTCGGATAAGTTCCCCCGGCCCTCCGCGAAAAGGCAAAACTGCACCGGAAATATTGAATCTAAACGGATATAACTCCTGCGTTCTGGCGCAAAAGAATTTTTCTGCATAATTTAACCCTTTTTTTTCAAAATTACTCTTTCTTTGATTTTCTTTGCCAGGCGCTCCAGAAAAGCTTTAAACTCAGGGTAATCCTGCGCAGGAATAATCGTCTTTTTTAATTCCGTCCTCTGCTGCAGGTAAAGCACGCGGTTTCTTTGGGTGTATTCCGCGCTAAAACTCATCCAGGGGCTATTTTCAGATACGTTTTTAGGGATATAATCCAGTGTTAAATTATCCGGAAGCATTATTTCGACGACGTTTTCCTGGATATCCAATGCCTGAAAATCTAAAGGATACCTGCGGCTGTCTTTGGCTGCCGGGGCAGTATCTAAATTGGCTAGCTGCGGCAGGATCCTTAAAGCCCCTGCTACGCTCAGATACTCCGGCCCGCGGAAAGCGTAGCTAAAAAGCACCGGGTGGTCAAGGCCGTCTAAATTTTCCGTGTTATAATACTCTAGTTTTGCGCCGATAGAGACCTCCTGTATTTTATCCTTTAAGGCCTGGGTGATTTTTTCCGGCCGGTTAAACATAAGCCAGTAACGCTGGCCCTGGTCATAGGCCCCGAAGGAATAGACCGTCTTCTGCGCGGCAATCGACTCGTCGCTGTTGATTTTTATCTGGGTAACCTGTTGCAGCAGGTTATGCCTTCCGGGAAAAAGCGGGGTTTCTTCGATTGCATAGCCGTCCTCTTTGATCACCAGCACCCGGCGGCCCTGGTCATTGGAAGGCAGGTCCCCGAAAGAACAGGTTTGCACAGACGGATCCATAAAAATTAACTTACCGTTAAGCACGGCCGCGGCAATGCAGTGGTTAAAAAGCGCGCTGGGGAAATTTGGATCTAAATTATACCCGTAACGCGTGGAAATAAGCACCGGGTAAGCCAAAAAGTTTTGTTCTTTTAACATCGCCACCAGCAGCAAAACCCGGTCAACGCAATCGCCGTATTTATTTTTGAAAACTTCCTCCGCCTGATGCGGCTCGTAGCCGGCATCGCCGAATTCTACCGCACAATAGCGAATTTCCCTGGCGCAGAAATTATAGATTGCCCTTATCTTCTCTTCCGCTGTATTTTTGCCAGCAGTAAGCTCTAATACTTTTTCTTTAACAGCGCTTCCGGCTTTTATTTTATCCCTGGCCAGCGCCCACCACCATTGATAAACATCCCCCCAGGAGCTAAAAGTAGAAAAAAGCATACCCGGGTTTATCCCGGGCCAGGGCGGCATATTCGGCTCGCGGATAATCGCTGGAATATCTTTGAACTGCCAGCGGTAAATCCTGCGAAATTTGCCTTCTTCTATCGTTGGCGCAAGCGATGCCTTAAAATAATTATAATTCTCGTTGATATTTCTTACGTATAGAGGAAACTCTTTGGGCAGGCTGATACTAAAGTTAGCGGAAATTACCGGCTCTTTGGTCTGCAGCAGGTAATCGGCAGCAAAATCTTTATTGTTCAGCATCCGGCTGCGCGTAATCTTTAAAGAATATTCCACTAGCGAGCCTTCGGAGGCTTCGGGGAAAGAAATAGTAAATACCCGTGCATTGCTGTAAAAGGGGAAATTTGGGTATTTATAGCTATCGCGGATGTCCCCGGAGGCAGCCTCAATTACCTTGCCATCGGGCCGGATAGTCCGGGCGAAAATCAGTTCTGGCTTTTCATCGGCGGCATCATAATCAATCTGCACCCGGGAAAAATCTTCCCTGCCGCGCTTGTTAAGGATCTTCACCAAATAATGCAGGCTGGAGGCCAGTTTTGCCTCGGCAGTAACTTCAATTTCTTCATCGCAAGCCAAAATCAATGCCCCTGCCTGCGGGTATTCGGCTTCGGAGCTATCCGCAACTATGCCAGAGCTGCTGGCCTGCTTAGGTTTACTCCGGGTATCCGGGTTATCGTTACGGCAGCCGCACAGCAAAACAAAAACTAAAAACAGAAAAATGATAACCTGCGGTCTCTTAAGAGTATTTGAAGTAGGCATTACACGCTCCTTCATGAGTTACCATGCACGGGCCAAAGGGATGGCCGGGGTTGCAGGCCTTGCCAAATAACGGGCAATCTCGCGGCGTAACTAGTCCTTTTAAGACATCTCCGCAAAGGCATCTGGATTTTTTTGCAGCTCCCTGCGCAATAGGTTTTAAAGCAAAAACTTTTTCCGTGTCGAAACGGGAAAAGGTTTTTTTAATCTTTAGCCCGCTTTGAGGAATCTCGCCTAAGCCGCGCCAAACAGCAGGGCATTTTTGAAAAACCGCAGAGATTGCTGCTTTGGCTTTCGGGTTTCCCTCCGGGCGCACCAGCCGCGCATATTGATTGACCACTTTGGCCCGCTTACTTTTAATCTGCAAAAGCAAAAAATAAATCCCTTCTAATATATCCAAAGGTTCAAAGCCGGCAACGCAACAGCCGACTTTGTAGCGCCTGGCGATAAACTCGTAAGGCCGGGTGCCGATAATCGCTGAGACATGGCCCGGGCATAAAAATGCGTTGATTTTTAATCTTTTATCCGCCAGAAGGAATTGCATTGCCGGCGGAATAGCTTTCAAGGCGCAGAAAAAAGACAGATTCTTTAGCTTTTGCTTTTGGGCTGCCAGGATGGTCAGGGCGATTGCCGGGGCAGTGGTTTCAAAACCAACTGCCAGAAAGACCACTCTTTTATCCGGATTACGCTGGGCAGTATTTAAGCTTTCCCAGGGAGAATAAACCACGCGCGGATTTCCGGATTTCCAGCGTTCATTCTCTAAGCTGGAGCGCGTGCCGGGAACCCGCAGCATATCGCCGAAAGTAAGCACCAGCGTGTCTTTAACTCCTGCTATACTGATAGCCCGGTCAATATACTCCTGCGGGCTGACGCAAACCGGGCAGCCCGGCCCGGAAATCAATTTCAGCCTCGCCGGCAGGAGACCGCTTAAGCCGAACCTGAAGAAGCTCTGCGTATGCGTGCCGCAGACCTCCATAATCCGGATATCTTCCTGCGGCATCAGCGTTTTTATGCCGGCGGAAATTTTCCGCGCCAGCTTTAAATTACGGAATTCGTCAATGTATTTCATAAATGAGCTCACAACAAACCCCAAATATTCTTCAAGCGAGCCCACCGTAAAAGGCGAGGCGAATCGAGAAGAAAATGTTTTTGTTCTCGATTCGCCTGGCCTCCAATAGCAGGCTCACTCGAACAGTATTGAGGTAAGAATGATTTCTCTTTAATTGAGACAATAATGATTATATCTCATTAATTATCTTTAGGGTCTCTTCTGCCCGAAGCGGGTCAATCTTTTCAATGGCGAAACCGGCATGCACCAAAACATAATCCCCTAAATTTACACCGGGGAGCATCTGGATATTGATCCTACGCAGCAGCCTGCCGGTCTCTACCTGCGCAAATTCCCCCTCAATCTTTTTTACCTTCATGGGAATGCCTAAGCACATTAAGCACACACCTGCGCCGAAGGCGCATTTAGCGAAATCCCGTGAGCAGCCTTCATTTCTAAACACCTGGCTGCGAAACAGGACTAAGCACCTCACATATTCGCAATTACTGCCTGGCCAAGGGAAATCCCGGAATCATTACAGGATATTTTTTTATGCTCAATCACCCTGAAGCCTGCCTTAGTTAAAGCTTCCCGGCTTAATGCCAAGAGTATCTTATTCTGAAACACTCCGCCGGATAAAACTACCGTATCTATTTTATACCTAATTCTCAAAATCACACAGGTTTTTCTTATTATTTCCGCGGCTGTGCGATGGAATTTATAGGCAATTTTTTCCTTGGGGGCATTACCTTTTAAATCACCAACTATCTGCCTGAATATAGGCGCAGGGTCAATAATGCAGCCTGATGAGCTGTTTAAAATTTTAAAATTGTAGCTGTGAAGCCGAGAGGTTGAAGCCGGATAAAATTTTTGCAATGGTTTAGCTTCCCGAAACTTCTCGAAAGGTGCCATTGCGAGCGATTTTTGTGAAGCAATCCTTTTAAGATTGCTTCGGGCTTTGCCCTCCTCGCGATGACACCGTGCTTCTGAAGAATAAGTTATTGCGAACTTTTCCAGCTCAATCGCTAACTCCGCTTCAGCACGAACCCTGTATTTTGCCAGCGTTAAACTGGCTGCCGCGTCAAATAGCCGGCCCATACTGCTGGTTAATGGCGCGTTAAAATTTCTTATATACATTGCCTTTAATACCTGCCAGCTTTTTTTGTTGATCTTTTTTGTGAAATCAATCCCTAAATTTAAAAACTTATCCCGGTAAATTAAATACAGCCAGGCTGCCGCGATCCGCCAGGGTTCTTTTATCGCCTGCGCGCCTCCGATAAGCGGGATTTCTTTTAAGTGCGCGGCGCGGATAAATTTTTTGTAATCACAAATCAAAAATTCTCCTCCCCAAAGCTTATTATCGCTGCCCAGGCCGGTGCCGTCAAAGGCCACGCCGATTACCTTTTGCTGACTTAGACCGTTTTCCGCCATGCAAGAAGCGATATGGGCATGATGGTGCTGGACAGGGTACAGGGTACAGGGTACAGGGTACAGGGTAAATGCATATTTGGTAGATGAATATTCCGGGTGTAAATCATGGGCGATAATTTGTGGCCTGCGCCGTAGGAAAAATTTTACATCATGCTCAAAGCCTAATAAATCTTCAGGGTTAGCTAAATCTGGATGTATGCGGCTTAAAACAGCGTTATTGCCCTGGGCAAAACAAATCGTATTTTTAGCCTGCCCGCCTAAAGCCAGAATCCTTTGCTTTATGCTAAAAGGGAGTTGTATTTTTTTTGTAAAAGCAGGGATATTTTTCCGCATTTGTTTTTTATCGGCATTACTCCGATTAGGGAATTAGTCAAAAAAGCCTCCTCTGCCTGATCTAAATCAGCCAGGTTAAGCCGGCTGGGTTTAACTTTTATTCCGGACACTCTAGCTAAATCAAAAATCACCTTACGGGTAATTCCCGGAAGGCATCCGCAAGCAAGCGCGGGTGTCCAAAGCGCATTATCTTTAACTAAAAAAATGTTGCTGCGGCTGGCTTCGCAGATAACGCCGTCCTGATTCAGGATTAACGCCTCGTCAAAACCTTTTTTGCGCGCTTGCTTGTAAGCCGCTTCATAGAGAGCGCGGCGCGTTGACTTGATGCGCGCGAAAATTGAATTCTTATCCTGCTTAAGGCCTGAAAGATACACACTAAAACCGGTTTTGTATTTACACTCGGTAAACGGCTTATATTTTCGCGCGCTAATCGAAAATCCTGTTTTTCCTTTAGCTTGATAAACAACTACGCGCATCCGCAAATCTCGATGGCAATGTGATTTTACTTTTTCTTTAACAGCGGATTTAAGCTGCGCGGGGAATTTTAAACCCAATAGGCAGGCAGAAGCCTTTAAGCGTTTAAGATGCTGCGCAAAATAAACGATTCTGCCGTTGTAAACGCGCATGGTTTCAAATACGCCCATATCAATTACCCTATGGATAACTCAAGCCCAATGCCTGAAGCATTGCCTTGGCCTTTACTAAAGTCTCCCTGTATTCTGCTGCCGGAGATGAATCGGCGACAATCCCGCCGCCGACGCCGAAGTAAATCTGGTTTTTCTTTTTTAAAATCGTGCGGATTAAAATATTAAAATCCATATTCCCGCAAAAACTTAAATACCCCAGGGCACCGGTATAAAGGCCGCGCCGGCTCGGCTCTAATTCTTCGATGATTTCCATTGCGCGGATTTTCGGGCAGCCGGTAATCGAGCCGCCGGGGAAACAGGCGCGCAGCAAATCCATCCTATCCATATTTTTGTATAATTTTCCTTCTATAGTGGCAGTAGTCTGAAAAACGGTATTGTACACCTCCAACTCTCTCAAGGCAGTTACCTTAATAGAATCGTAATCGCAGACACGGCCTAAGTCATTTCTTTCTAGGTCCGTAATCATCATTAATTCCGCTTTATCTTTAGCGCTCTGCAAAAGCTCCTCTTTTAATTTTCTATCCTCTGATTGATTCTTCCCGCGCGGCCGGGTGCCTTTCATCGGGCGGGTAATAACCTTATTGCCTTCCAGGGTTAAGAACCTTTCCGGGGAGGAACTTAAAATCTGAAAATCTCCGCAATCCTGATAAGCGCTAAAATAGGACGGGCTAATCCGGCGCAGGCGCCGGTAAATTTCAAAAGCCGGTAAACCCGCCTGTGCAATAAACCTCTGCGCTAAATTCACCTGATAAATATCGCCCTTGCGGATATAATCTTTGGCCTTATTTACTGCCCGGAAATATTCCTCTTTGGTAAAATTGGGCTGCGGCAAAGTTACCCCGGATTTTTTCTCTTCTAATTTTTTTACCCTGCAAACCTCTCCCAGCAGGCGCCGGATCTTGCCTAAGTTTTCCTGACAAAGAGCTTTTTGCAAACGCTCATTTTTCTCCGGAAATCCAACGCAAAAAATATGCAGGATTTCTTTTAAATGGTCTATAGCGATTATGCTGTTATAAAAGGCAAAGAAGCTATCCGGAATACCCAAATCATCCGCGGTGTGTTTAACTAATTTTTCTTCCAGAAGAAAACCCAGGTCATAGCTCAAATAGCCCACTGCCCCGGCCATAAAAGGGAATTGCTTCCCGGAAGGGTTAATTTTATATTGCTGCAATAAACTTCTTAATTTAGCGAAGGGGATTTTTCCTTCAGCCTGGAAAATATGAAAGGGGTCAAACCCGATAAATGAATAGCGGCCTAAAAAGTTCCTCCGGGTTAAGCTGGAATCCAGAAAAAAACAGTGCTGCCTGCCTTTGCAGGCGAGAAAAATTTCCCAGGGGGAAACTTTTAATTTAGACGATTTGCAAATGTAGTATGCCATCGATGCGGAAAGTGCGCTCTGCCTGGCGCAAACAGCAGAAACCTACCAGGTACTTGCGGCCGTTTTCCTGGCGGATTTCTTTGGGGAACACCTCGCGCTCGCTTACTTGGGCGGAAGAGCCGGAAAGGTATTTAATCTTTAATTTTACCCCGGCATCGATTGCTTCCTGAATACTGGCAATTTTCTGGCCCAGAAGGTTATGGCTAAAGCCGGAACTAATAGCAAAAAGGTTGGTAAACTGTTCATAATCAAAAATATCTTTAGCCGTAAGCATGGCTTGAAATTTACGGAATACTTCCCGGGTCATTTCTACATCTGCTAAGGCGCGGTGCAGCTGCCCACTCTTTAGCCCCAGCTTATCGGCGATAAACCAAAGCGCGTAGCGCTCTTCATGCGGCAGCAGTTTACGCGCCATCTTGAGGATATCTACCACCGTGGTATTTTCCAGCGCAGGCCGGCCAATCAGCTTCAGTTCATTGTTCAAAAATTCCAAATCAAAACCGGCATTGTAAGAACATAGGCAGCTGCCCTGAATGAAATCCAAAAATTGCGGCAGGACTATGTCTATACCCGGGGCCTCTTCCAGCATTTGCGGGGTAATTTTATTGACAGCAAAAGCTGCTTCGGAAATTTCCCGCCCGGGGTTAATCAGCGCCTGAAAAGTTGACTTAATCTCTTCCCCTTTAAGCCTGATTCCGGCGATTTCTACGATGCGGTCCCCGGCCTTGGGGTCCAAGCCGGTGGTTTCAGTATCAAAAATAGTGAATTCTACTTCGCTTATTTTTTTACTCATCTTCACCTTCTTTTAAGTTTACACTTTCTGCACGACTCATTGCTGTCCAAATTAAAACGGGATCAGCCATTCCCAATAATGTTCGAGTGAGGCCCGCCGAAGGCGGGCCGAATCGAGAACCAAGCGTCTCCTTCTCGACTCGCTTCGCTCGCTCGAAGAATATTGTTTACTCCGCTCGAAGAATATTTGGGATCCCGGAGCGCTTGGCCCATCGTAATGACGATATGAGGAACGATATCTTAAACCGATATCATCGTCGATAGATACCCGTTAATTTGGACACGAGTGTGCACGACTCAAAGTGTAAACTTAAGGCTTGCGTTTGGCAATATAGGCCGGTATTAATCGTACCGGGTGATAAGAAAGTTTAACCTTTTTCAGATTCTCCAGCCCTGAATCATCCATAATGTTGATATATTTGAACCCGGATAAATCCCGGCAAAAGCGCTGAAAAATAAATTGCGCTAAGCCTTTAATGCTTAGGTCAGTAATTTCATATAAAATGCAAAAGGTATCGGAATTTAATTTATAACCGAAGCTAAAGGCTTTAACCTGTCCGTCGATTTTTACGATTCCGCCGGTTAAATCAAGCCGGCGGTAATTATCAAAAGCTACCTGAAGGGAATTGCGACTGTCCTCCAGCATCCCCTGATAAACAGCATCTGGATTTGCTGCCTTACGCACGCTTTCCCACTGCCGGTATAGTTTCAAACAACCCGAGGAATCCTTCTGGCTAAACGGCAAATATTCATAGCAATAATTTTTTATAAAATAATTATTTGCGGCGCGCTGCGATTTATATTTATTGCCGCTTAATCCCGCTAAATCACTACGCAAGCAACAATAATCCTGCGACTTGATTTTACAGTCTAACCCTAATTGCCGGATATCGGCTAAATCATTTTCCTCAAGGTTCTCAATGCGCGAAATTTCCTGATTGCGGTTAACGCTATCTAATTGAGCGAAGATTTGTTTAATTAACCCTGAAGTAGGCTTGGCGCCTAACGGAGGCAGATATAAAAATATTCCCCATTTATCGCGGAAAAAAATACATAAGCTGCCTTCAATCACAGCCCAACTAATCTCAAAGAGGCCCTGCCAGATAAAGATATTCTCCCAGGCAAAGACAGCAAGCTCGCGCCTCTGGCGGAAAAGAAATTTATGAAATACTTTTTTATCGCGGGGCGAAAGTTTCTTGAGCTTCACTTAAGAGTTTAATTCTATGATTTCGGCAACTTCTTCGTATGCCTGAAGCAGCTGGGGGTTACTTTTTAATAATTTCATCTGCGGCGGCGAGTTGAGAAATTCCGCTAAATAAGCGGTATAATCTTTAAATGCAGGCGTCTTAGCTGCCTCCTGCACATAAGGGCAATTCAAATCCACAGTAAGGATGATTTTTTTATCGCGCAGGTTGAGCAAAAACGGGTAGAGCTGACACTCAAAAGGACGAAAAGCATAAATTTTGCAATGGTTATCCTCCGTATTTAAAAACGGGCAGAGAAAACCCTCCTGCCCCGGAACTTGCACCGGATGGATCCTGCGCTTAAGAGAAATCGATGCCGGAGGGATTTTTCTATCCAACAAGTCCTGGATCTCCTCCTCTAAAAGGCAGGGCGCCCAGACGGAAATTTCTTCCTTAAAGCGGCAGCAACCCTTGCATTTCAGGCAATAATCTTTAGGGATCAGCTGTTTGATCATCCTTCGGCTCACTCCTCGCTTACACTCGTCGTTCGCTCAGGATGACCCTGAGCGAATTTTGTCGAATGGGTCATTTGACAACGCTTCCTAATTTCACTTTGCGCAAAGGGCAAACAATGGTAATGCCTGCTTCATCAGAAGCTGCCAAAAGCATGCCCTGGCTTTCTACGCCGCGCAAGATTGCCGGCTCCAGATTGTCTACCACTACTACCTGCTTGCCGATTAACTCTTCCTTAGGATAAGAAAGCCGTATCCCGGCTACCAATTGCTTGGTTTTATCGCCCAAATCCACAGTAACCAGGTAAAGCTTATCCGCGTTAGGATGTTCGCTAACCTCTTTTATTTCACCCACTTTTAGCTCTAATTTTCTGAAATCATCAATCGTAATCATCGCGCTTCTCCTCTGCCCAGAAAGGGCGCACCCGCGCAATTCCGCTTAGCGCGGGGTGTTAAAAGAAAGTACATACCAGCCAATCCGATATGGCCGGGTGTCATCTTTATGGGCTATATTATACCATTAGCCTTGCCTATCTGGAAACTAAATTTATAGAAAAAGCCGCAATCTATATTGCGGCTTTTTATTTGGCCAAAAAGGGTCGCGATTTATTTTTTCATTCATTCCACATCGCACATTCCTCCAGCGCTGCCCGGGCAAAATATTCCATTCCCGGATCAGGGCGCAAATTGTATTTACTAAGTAAAGCTAGCGCGCTTTCCGAAGGCTGGTGCGCTAAAATCATCATTACCGCTTCTTTAGTCTTTTGCGCAACGCCCTTACGCAGAAGCAGGCTTCCTATTTGCAAAATCTGCTCTTCGCTGATTAAGTTGTAATCCCGCGGCAGCAGGGCATGGCCCTGTAAATACCTGCCAGTTTCCCTGATAGCCGGGTCATCAAAGTCAATCACTCCTGAGACCTGCGCCACCCTGCCTTTTTCCCACGATTTCTCCAGCCACTGCCAAAACTCTTCTTCGTCCATATCTGCCACCTCCTGCCATAACAGACGCAAGCGGCAGCAAAATCTAACGCGGTTTTTTTACAAATAAAAAACGCGCTCCGCTTTTGGCGGAACGCGCAAGTAAAAAACCGTTCGGGCATATGCCAAAGCGGCTTGAAAATCAGCGCTGGCTGACGAGGGACTAGACAGTGCTTGCCCAGTTTTATTTATTCTTATACTGCTGCTTTATCCTCTCCCTGTCTTCGTTTTCTTTGTCTCCTTTGAAATACATCTCAATAAATTCTATTACATCTTTATCCTTAAAATACGCATAAGTGAGCCGTATGCCGCTCTTTACGCCTTTTCCTTTTAAGGCTCTACAGGCAAATTTTGTGACTTTATAAATTTGCGGGTATTCTATACCCAAATCAGAGATAGGCACTATACCGCCATAGTCAATTTGTAATTTGTGAAATGAATTGAGCGCTGTATTTACGAAGTTTTCTAAATCTTCTGGCAGGGTTCTAAATCGCTTTCTGGAAAGTTTCTCTAAGTCTTTTTCAAATTCAGGAAGCTGTTTTACTTCATTAAAAATCCCCATCGCTGTAATTCCTCACAGAATAAGGTTTTGTCCGATAGAAAACCTTCTCATAATCTATGACTTCGCCTTTTTCTGTGGTAAGCCAGGGGACATCATTATGAGAATACTCGCTTATTTCATTAGCGTTGTTATTAGACAACCTTTCAAGCACTTCATCTATAATTTGAATTTCATTGCCTTTAAGTTTAGTCAAATCGGGTGGCCGTAAAGGCAAATACTTTGTCTGTGGATACTGAAAATATCGATCTTTAACTTCTGTCAGCTCCTTATCCTTTTTCATCTTTTTTACTATTTCTTTAAATTCGGCAGGAGTCGGCCCATAATGGTTTTTAAGATAGGTTGCTCCGATTAATTGCTCTTCGTATTTTTCATAAAAATCAAAATCAATAAAATAAAG